>ENA-UENX01000004-UENX01000004.1-marine-metagenome-genome-assembly--contig:-NODE-4-length-98737-cov-3.768297_pt1 | contig 98737 bp, 88 predicted proteins | sample MGYA00237875_ERZ529327 | MGnify/ENA primary metagenome ERZ529327 (study PRJEB26372, sample SAMN05368347) | marine metagenome | biome: cultured habitat; feature: ocean water; material: water; isolation... | reverse complement strand
ATACACCAGAGACCAACTCTTCCTTTCGTGGGAATAATGATAATGTCTTTTGGAATATGGCCTATAAAGGATTTTTGGGTGAAAACTGGTCTTTGAAAGCGGTAGTTGGCCTTAATTACGATGATGATGGAAATACGCTGGATGAAAGTGCCTTTGGTTCAAAGGAGTGGGCTGTGCAATCCCGCTTTACGCTCAGTAGAGAATTTGGTCCAGTGCTTTGGAAGACAGGGGCGGAATGGGTAGAATCGAAAGGGGACTACTATTTCAATGAGTTGGGTTCAAATCTTTCAGATTCCTATGCAGCTATATTCAGCGAACTAGACTGGAAGATCTACCGTAAGCTAGCGGCGAGGATAGGGGTGAGAGGGGAGCATAGCCAGTTACTAGCAGCTGGAAACCTGGCTCCACGCCTTTCTCTGGCGTATAAGACCGGTGCCAAAAGCCAGATCTCATTTGCCTATGGACAGTTTTTTCAACAACCCGAACCTATGTTCTTATGGGGAAGAAGTTCATTGAACTTTGAACAGGCGGCTCATTATATTTTCAATTACCAATGGATCACAGATGACCAGACCTTTCGTATAGAATTATACCAGAAAGATTACGATCAACTGATACGAGAAGAAGGAGTGGACTACAACAATAATGGCTTTGGGCACGCTAAAGGCATAGACTTCTTCTGGCGAGATAAAGCCCTGTTACCTGGACTGGATTATTGGTTATCCTATTCATTGCTGGATGCGGAGCGATTGTACCGAGATTTTCCGACGGCTGCAACTCCAACCTTTACCACTAGACATACCCTTAATCTAGTGGCAAATTATCGGACCAATGCTCGCACAAGGGTAGGACTTTCCTATACCTTCGCTAGTGGCCGCCCATACTATAATCCGAATAATCCTGAATTCCTGTCAGATCGGACAAGGGACTATCATAATCTCAACTTGAATGCGAGTTACTTGACTTCTATTTCTGGTAATTTTACGGTACTTTATATATCCTTCCGCAACCCTCTTCAGTTTGAACAGGTCTTTGGTTATACCTATTCAGATGATGGAGAGCATAGAGTGGCAAGGCGTCCAGCTTCGGATTGGTCAATCTTTGCCGGGGTATCGATATCATTTGAAGATCGCTAACTATTTGATATGAGTAAATTTCAGGAAAAACTACATGGACGAACGGTCGGTCTACATGTATTGTTCTGGGTCATTTATGTGGTTTTATGGGCAGCTAAAGATCTAGCCTTCCATAATAACTACTTAGATAATCTACGAACCAATGTAGTTACTGGCTGGCAATATGTTCCTTTCGTATACTTCAATCTATTTTATCTAGTGCCTAAGCTCCTGCTTAAGGGGAGGTATACGCAATATCTTTTAGCAGTGATTCCTGGAATTCTATTAGTGACCATAGTTTCCTACCGTATGCATTATTGGCTGTTTTCCTCCCGCTTGGAGGGGACAATGGAGGTAGCGATGTTCTTTAAGTCATGGGAAGGGTTGGCGGTGATTAGTACTGAGGCGCTGATTCTGGTTGCGCTTTCCATGACGCTTTATTTGTTGCAGCAGTGGTACCAAAAGGAGCGTTATGCCAAGGAGTTGGAAAAGCAAAAACTGGAAGCAGAGCTCAATCTGTTGAAGTCGCAAGTCAATCCGCATTTTCTGTTTAATTCCCTGAATTCGATTTTCGTGATGATGGAAAAAGATCGTTCCAAGAGTAGGTCGATGTTATTGCAGCTGTCAGATGTGCTTAGCCACCAATTGTACCAAACCCAAAAGAGAAGTGTGCCGCTGCAACTAGAAGTGGATAATTTGAAGAACTACATCGAATTAGAAAGAACCCGTCATGGTCAAATGGCCAATGTACAGGTAGATATACAGGAGAATTTAAATGGCCACCGCATTGCTCCGATGCTACTGCTACCGATTGTTGAGAATGCCTTTAAGCATAGTAAAAGCAACAACGATTATTGGATCAATATTGGTCTGGGGCTGCAAGCGCATCAATTGTCCTTCCAGGTAGAAAACTCACAAGGACAAAGCAACAATAAGGAAGGCGGTATTGGTTTAGCTAATCTGAAGCGACAGTTAGGGCTTTTATACCCTAATAAGCATTACTTGAGGATTGAACAGGATAAAAATGCATTTGCCATCGATCTAAAAATTGAATTAGATGATCACCCGTTGTCTTATAGTTGATGATGAGCCTTTAGCAAGGGAGGGCTTAGAACAATATGTTCGGAAAATGCCTGGCCTAGAGTTGACAGGCTCCTGCCAAAGTGCCATTGATGCTTTGGCTTTTCTGCAAAGAGAAAAGCCGGATCTGCTCTTTCTTGATATACAGATGCCGGAGATGACAGGCCTTGAGTTAATGAAAGCCCTGCCTCAGCCTCCAAAGGTTATTTTTACTACGGCCTATAGAGAGTTTGCCGTTGATGGCTTTGATCTGAATGCTGTCGACTACTTGGTGAAGCCGATTTCTTTTGAGCGCTTTGCTCGAGCGGTGCAAAAGGTCCAACAAAATCTGGAACCCATTTCTGCTGATGTCCCAAAAAAGGTGGAAGAGCATATCTTTATTAAAAGTGATGGTCAAATCATAAAAATTCCAGTTTCAGAAATCATCTATGCCGAATCGGCCAAGGACTACGTTTTTATCCACACTCCTGCTAAGCGTCATATGGCGCTACTGCCATTGAAACAACTCGAAGAAAATCTACCTGCCGACCGCTTCATGCGCGTTCATCGGTCCTTCTTGGTGGCTACAGCTTCTGTAGATCGTTTAGAAGGAAATTATCTCTACATCGGTAAAACGAAACTGCCCATAAGTCGAAGTTTGCACGATGAAATTTATCAGAAGGTCATTCAAGGACGTCTGCTGGAGCGCTAGAGGGCTCAGATTCCGGGTAATCCTTTACTTCTTGCCGTAATTATCATATATTTGTGGTTGAAATGAGATTTTTTCTCAAAATCGATACAAATTACTTTGCGATAGATGATAATTCGGCTGACCATAGAAAATTTCCTTTCCTTTAACGAGAAGACAGAAATTCTGCTAACGCCAGGAAAAAGCCGGGCGTTACGCGGGCATGTGGTGAAGGGAAGCCGGAGTCGGGATGTAGATATTCTGAAGTCTGCTTTGATCTACGGCGCCAACGCCAGTGGGAAATCCAACATTGTAAGGGCGGTAAGTTTCCTAAAGAAGTTAGTGGTAAAGGGTGGGCGACATCAGCAATATATAGACTATTCCAAGTTTAAGCTAGATAGTGCTGCCACGGGAAGAGACTCTCAACTGGAGGTAGAATTCCATTATAAAGGACATAACTACGCCTACGGCTTCATCTTTAACAACCAGATCATTTCTCAGGAGTGGCTCTTTACCTTCAATAAGGAGCGAGATTACAAGGTATTTGAACGTACCACTGTTCTAGATGAAGTGCAGATCAGTTTCGGGAAATTGGCGCTAGAAAAGGACGAACTAAAGCGCCTGGAATACATCGCTCAGGATACCTTGCCTAATGAGCTATTTCTCAACTCCAGCAACCATCGAAATATTTTCAACATTAAGGGGATTTACCCTATCACGGATTCCTATCGTTGGTTCGAAGAAGCCTTGACTGTTGTCTTTCCCGATTCAAAGCTAATGGGGATGGAGGTCAATATCGATAGCGATATGGAGATGAAAGAAGTCTATCAATGGTTCCTAGCTGAGTTGAAGACGGGTATTAGTGGTTTGGAAACGAGTTCTGTGGACTTTTTCTCCCATGATGTGAATCTCCCTGAAGCGATTAAGCGGAAAATTGTGGCTGATCTCAAACTAGGAGAACGAGCTATCATCACTTCTTTGGATAATATTCGTTATTCCTTGGTGCGGCTGGCGGATGGCTCCCTGGATGCTATGAAATTGATGACCCGACATAAGATAAAGAATGAAGACCGCTACGCGCTTTTTGAAATGAACGAAGAATCAGATGGTACACAGCGATTGATGGATATTATTCCGGCCATCACGGAACTGGCTCGGGAAGAAAAAGTCTTTGTAGTTGATGAAATTGATCGTAGCCTACATCCCAATCTCACTTTTAAGCTCTTTGAGATCTTCTTCAGAGAATCTCAAAACATTCGTAGCCAGCTGATCTGTACCACACACGAAAGTGAACTACTTAATCAGGACCTATTTCGCAAAGATGAGATCTGGTTTGTGAAAAAGAACAAACATGGGGAATCGGATACCTATTCCTTGGAAGAATTCCGCCCGAGAAAAGATAAAGATATTAGAACGGGTTACCTAGCTGGCAGGTACAATGCTATTCCCAAATTTTCACTAATGGAGGGTATGCCCTGGAAAACTAAAACAACAAATGGGCAGAAAACGAAAAGGGTTTAAGCGTAAAAGCGGCTTTCGCGATGCCCGCCTATTTGTTATTGCTACTGAAGGGCAGAAAACAGAACTTAAGTATTTCTCTGACCTGAATGCCGAAGAGTACTTTCCGAATAACAATGTCAAGGTGGAGGTAATTCCTTCCGAAGCTGGGAGGAGCGCCCCTAGGCATGTCTTGCAGCGGCTGGATGATTTTCGTCGCAAGTATAAGATCAATGAAGACGATGAACTCTGGATGGTCATTGATCGCGACTTTCACAGTTGGACCATGAAGGAGCTTTCGGAATCCCGACAGTTATGTACCCAAAAGAACTATAACCTGGGCATCTCAAATCCTTGCTTTGAGTTGTGGCTGTTACTCCACCTGGTTGATATTCATTCCCTATCGGATAAAGAGAAGGAAAAGCTGAAATGGAATAAACGTAGAGGGAAACGTACACACTGCGAACATTTACTCTGCAATCATCTAGGGTACTACAGTAAAAGTGATCCAGATTTTTCCAAGCTATTGCCTCAGGTAGAAACAGCGATTGAACGAGCGGATCGTTTAACCCAATATGGCAAGGTGGATCTATTTGATACGCTTGGTACTAATCTGCACGAACTCGTCCGAAAACTGCTGCAGGCACGATAATCCTATGGTAGATGCTAGCAAGGTAGGGCCCATCTAGAGACTTACTTCTTGCCTTTATCCTTCCTTGGTCAAAAACTCAATAGATTGAAATTTTGCCACTTCTCTAAATCCAATATCCTGATAAATCTTGTTCGAGGTAGGGTTATCTGCATCTGTAAAAAGAGAGCAGAATTGGTGACCCTGAGCCAGTAAGATTCGACACAGATTAGCCACACAGCTACTGGCATACCCCTTTTTCCTAAATTCTTTGGGGGTAAAGACGGCGTTGATGGAAATCCCGTTGGCGGTAGCACGTGTGGAAGCAGCCATGCTCACTGGCTTCCCATCTTCCCAGAGATACAATCGATCCGCATCCAACATTTTTTGAGCCCGCTCCATTTCCGCTCCACGAATATCTTCGTCGACCGCCTCTTCATGGAAGTCTATCAACCAACTGGCAATGATTGCTTTGTCTTCAGGCTTAGCTTTGCGGAAAGAACCGGGAGATTCGGAAAAATCTGTCACCTGATCCAGCTGAAAGACCCGTTGTGGCATGTGTACCTTCCAAGCTATTCCCGTCTTTTGTTGCCACTGTTCCGCGAAGGCAACCGTCAATGCTCTTGGCCCTACCAGACCTGGAATTTGGTGATCCTGTTCTTTGCAGAAATCAGCTAACCAGGAAATTGCGGCTGGGATAGCTCCTTGCTCACCATAGAACGTGAGATTTCGATTGGGCGTTTGTAAGGCACAAAAGATGGACTTTTCTGCTTCGATTACCGCGAATAGCAAGGACTCTTGGATGGGGTATTTTTGGTGCTTAATGCCAAAGGCAAGGCCGATGATCAAGTTATTGGCAGCTTCTTCGGTTTCCAATAAAGTGAGATTATCGCTAATAAAGTCTGTTGCAGTGTGGTATTGGATGATCCTCATGTTTACATAAGGTCAAAAATTCTGGTTTTAGTTCCCAAAGCTAGACGAGATAAGCCCTGGGGCTTACCTCGTCTACCTCTAAAGAACTAGGCACGAATGGCCTTCTGCGATAGCGGATTATTTAATTCTTTTGCCACTTCACTAATACCAATTTTGAAATCGGGATATTTTGGTCTCCAATCACCAAAATGGCTAGCTGGTTGGATTTTCATGGAGGCGGTTAAGAACTCCACCGCAGCCTTTCCCGTCATAATGCGAGCTAATGGCCTAGGAATGTGCCTAGGGGTGCGACCCTTTGCTGCTTTTGCCATAGCTGTAATCATATCCTTCAGGCTAATCGGAGAAAAATCCGTTATGTTGAAAATAGATCGCTGTAGAGATGAGGCATGCTGTAGTGCGTGAACCACAGCTGTAGCTGCATCATCTGCATGAATCATATTCAAGAAGCTCTGGCCTTTACCGATGACAGGGAAGAACCCTTTTTTAGCCATTTGAAGCATGTTTTGGGTCTGAGCAGAATCTGCAGAATAGAACCAACCGAATCGAAGAATGATATACTGTAAACTGGGATGCTGTGTCAACATTTCCTCCATCTCGACATTAGATAGCAAATTGTCGCTGACCTGATCAGGCAGTGGCGTGTCTTGATAGATTTCCGCCCCATCCTGATCGCCATAGGTGAATATGACACTTTGCTGAATAAAGGTTTTTATGCCGTTCTTTTCCGCGGCTGTGATTAGATTCCTGGTTCCTTCGGTACGGATTCGATCGTTCATTACCCAATCTTTCGCTTTGGGAACGGCTTGCAAAGGGATTTTGGTGGCCATGTGTAAGATGGCATCACAGTCTCTAGTAATGTCGATCAATTGTTGTGCTTGAAATAGATCACCGCGGCGGGGAAGAGCGCCCATAGCTTTGAGCTGCTCCACATTTTTGTCGGATCGCGCTAGTCCAACTACTTCATAATTGTGTTGAACTAATTGCTTCACAATTCTTTTTCCAATGATGCCGGTGGCACCGGTTACGAAAACTTTCATAAGTCAGGTTTGATGAAGAAAAACTGATTTCGTTCAGTATTTCCTTACATACAAACCAAGGAAGCAAAATGTGACAGGGGAAGGATAGTATTTATCCAATACGAGTAAGTTTATCCGGATTTCCAACCACAAATATTCGCCTTATTCGCTTACTTTCATCATCCAAAGAAATGATCCAAATGGTGAGGCACTGCCCATCCTGAAAGAAACCTATGGCCGTTTGTGATAGAATTTCCATGGACCGAATCTCCAAATCATCGGGGGCGAATCGGGCGATATTTACCAAGAATTTGGCCACTTTCGCATCCCCAATAACCGGCTTACGGGCTGTAGTGACTTTTCCGCCACCATCCGCGATGAGTCGCATATCTTCGCTAAACAAGCTAATTAATGCTTCTGGATCCCCTTTCGTAATCAAATCCAGGAGTTGCTGGGCTTTTTCTAGCGCCACGGTACTATGTGTTCTAGTATGTGCGGAAGGGTTGATCTTCTTTTTACTTCTAGAAAAAAGTTGTCGAGCATTATCGGCTGATATTTCTAGGGCTTCGGCGATCTCCTTGTGACTGAGATCCATGGCTTCACGAAGCACAAAGACCGCACGCTCTTGGGGAGAGAGGTCTTCCATTAAGGAAGCCAATTCATAGTGAAGCAAATCCTTTATCTCTACCCCATCCGGCGGGGCAATGAAAGGCTCGGGCAGCCAAGGACCCGGGTAGGAAGTACGTTCCGCTTTCTTCAAGATATTGAGACAATGATTTATCGTGGCCCGCGCATAGTAGGACTTGGGCGCTTCGGAAGGAAACTGCTTTTCAAGAAACTTCAATTGCATGTCCTGTAAGATGTCTTCTGCCTGGGCGTAGCTGCCCAACATGTTATACGCCAGGTTGAAGATCATGGAGGAGTAAGGGAGCCCTTCCGCCGTCATAAATCAGTAGATTGATGGAGGCTCAATCTTACATTTTTTGCGCGAGAAAGGCAATATGCTTATCTCTTAATTTTAGATCACCATAATGATTAAGGTGCTTTACTTTGAATCCAATTTCCAATAATTGATCTTTAATTTTCTGTGCGGAATACAGTTGTAACCAGTGACTCTCCTTTGATCGACGATATTTAGTTCCTTCCTTTGTGAATAGGGAGATCTCTCGATTGAGAAAGCCATTTTTCTCCTTCACTTCAAGAAAGATTGTATAGTCCTCTTTTTCTATCATGCGAGCATAATAACCTTGCCTTCCAGCTAATCCCGGCTCGGCTACATCAAATAAGAAATACCCTTTAGGTACTAAAGCTTGATGAATAGTCTCAAAAATGGACCGAAGTGGAGGATTGGGAGAATCTGGGGCGGACAGGTAGTTGAAGCATTCCCCAATAGCAGTTACCAAATGCGCTTTTGGGATGGAATATCTATACAGAGATTGGGTTTCAAATTGGGCAGTTGGTACCCGATTATTAGCTAACTGGATCATGGCTACTGAAATATCGACGCCATAGCCTCGTAGCCCTCTCTTCGCCAATCTCTCCAATAATATCCCTGAGCCACAGCCAAGGTCAACAGCTGTGTTACCGGGTTCCAAAGGTAGGTTTCCTATGACTTGCACGGCAGCTTCTGCGAGCGCCCCATAATGTCTGTCATGAATGTAGGAGAGGTCCGATTGATAAAAAGGTTTTCCCAACTTAAAGTGGTTTAATAAATTGGTTACGACTAGGACTATTGGATGTATTTTTTGTGTCGATTTAAAAAGATTTTACATCTTCAAATTTTTAACAAATTAGCTTTCACAACGTTTTGTTGAAGAAAGATAAAATATAACATATAATGAAAGAAGCCGTTATCATCTCCACTGCCCGAACCGGGATTGGTAAAGCATACCGAGGTACATTTAACAACACCAATTCCCCAACAATGGGAGGTTGGGCTATTGCTGAAGCCGTAGCGCGAGCTGGAGTTGATCCGGCTGAGGTAGAAGATGTAATCATGGGATGCGCGCTGCCACAGGGTACATCTAGTCCGAATATCGGACGATTGACGGCATTAGCGGGGGGATTACCAGTCACCGTACCTGGTATGACCATTGATCGCCAGTGTTCCTCAGGAATGATGGCCATCGCAACTGCGGCCAAGCAGATCGTGCACGACGGCATGCAAGTGGCCATCGGCGGAGGATTGGATTCGATTAGCTTGGTGCAAAATGAGAAAATGAATACGCACCGGATGCTAGACCGAAACTTGATTGCTAAGCATAAGGATGTATATATGCCGATGCTACAGACGGCAGAGATTGTTGCAAAACGCTATAACATTAGCCGTGAAGCACAGGATGAGTACGGATATCAAAGCCAGATGAGAACCGCTGCTGCTCAAGCCGCGGGCAAGTTTGATCAAGAGATCTTCGAAGTGACTACGAGTATGGGCGTCATGGATAAGGAGACCAAGGAAATCTCTTTTCATGACAGAACCTTGAACAAAGATGAAGGGAACAGACCAACCACCACTTTGGAAGGTCTGGCAGGCTTACGATTAGTGAATGAAGGGGGAACGATTACCGCAGGGAATGCCAGTCAACTATCTGACGGAGCTTCTGCTTGTGTGCTAATGGATGGCAAGCTAGCAGAACAACGGGGCTTAGAGCCGCTGGGTGCTTACCGAGGAATGGCCGTGGCTGGGTGCGAACCAGATGAAATGGGAATAGGCCCTGTCTTTGCCGTTCCAAAGTTGTTGAAGCAGCACGGTTTGAAGATGGAAGATATCGGCTTGTGGGAACTCAATGAAGCCTTCGCCGTACAAGTGATCTACTGTCGAGATCAATTGGGAATTCCTAATGATTTGTTGAATGTAAACGGAGGCGCTATTTCTATTGGACACCCTTATGGTATGACGGGTTCTCGAATGGTAGGACATGCTTTGATCGAAGGAAAAAGAAGAGGCGCCAAATACGTGGTTTGTACCATGTGCGTAGGTGGAGGAATGGGAGCAGCAGGTCTTTTTGAAGTATATTAGAAATAAACGACTCAAGTTCCTTTGTTCGCTGAATAAACACCAATTTTCATGAGTACATTAACCATGATACGCCATGCTCAAGCCTCCTTTATGAAGGCTAATTATGATCAACTTTCTCCCTTGGGAGAGAAGCAATCGCGTGTACTTGGGAGTTATTTGGCGGATAAAGGAATGCGTTTTGATAAGATATATATTGGCCCGCTGAAGCGGCATTGGCAGACAGCGGAGGGGGTCAAGGAGATTTTCTTGGAACGCCAGCTTCCTTGGCCAGAGCCTGTCCTATTAGAAACCCTAGATGAGCATAAGGGGATGGAGGTGATGGCCAGTTTGTTGCCCGTTCTAGTGGATAGGTTTGAGGTGCTTCAGCAATGGAAGCGCGAAGCAGAAGAACAACCCGATAAGGCCAGAAAATATCAACTCCTGATTTTCAATCACGTAATGGCCCTTTGGGCAAAGGGAGAGCTGGATGTTCGAGAGCACGGCCTGGCTCCCTGGGCTGATTTTCGAGCACAAGTAAATTCAGCCATGAAGCAGATGGTTAGCGAAAATGGTAAAGGTGTGAAGGTGGCTGCTTTTACATCGGGCGGAACCATGTCCGCAGCGGTCGGCTATGCACTGAAACTGGAGGCGGATGAAAAAATCATGGAACTCAATGGCATTGTACAAAATACGGCCATGTCCACCTTCCTTTTTTCGGAAGATCGACTAACTTTAAAATCCTTTAATGAATTGCCGCACCTAGAGGGAGAGATGATCACTTTTGTCTAGATTTAAATGGCAAGCTAACGTCCTTTAACAACGTATTATGTCAAACAATTGGAATGATCAGGCAAAAGCCGTGAGGAAAGGAGAAGAATTAGATGTTGAAAAATTGGAGCCTTTCCTTCAGGAGCAGTTGAATATGCCAGGTGCCGAACTCAGTATAGAGCAATTCCCTGGAGGGTTTTCAAATTTGACGTATCTAATCAGACTAGGTGATACGGGTTTTGTGTTACGTCGCCCACCCTTTGGGGCCAAGATTAAGTCAGCCCATGACATGGGGCGAGAATTCAAAATATTGAATGCTTTATCCTCTTCCTACGATAAGGCACCCAAACCGCTATTATATACAGAAGATGAAAGTGTAATCGGTGCCCCGTTCTACGTCATGGAAAGAGTACAAGGCGTTATCCTACGGCCAAAGATGCCTAAAGAAATGGCTCCGGCTCCTGAGATTATGAAAGAAGTAGCCGTTTCGCTCATCGATACCTTTGCCGATTTGCATGCTGTGGACTATCAGGCTGTTGGTCTGGGGGATTTAGGCAGGCCAGAGGGGTACGTGGAGCGACAAGTGAGTGGATGGACAAAACGTTACTTTAAATCCAAAACAGATGAGATTGCGGAGATTGAAAAGGTAGCGAGTTGGTTAGCGGATAATCAGCCTGGGGAATCGGGAACCGCTCTCATACATAATGATTTTAAATACGATAATGTAGTGCTGGATTCCTCAGATTGGACCCAGATCATAGCCGTTTTGGACTGGGAGATGTCCACTATTGGAGATCCCCTGATGGATTTTGGAACTAGCTTAGGATATTGGGTAACCGGCGATGATCCAGATTGGCTGCATGCTTTAGCATTGAGTCCTACTATTCTTCCGGGGAATCCCGATCGATCTGAGGTCGTTCGACTCTATGCGGAAAAGAGTGGCAGGGATCTAAGCGATGTCGTATTCTACTATGTTTATGGTCTTTTTAAGATCGCCGTGATCGTGCAGCAGATCTACTATCGCTATAAGCATGGTTATACTCAAGACCCACGTTTTGCCAAGTTGAATCATGTGGTAAAAGGGCTGGGAGTGATGGCTCAATCAGCGATTCTAAAGAAAGACATTGATCGACTTTTTTAGCAGATCATAAACCTAGGGCCGAGCAAAGCCCTGAATTTTCCTTCCTGCTTTTTCTTTCTTCTTTGTTTCTCTATTTTTGTTGGATAGGCAAGAGCACTATTCCTGAAACGGTCTTGTCTGCGATTAAATCAACCTTTATAAAGCAAGTACCATGTCAACTGTAGGAGAATTAAATACCAGCAACCGAATCTTGATGGGGCCTGGCCCAAGCGATGTACATCCCAGGGTCTTAAAGGCCATGGCTACTCCCCTGGTCGGACATTTAGATCCTGAGTTTGTGACGATCATGGATGAGATCAAGACAATGGTACAAGCTACCTTCCAAACGCAAAATCACCTGACTTTCGTGGTTTCTGCCCCTGGAAGTGCTGGAATGGAAACTTGCTTGGTGAATCTCCTCGAACCAGGAGATGAAGCGGTCATCTGTATTCATGGCGTGTTCGGTGGTAGAATGACGGATATTGCGGAGCGATGTGGCGCTACGGTTACGAAAGTGGAGGCGCCTTGGGGAGAGCCTATCGATCCCCAGCAGGTGAAAGAAGCGCTGGCGAAGACCAAGCCGAAATTGGTAGCCATTGTACACGCAGAAACTTCCACAGGCGTTTTACAGCCGTTGGAAGAAATCAGTGAGATGGTACATGAGGCTGGTGCTTTACTGGTGGTAGATGCCGTAACTTCTTACTGTGGAGCGGATTTGCGCGTTGATGAATGGGGAATTGATGCGATCTATTCTGGTACACAAAAATGTTTAAGTGCTCCTCCAGGTTTATCTCCGGTTTCATTCAGTGATCGAGCACTAGCGGTTTTGGACAATCGCAAAACCAAGGTGCAGAGCTGGTTCTTGGATCTTAGTTTGGTTAAGAACTATTGGGCTGGCGCCAAGCGAGCTTATCATCATACTGCCCCTGTTTCTGCTATGTACGCCTTACGTGAGGCGTATCGATTGGTATTGGAAGAGGGATTAGAAAATCGGTTTGCCAGGCATAAACGCAACCATGAACTGCTGAAGAAAGGACTAGAATCATTGGGCTTTGAGTTTTTAGTCGACGAAGCTTATCGACTGCCGATGCTCAATGCCGTGAAAGTGCCAGCAGGTGTAGATGAGGGAGCAATTAGAAAACGACTTTTAGAAGAATATAATATTGAAGTGGGCGGTGGTCTAGGGAAGTTTGCAGGCAAAATTTGGCGCGTGGGATTGATGGGGGAAAGTAGCACGCCAAATCATGTGAATGTCTTATTGTCTGCCCTGAGAGACCTTATGTAGTGAAGTTAGTGGGGTGATTTAGTCCGCTTATGTAAGTACATTTTCTTCTACCTGCAAGAAGGAGATCTGATAAGGCCTTACACACCTTTGGCGGATGCCATTGTTGCGCCATTTTCGAGGCATTACTGGATAAGCGATCATATAAAAAGCTGCTGTGCGCTAATAGTCGAATCTTGTTCGCCATTTCGACTAGCTGACCGCTTTCCAATACATAACCATTTACGCCGGGAGTAATCCACTCAGTTCCTAGACCATTTCTCATCAGAAATACTGGCAAGCCAAATTCCATGGATTCACGAATATGGTGGAGGTGATGGCTTTCACTTGGTTTTGCTTTCGACTCCTCTATCTCGATGTATAATTTTGACATTCTGTACAAGGAAACGCTCTCCTTTGGGCGAACACAACTTACATTAGCCATGGACTCCAAGGCCCTTGAACCTCTAGACAAATCTTCCTTGTTGAAAAACCAGCACTGAAATCTGATATGTTCGCATTGATTCGCAATCGAACGAATAGATTGCAATGTCTTGCTAGAAGCTTCTCTACAACCTATAATTACCGAAAACCATGAATTCCCCTTTGGTTGAGACATTTCTCTATGTTGCTGCGCAGCCTTCAGGAAATAAGCGGGCAGAGGCATCGGAATGATATGTTGACTAAACCCTCCGATCTGGTAACTGTTAGCATACCTTTGACTTTCATACAACAATGCTGTTTTTGTTGATTTTCCAAGCCATCCAAGCATTTTTCGATATAAGACGGAGTAATTACTCGTTTCAGGATATTGCGCGATCAACGGCAAACCGAGTTTTCGACAGGCCCAAAAGACTACAGGGAAGTCTATACCATTCATGAAGATACTTAAGCCATCTTTTGGAATGGACAACAAATACTCCCAGATCTTTGACTGTAGCCGCAGATGCTGAAAACTACGGCTTTCAATCTCACTAGAAGAAATATGCTGGCGTGGAACTCTTTCCAGAATGGATGGGAGAGAAATGTCTTTCCCCACGGTGAGCAAGCGAACATCCACCTTCTCATTATATAGTCTTCTCGCTGTTTCTGCATAACGAAAACTCAGCGGAGTCTTACCCCGCAAGGGATAAATAAAGAGGAGTCGTGTCATAGGTTTGTTATTTGGGTGAAAGAGAGACCGTGTAAAATGGCACTAATCCCAGGTTTACTACCCTGCAAATCGTCTACACAAACCTGGGAAAAGTCATAGGGTCTTAATTCTTTAAGCCCGTGTCATAGTGCCAATCATGTGAAGGAGAACAGTTGGTATCGCTAGCATCATCATAGTGATGCTCTTTGATATCCCGCGGAGGACGATTGAAATATGTCTAAACTTGTGCCTTTTTTGTAAAAAATTGATTTTCAGTTATTTGGGTATAGTGATCACTCTTTTTTTGCTTCAAATTGAGATTTTTTTCTCGTTTTGGGAATGGAACGCAATCTTCAGTAGAATGAGACCGGAAATGGAAAAAAGTGGGATTATTACCATTTTCCGAAGGATTTCGGTCATTTCCCGAAAATGCCAGCGGCAAAGGCCACTTTGGGATAACTTATCGCGTGTGTGAAGAAGAACTGTGTAAAAACCTAAAGTTATGAGAGGAACAAGTGTCGCGCGTAGTCATCCCCAAGAGACAAATCGTAGTGTTGGTAAGCACCTAAAGAAAGCTGCTGACCTTTGTTGGTCCTGTCAGTACGTAAGATTGGGATTGTTGTTCAGTTTGGTACTGGCTCTCGGATTGATTAGTAGTACATCTCCAGAGGGGGAGATGTCTCAAGGACGCAAAGCCATCGGCACCCGGGCAGCAGACTCCCTGGCCTTGCTGGACTTTTACGAAAAGACCAAGGGCTCCCAATGGATTGAAAAGTGGGACTTCAGCCAAAGTATGGATAACTGGTTTGGAGTGACCTTAAACCCCTACGGGCGAGTAATGTGCTTGGATCTTGATGGGGAGCCAGATTGCAGTCCGACGAAACGTCGGGGAAACCGGATTAAGGGTGAGATGGTTGACTTGAATCTACCTTATTTGGAACATCTTTTCTTGTCAGGTAATCAACTTCATGGGCAAATTCCCAATTTCACTAAAATGCCCTTCTTACTTACCCTTCAGCTTTCTTGTAATCGCTTTACAGATACTATCCCGGACTTCGCCAATTTCACAAGATTAGTCTCACTAGAGTTGGACTACAACAAGCTAACGGGAAGCATTCCAGCCTTCGCTCATCTCAGCAGCATGCAGAACTTATATATTTCTAATAATAAGCTCAGCGGGATTTTACCACTTTTCAAGCATTCACACTTGTTGAAAAGACTCTATGTGCAGGGCAACCAATTAACGGGTTCTTTACCGCTCTTAAACGGAATGCCCAACCTTCAACGCTTCATTGGTTTTGGTAATCAATTTGAAGGAGAGATTCCTGATCTGCATATGTTAGGGCAGATTACGCATTTGAATTTGGGAGATAACAAGCTCTCTGGGAAAATACCAGCTTTGGATGGTTTGGTGCAGTTGCGATCCTTAGTCTTGGCCGATAATGAGCTAGAAGGGAGTATTCCTGACTTAGCGGCAATGAGTCACCTCATAGAGATAAACCTTGCAGATAATCGATTAACTGGTGCCATTCCAGATTTGTCTGGAAAGCATCAGCTCCGCTCACTTTTGTTGGCTGGTAACCAACTGAGCGAATGTCCAGTCCTTCGCAATTTGCCACAATTGAATCAATGTGCCTTCCAAGAGAATGCCTTTGATTTTTCCGATTTAGTACCGAACCAAAAATGGCTTCAGGGGCTGGACTCTTATGAAAAGCAATTGAACGAACGCCAAGATTCAGTCATTCAGCTGGCACAAGGTAAAGAGGTTCGCATCTCAGCTGGTTCGGACCGAGAATTAGAATCCAATACTTACACCTGGTTTAAAAATGGAACCGAGTTTAAAGTGCTGGAAGGAGAAAATACCTTGACCGCTCGGCTCTCCTTGGTGGAAGATCAAGCGACATACTATTGTGAGATAACTAACGATGCGCTGCCAGGGCTAATTTTTAAATCGGGCGTATTTATCCTGCAATCGGATAAACTAGAAGGGCCGATAGCCCTGGCACCTTTACCCTACGATGATCATTGGACCTTCAGCAAGTTGAAGGACGATTATGAGATTAATCTGATTGCAAATGATCAGATGAATGGTACAGCAGATTGGGAATTGAAACTGCTTAGCCGACCTGAGAGTGGACAAGTTGAGCTGCTGGAGGGAGGCAAGCTTAAGTTTGTTCCTAATGAGGATTTTGTAGGATTGGTAGAATTTGAATATGAACTCTGTAACAAGGCAGCCGAAAACCTATGCAACATTGCCTTTGTTAGCATTGATATCCAGGCCGAAATCTCACGTAGTGACACCACGGTACAGGTAAACTTCGATGACTTGCGTATTTTTCCTAATCCAGCCGTAAATGTTGTTAATCTTTCAACGGAGAAAGGCTTAGAATTGGAACAGGTGACTGTCTTCAATTTAGCGGGACAGCGAGTGCTGGAACAGCCCGTCTTGGATGGTCAAATTACAGTGGGGTCCTTACCTGCTGGAAATTACTTTATTGAGGCGAGAAGCGGGAAAAAGACTTTGGTCGAACAGCTGGTCGTGGTCAAGTAGAAAGGTCGTGAGTCGGAGATGTCAATTGACAAGACATCTCCGACTTCATCAGTTTAATAGTTTGAGCTTATTGCCCTTCATAAGAGATACGGTAGATAGCATCTGCGGAGTCATCCGATAGCAAAAGCGATCCATCAGGCATCATTTCTACATCTACAGGTCTTCCCCACTCACTCTGACTGCCCTCGGGTAGCCATCCTTCCGCAAAAGGTTCGTAACTCACCGCCTTATTGCCGTCCAATTTCACTAGCATTAAGCGATAACCAATTTTCTTGGCTCGGTTCCAAGAACCATGCTGAGCCACAAAAAGCTGATTGCGATATTCTTCCGGAAACATATCTCCGGTATAAAACTCCAGTCCTAGCGGAGCAACGTGTGGTCCCATCTTTTGTACTGGTGCAGTATACTCACTGCAGGGAGATTTGTCTCCGAATTTTGGATCAGAAAGATCTCCTTGATGACAGTATGGGAATCCGAAGTGCATACCGTCTTTCGGGGCATGGTTTAATTCGCAATGCGGAATTTCATCTCCTAACCAGTCTCTCCCATTATCAGTAAACCACAGATCTTGCGTTTCAGGATGCCAGGTAAAACCCACGGTATTTCTTACACCATGTTGTACGACTTCAAAGCCGGTTCCATCTGGATTGATCCGCGTGATTGAGGCATATACTGGGTCCTCTTTTTCACAGATATTACAAGGTGCACCCACTGGAACATATAGTTTCCCGTCAGGACCAAAGTCTATGAATTTCCAGCCGTGATGCGTCTCGGTAGGATACTTATCATAGATAACCTTAGGATCTCCGGGATCATCCAGTTTGCTTTCAATGTCTTCAAATTTAGAAATACGGCTTACCTCAGCAACATAGAGGTCTCCATCGCGGAAGGCTACACCATTAGGCATCTTCAAGTTCTTGGCTAGGGTGTATTGCTCATCTACTTTGAAATCTCCATCCGTGTCTTTCAAGGCATACACACGTCCATATCTTCTCGTACCTACATAGAGTGTTCCAGAAGGAGATAAGGCCATTGATCGGGCATTCCTCACACCTGAGGCGTAGACTTCTATCTTGAAACCTGGAGGAAGTTTGATATCCTCGATTGGCAGATCAACAGCAGGCGCAGTAGTACTTTTTTCTCCCACTCCTAGCATGACCATGCTCAATAGCAGAATGATAACTCGCATATAAGTTAGTTTTTGATTTTCCACATAAAAGTTGACCGTCAAATATACGATAGGGGAATCATAGCCCAGGCTTTAAGTATTGCAAATGTCAGATATAACCAATCCCGCCGGCTATTCCTCGGCAGTTCGGGCAAATCGCCCGCCATAGGATTCAGTGCGATCTCCCCCTGCCCAAGCTCCATATGGCCGGTAGGCAATAGGACTGTAGGGGTTAAATTCACTATAAGGTTGCCCATGCGTATAGTAGCCTCCACCTCGGTAACCAAAGCCTCCAAGCTCGGTATCTCCTTTCGGCCAGTCTTCGTTCGTTGCATAACCGTAGTAGGAAATACGTCCATCGCCATGACTTCCCTGAAAAGCCCTTCCTATTGGATCACCTACGGTGATCACTCGTTCCCAGAGACTGCCAGCGAGATCCATTACCCAGTAGTAAGAGGCGCCAAAAGTCTCTCGATTCTCGTCTCGTATTTGTGCTTCGGTCCAACCATTTTGCAACACCAAATTATCTTCTAGGTTCACAATTCTATCTACATTGGCTTTGCTAGCGCTTCCCCAAGGATACTGTGTGGCAAGGGGAGACTCAGGGCCGCGACATGCTTTGGTAAATTCCAGTTCCGTCATAGGACGAAGGCCACTCCAGTCCGCTAAAGCCATGGCATCGTCCCACCCCATAAAGTTATTGGGGCGACTGGGGTGTTTAGCTGCATAATGGTCTTCATCCATGTAGATAGAGCCTCTATGTGAATAATATCCTTTGCCCCCAAAGTTGGCGCGGAGCTGACTTTGGGTTTTACCTAAGCTATTCAAGAAATCGGCATAAAGGCCTTGGGTCGGCTCATATTTCATGACGTAAAAGGCTTTAAACCCTTTGGGATAGTTGGGACCTAATTCCCCTTGTTGATCTCCACGATATCGGTTTTGAGATAGGTAGTATAGTTTTCCTTTCTCTGCCCCGATCGGAATCGTTGCTTCTTCGGATTCAACCTTATATAGACCTGCTGGCTCACCCTTTTCGTCTGAGGTAAAAAAGGAGGAATAGTGTCTCGCCCGTTCGCTAGGATCTCCCAGGGTGAAAGAACCGGAAGGGATATATACCATTTCTATTCCATAGGCTTTGAGCTTTCCGGCCTGGGGATTAAAGCGGCCAAGTTTTGTTTGGTCAATTTGTACTTGAATCTTTGCTTTTATGGAGCCTCTAAACGATCGATTCGGAGAAATAAATAAGCCAGTATGATCGGAGGGCTCTTTGATGTTAACGCCATCAACAAGAGGGCTGTAGTTTTCGATAACTTCAGCTGTTTTGGGGAGGAAATGAGCATGGACATATCCGTACGCATCTTTTCTTAGGAACTTAAAGAAGAGCCATACGGCATCGTGGTTCTTCTCGTTGTACCAGGCATTATCCCAACTTACCGTGACTTGGGCATATAAACGGGATTCTCCATTTACCTCCTCTTTGAAGAGAATGGGATTAGAGAGGGTAAGATCGCTGGCAGATAAGGAAACGATCGTACAGAATAATAGTGCTACGATGAGTAGCTTGGAGTAAAAAGTCATGAGTCGGGTGTTTTGGTGATGTACAAAAAAGAGCATAACAGCCAGGTTTCGCCAACTGCATGCGCTTCTCCTAAATTATAAAATATTTCTGGCATCAGACAAATACGTATCTTATGGACTAATCTTAAGCACGAATAAAATAACAAGATGATATCTAGCATTCTTACCGATCAAGCGCCTACACCGGGCGGGCATTACTCGCAAGCAACAGTGTGGAACGGACTAGTTTTTGTAGCAGGGCAATTGCCCATTACGAAGACAGGAGAAAAGATTACAAGCTCCATAGAAGATCAAGCTCATCAGGTGCTTAACAATCTGAAAGCTATCCTCTCTGCTGCCGGCTCTGGCATGGATAAGGTGTTGAAAACTACCATCTACATTGCAGACATTGAGCTATGGGGAAAGGTAAACGATATCTATACGACCTACTTCCCGGATCATAAGCCTGCGCGTGCCATCGTTCCAGTCAAAACCTTACACTATGGCTTTTTAATAGAACTAGAAGCTGTTGCGGTAGCGGAACAATAGAAGATCAAAGGATATAATATTAAAGGATGGTAAATGTCTGAAGACTTGCATGTCCCTTTCATTCGTGTAGTTAATCACCTAGCCTGGGAATCAGCGGAGGCAGGGATGGACCCCTTTGCCGCGATTTTGGTAAAGGACGGAGAAATTGTAGCTAGTTCGAAAGATAAGTGCATCATATATTCCGATCCTACTGCTCATGCAGAGTTAGTAGTGATTAGCGAATACTGCCGATCCTCGAAATTGATTTCCTTAGAGGGAGTGAGCTTGTACTGCAATACCGAGCCTTGTGTGATGTGCAGTGGAGCGATCCATTGGTCGAGACTTAGTACGGTCGTGTTTTCGGTGAGTCAAAAGGGCTTGCAACAATTTAGTAAAGGGAAGCCCAAACCTAGTTGTGAGCCGATGATCAATATAGGAGGAAAGAAGACTGTAGTAATTGGTCCAGTATTGGAAGAGGAAGGGCTAAAGGTATTTGAGTCTTTTCCCTTTTTATCCAAGAAGGAACGCCACGCAAAAATGCACAAAAAGTAGTTAGCTGCTGAGCTGCTCGATCAATTGATCCATGAAGTGCAAACACTTGCTTAATTGCTCCTTTTCAATAAACTCATTGGCAATGTGACATTGGTCTACATGTCCAGGGCCACATAGGACTGCCTCAAAACCTTCTGCTGCAAATTGACCCGCTTCGGAGGCAAAAGCAACGGAGGTGAGGGAAGGCTCATTGACTAACGGTCTCGTAAATTCTACCACACTTGATACGGGAGAAGTATCCAGTGCGGGAACGAAAGGATACTGTGGAACCGTTTCAATGCGGAATTCTGGAACCTTGGTTTGACAAATCTGCTCCCTTTCCTGACAGTAATCCAAAAAGTCTTGCAGTATCTCCTGCCAATCATCCTTGGGAATAATTCGAAGATCCCATTGGATATGGCATTGATCAGCGACAATATTGGGCGCCAGTCCGCCATGGCAGATACCTGCTTGTAAGGTGGAATGAGGGGGCGAAAAACGATCATCGGTATGTCCATCTGCGATCAAGGCTTCGATCTTTTCCTCAAGCCAAAGGATTAACTTAGCTGCTTCTTGTATGGCACTAGCGCCAGTTCGAATCTGACTGCTGTGGCCGGCTCTACTATAAATGGTAGTTTCAAAGACCCCCATGCCTTTCTCGGCATTGGCAAGGTTCATACTCGTCGGCTCGCCAATGATAGCAAAGGCCGGTCTCTCTTCGTAATGTTCTCGGATAGCTTTCGCCACGATAGGCCCGGATAGACATCCTATTTCTTCATCATAGGAAAAGGCAAAATAGATGGGCTTTGCTAAACTGGCAATCTTCATCTTTGGAAGGGCTGCAAGGCAACAGGCAATAAACCCTTTCATGTCAGTAGCGCCTCTCCCATATAGAAGGTCCCCTTGGGCCGTCAGCTGAAAAGGATCAGTATGCCAATCTTGTCCTTCCGTAGGAACAACATCAGTGTGGCCAGATAAGATCACTCCTCCATCTACGGCTGGGCCAATGCGACAATGTATTGCCTTCTTGTTACCGTCTTCATTAGTGACATATTGATAATCTATCCCCGCTTGCTCTAGGAAGTTACCAATGAAATGTGCAATCGATAAATTGCTTTGCCCGCCCAGTACAGGGTGAGCTACCAATTGTTCCAAAAGGTGGATGGAATCAGAAAGGAGTGGATGTTCTGGCATAACATCGTGCTATTTCAGTATCGTAATTACAGGATTTAGGGAGAAGGATGAGAGCGGCTTAGTTCTTTTTATGAAACTTACGCTTTCTATTCATCCGGATGACTGCTTTTTCAATTCCATCTGGAGTTAGCGGGTACATCGGGAAAATCTGCCGGAGCGTTTGCACTGTATTTGATCCTGCCCAGTAGCGAGCTTGTAATGGATTCATCCAGGCGATGCGTGGAAAGTGCTTTTTGATCTTTTGCCAATTGCCCAGGCTAGAATAATCTAGCTCATAGGGCGCCATGTCTGCATCTCCAATGACGAAAACGCTATAGTTCTTATCGTCGGCAATGATCTTATCCACGGGAACAAAATCTCGTCGCCGTACATCACTATAGGCACCTCCGTAAATGGTATTGTGGAAATAATAGGTCTTCAGGTCATGCGCGAAACGAGTCTTCATCTTGGAGAATAGCTTCGTCACTGACTTGATATACGGGTGCATGGAATAGCCTCCATTATCGATCATTAATATAACCTGCACCTTATGGTCTATTTTTTCCTTTTCGTAAGGCAGAAAAATGCCGCCTTGCTTGAGTCCTTCCTTGATCGTTTTGGGAACATCTAGCAGCACCTCTGCTGTTTCGTCTTCAATGCCTTTCAAAGTAGCAAGAGCAGCATCGATATTATCGTCCTTAAGTATAGACTTCGTATCTACAGGATAGTACATGGGATCACCAACTACCCGGCGTGCCATTTTCCCGCCACCACCGCCACCTACTCGGACGCCACCCATAGCAGCGCCGCCATGACCATATGGAGACCGACCTCCGGTGCCGATCCAATGATCTCCACCTTCATGCATTCCTTTTTGCTGCTTGGCAACTCTTTCTAGGCGTTCGAGTAGCTCTTCCAGGTCTACCTCTCGGTAATCCGCAGCCCGGTCAATGGTTCTCGCTCCATCGCTTTCCTGCTGTGGATTGGTATCAGCCATATCAGGATCGTCTTGCTTGAGGATTTCCGCACCATCTACGATCTTCTGAATATCAAAAGTGGTTAAATGGATTTCATCCAAAAATCGATCTACTAGTTCCCTGACATCTGGCACCTCTAGGTCATCCTGATCCTTCAGCAATTCCTCCTTCCAGTTCTTGAAAGCCTCCGAGCGCAGAATGGCATTGTCTAATTTCTCTCCCCGTTTGATATCTACATCTAGAAAGTAGGAGTAGAAAGCGGCCGTAAATGGTCCAAAGTCGGCTGGATCTGTAGTAACAAGCCCTTTGAGCACCACATAGATATCCCCAAGGGTATTTACTAAACCCTTCTGCATCGCTCGTTTCAATTGGAGCAGCGTTCTGACATCTGCTACGAGATCATGTTCTCGAAAGTGGTGCGGTAAGCTTTGAAACATAATGGAATTCGGCTTTATCTACTAATAAGAATTTCGCTTAACGCGGATCATATCTGATTGGGTCTTAATCAAAACCCCAAGTCCTTCCCGAGATTCAATCTTAGCCAAGGCTTCATCTACTTCGAAGTTGCGCAAGTACTTCAACCAGTTCAGCAGCTCTCTAGTAGAAGGCGCTCGTTCTAATCCTAATTGACGGAACTGGTAAAAAAGTTGAATACACCTTTGTACTAGTTCTTCCTCTATATTGCTAAAGTGTTTCCCTACAATCTCTTTCATCAACTCAGGTTCTGGGAAAGAAATATAGTGATAGATGCATCTTCCCTTGAAAGCGGTCGGAAGTTCTTGTTCTCTATTACTCGTGATCACGATGGCCGGCATATCATCTTCACTCACTTCAACCTCTCGCCCCGACTCAGGTAAAACGAACTTTCTATGACTTAAGGCATACAATAAATCGTTGGGGAATTCGCGAGGAGCTTTATCAATCTCGTCGATCAATAGTACGGAGTTGATGTTGGTATAAGCTTTGGCTCCCGGCCCTAGCATGACGTAATCGTCGAGATTTTCGGTGTGACGCCCCCCTGTACTTAATTTGGTATCTAAGCCTTTTTCCTCACGTTGAGCGTTCAGCACTTCGATCTGCGAATCTCTTAGATATTTCACGTGATCAAATTTCGCTACAAATTGCTCTACCGTACTTTTAGATCCAACAGGATAAACAAAGAGATCCAAGCTAAGATCTTTCGCAAATTGTATAGGAAGCTCGGTTTTCCCAGTACCTGGTTCCCCTTCGATGAGTAGAGGCATGCCCAACACGCGGGACATATGAAATGCTTGCGCCAGTTCTGGGTCACATAGGTAGCTATCAGATCCGGTCCATGTCGTTGTATTCGCCATTCTGTTCTTTTATTGATTCTCTACTAAGGCTGCAATCCTTGCCTATTGGAGTTAGAATATTTCATCTTGCCTTAGTTATCAGGTAAATATACAACCCTATCTGTATTCCAACATGCGAAATTGGAACAAGTTCTAATTTTTAAGAAACTTTTCTTTTCAACAACTTTTTTGGCTGAGGATACTGCAACCTTGCGGGCGTCACTTGAACTTGTACTCTTCCTCTATTTGATTCATCAGAAGTGTTACCTGTTCTTCTACTCGCTTGAGATGATATCGCATATCCTTGGTACGTGATTGTTTATCTAGAACGAGGTTTCGGAAAAGGGGTTTCTCCAATAAATCCTGATAATCTAATGGAACATAGATCTTTTTGGTAGGTGTTTCGGTCTCTATCCGGAAGTGTGTTTGAGCGTAAGGTTTCAAATCTGTTTCTGACCAGGCGTTAAGTCGGTTAGTGAAGGACAGGACGAGCGGGTAGAGGAAGTCATGCAAATGGAGAAGATCGAGGCGTAGTTGATCATCAGAAACAAGTTCTATCCCCTTAGCGCGCAGGCGCTCAAAGGCTATGGTTTGAGGTTGGTAAAATACGACCCAGTTACAAAGCCAAAAGGAACGTTGTAAACCATCAGTTAACGGAACCGCATCTCCTAGCTGTTGATAAACCTCGGTTGTTGCTTTCTCAATGGTTTCGCAGCGTTCAATTCTCGAGCCAATGACTTCTAGTTCTTTCTCTAAGGTCTGGTAAATCTCTTCCATAATCTGCTTCTCAAAGCGGCGAGACTTACGGAATTCATTCCAGTTGTTGATCTGAACGGCAATCAAGATACCCAGAACGATCAAAGTTATTTCTCCTAGAATGTACTTCCATTTCAAGGATTTCAGTCGGTTGGTAATGGAACGCATAGGTGGCAACTAGTTGTCGAGTGTTTACCAGGGGCGTATCTGGTCTCTGTGCCAGAAATGCCCACTAGGTTTATCATCTAGTAAGTTAAGGATTTCTTGCGCAACTTCTTTGGGATGCCTTTCCGCTGCTTGTGTTCCCATATCTGACTTCACCCAACCTGGATCAAGCGCATATACCCCTATCCCTTGGTTTTTTAGCCGTTCAGCCAGTAGCTTAGTGTACATATTGAGTGCTGATTTTGACATCTTGTAGTGCGGCACATTCGCTCCAAACCCTTTTTCACTGAAAGAGCCCCAACCTGAGCTAATGTTGACAATATGAGATTGACCAGACACTAGGAAAGGAAGAAGCCCCTCTGTTAACTCTACCGTTCCGATGATGTTAACGGCGAAAGTGCGTCGGAGGAAATCCATATTCACTACGGGATTACTCCAGTTTTCCAGTAAGACAGCTGCATTGTTCACCAACACTTGAAGTTCTTGCCCGCTGTCGGCTAAATACTGTATAAGGCTTTTGATGGATTCAGGTCGATCTAAACTTAAAGTGAGACATTCACACGCGCTGTGTTCGATCGAACTTTTCCCAGAAGTTGAAGTGCCGATCACCTGATACCCTTCTTGCAGAAAGCGCAACGCCGCAGCTTTCCCAATACCTCGGCTAATACCTGTGATAAAAGCGGTTTTCATGATGAATTGAATATTTTGTGTTCATCGATAGTAGACGTAAACTGCTATATCTAGTCTATAACATTGGAGTAGATTTGCTCTCCGGTCTTGTTGTTTTCTAGGCGTAGTGAATCAATTTGACCTAGCCCTGTGAAGTAGATATTGAAGCCAACAATATGTCCAATACTACTTTGGTAAGTCATATCCAGCACCAAATCCTCCTGCAAGAATACCAGCCCTTGCTTTTCTCCAACCTTAATACTCAGGGACTGCCACTCATAGGGCTTAATACCCAATTTAGATAGATCTGTGTTTCGTCCATTAGAGGAGACCTCGCTAAACTTCGCAAAGGCTCGATGTACGCAACCTTCTTCAATTAAGGTAATGGCATGAGTCTCTTTTTTTCCAATGATTACAATCCCCATTATTGGGCAAGTCAGATTCATTAGGCTATCCGCCTTTATCTTGAGCGATAGGGTGAAATCATCACCAGATACTTTTTCTTCGAAATCATCAACGAGCACGTAATTTAAAATCAATCCCTTTTGGATTTCGATATGTTGTGCTAGGAGTTGTGATTTACTAATACTTAGGAGTGGGTGTTTTTGGCTTTGAGGAAGCGATAAGTAAGTGGGGATAAGATCCTTTTCTCCGTCTCTTACGGCAGCTATCCACTTTGGAGAATATACTTCTACGGTAGTCTCGCTGATAATGGAATCATTGGCAATCAATTTGGCGGTATGGACCCCCGGATAATAGTAGATGCTGGTTAATACGGAGTCATCCCTGTTGATCCGTTCTCGATTTTTTGGGTTCCAGGATTGTTGGATGAAAAAACTGTCAGCCTCAACAGCGCTAAGGTCAAAGTTGAAAATCACCGTATTGGGTAATCCACTTGTCTTGCTGTTTTGAGCGGTAAAAGGAACTGTTTGCTTGGCTAGCAGGATTCCTTTGCTGTTGTTATCCTGATTGGTTAGGATGTACCAAATAGCTACGCCTATTGTCAAGACCAAGATGATTCCGAAAAGCTGTGGTCTTGGTCGGGAAATAACGCGCTGTCTGAGGGGGTCAGGAAGAGCGGCAATGCTTTGCAGATGTAGTTTTTCAGCTTCTTGAAAGCTCAGCCAATCCTTGTAATCCAGGAATTGAGCGAGGGCATCTAAGGTGCTAGGGTGTGGGGTGCCATTATAGTTTTGCTGCCAAATTCTCTTCACAGTGGATAAACTCAATGATATACCTGTCTTGTCTTCTAGCAGCTCAATGAGGTTAAGATAATCTCGTTGTTTCCATTCTGTGCTAGCATGTGACCAGTCAAGCTCGTCTTCTATCCTTTTTTTGCAGTGATTAATGTATGGCAGTTGGTGATTTTCCATTTAGACGGTATTTGAACGCTAAAAGAACGAAAATTGGATTCGATTTTAGACGAGTACAAAAGACTTTTGGGCTACACAAATTAAAATCTTACAGATGAAAAAACAATTGATTGTGGCCTATTTGCTCTTCCTTAATTTTGGCTGCGGGCTTTATGCACAGACTTACTATGTGGATGCTCAGCAAGGAGATGATTTAAATGAAGGCTCCTCCGATGCGCCCTTCCAAACGCTTGAGCATGCAGTAAGCCGGGCCAATACACAAACGGGAAATGATCCGATCGTAATCAAAATGAAGCCAGGAATTTACTTGTTGAAAGATAAGGTAAACGTCAATCCGGTAAAAGTGGAGGGGAAGGATATTCGCTTCATTATCGAAGCTGAAATCATGCCGGATGATGAGGATTGGTCGCCTGCTGCCATGCCCGTTATCCAATCCATTTCTGCTAATAACTCGACTACTCAGTTTCCACATGCTACGGGAATTCTGGTAGCCTCAAGTCATGTAACGATACGAGGATTGAAATTTCTAGGCAATGCCAACCCTCAGGTCAAGTATTATTACCCCATTTCCAAAGAAGATCCAGAACTCAGTGATATGGTGGTCTCTCAATGTTATTTTATTGGAGATAAAGAGTCATCAAAAATTCAAGGAGGGATTTGGGCGCATGGGCGAGATAATGTAGTCTCTCATTGCATTTTCTATGAGTGTAGAAATGGCGTCTTATTTTTCAATAATGTCGATGGCTTTGTTATTGAGCATTCGATAATTTATGGCGCCTATGAAAGTGCCTTTTGGTTTGGGCCAAAGGATTACGAATTTACCTTTAAGAACAACATAATCGCTCATAATGCTAATTTCCTAGTTGGACCAGAACAGCTAAAGTACTCCTCCGTTTTTTCTAATTCTATTATTGCCAATAATTCCGGTTTTGTAGCCTATTGGTCTGCGGAGGGCGTTAAGCCTTTTTCTAAACCTGCTATCGTTCTTAAGGATACACGTACCGCTGGAAGGGTACAATTGTTAACTAATGAGGGGGTAGAGCATGAGCAGAGACATTTGCACCTCGCTGCCGGTTCGATAGGGGAGAACTTGAAGGCCGGCATCTTTACCAAGGACTAATCCATAGTAGTTAACTACTCGTGATCTTCTTGCTAAGAAACCAAGGATAACAGCCCAGGAAAAGGGCTGTTATTTTTCGAAGTTGGCCTAATTTTCCAAGACTGTTGTAATCCACCAAACATTTCCTTGGGGATCTCTGAAACCTCCTGTTCGACCATAGTCCTCGGTGGACATTTCCATGACGGAAACAGCTCCAGCTTCCAATGCCTTTTGGTAGGTAGAATCGGCATCTTCTACATAAATGAACAAACTGGCTGGGTGTGTCGGCCAATCGTTTGTACTATCAGCCATCATAACAGTTGATGCTCCGATCTGTACTTCGGCATGCATGACGACTTGCTCGTCCCTCATTCGCCGGAAGGTTTCTTTTGCACCAAAAACTTGTTTTGCAAATTGAATGAATGCATCAACGCCCCCGATAATGAGGTATGGCATGATTTGTTGGTGTCCTTCTGGTAATTTCATAGTTTAATTTTTGATTCGTGATGGTACAAAACTAGTCCAGCGTGATCGCTGAAAATTGGAAAAACACGACATCATTTGAGCGCGATGAATATTTATCTGCCATTAATCGTCTATCATGATTCTTCTCGATACTCCGTCCCTTCAGCGTTTCCAGAGAAGAACACCTTCGGATGATAACCAGAAAATTGCTTGAATTCGTGTATGAAGTGAGATTGGTCGTAATATCCCGTTTCATAGGCAATTTCCGTTAGCGATCGTTTGGGGTTGCCATATGCATCCATAGCGGCTTGAAAACGGATGATCCGTGTATACAACTTTGGCGAAAAGCCAGAGAATTGCTTAAACTTTCGCTCAAACTGGCGAACGGAAAGATAGGATTGATCTGCTAAGTCTTTTACCGTAGTTATGCCACGCCGGTGGATGATGGATTTGATAACATTTACGGCGGGAATGTTTTTCATCTGAAAGTTACCCTTAGCTCTTTGGGTTAGAAATTCAGCCAAAATCTTGGCGCGTATCTGGTTGTTGCTGGCTAGCATTATTTTCTCTTCTACCTCCCGACCTATTTCTCCTAGTAAATCTGATAGGCCCAGCATTTGATTACTCAAGGCGGTGGGTGGATGATCAAAAAGCCGTTGTGCGGCATAGGGATAGATATAGGCCCCAAAGATTCCGAAATGCTCGTCGGTAATGAACCTGCGAAATTGATTGGTCTGAGCATGTATGAGAGAGTGGACTTGCGGGATGTTTACCCCATTGGTGATCTCTGTAAAGCGACCTTTATAGTGGAAGACAAGCTCCAGGCATCCATCCGCCATGGATCGATAAACATATGGGATTTGCGTTTTTGAAGAACTCTCTAAGACCCAAAAGAAGCGAACGTAGTCCTTTAAATGGGGCGGCGATGGTAGTTTTTGATAATTCATAGGGTCAATGTAAAGATGGTGGTAGAGGCTATTCAAAAGTACATAAGTAGACCTAATTAATCAATGAGCCTAGTTTCATTATGAAGGAGGGGTTAATAGACTTGTTATTCCCAATTTGGGAAATCAATCCCATTTTGAAACAATTGCACCAATATTGGATTATGCAAAGTACTGATATTCAGTGTTTTATTGTTTTGGCCTGGCTTTTTCACTTAAAATGATCAGAGCAAAGGCTCCTATACCGACTAACATCTGGTTTTCATGAATATAAATGGGTTTTAGGTAGAGTAAAATTAGTATGATTTCTAATAGAGTGGGCAGCAAGTGAAGTTTGCAAGACCAAGGACTTGAGTGCCCACTTTTTTCCGTCCCCATTGCAACATTGAAAGGTTATTTAATAGATATATTGGGTTAAAGGTAGGAGTGTGGACTATCTACATTTCTGCTACAGCGGGCAATAAGTGACTACTGGCAATAGCCGAGTTATTTACGTGCCCGCTTTTTTTTGTGGGATACCCATCTATCAGTTATTTCGCGTACTTGTCTATCGCGATCTTCCCGAAAGGGGATTGAAACTCCCAATATAGGAGGATGAAGAGCTTGGTGAGGTTGTTAAGTGGTTGAAAGTGAGTGTATTGTATTTTTGGCCTGGAGTTTTCAATACAAGCAGTATCAGCGCAAGTGTTGATCAAATACTATGAATAATAGGGTTTTAAGAGATATATAATTGGGTTTAGGGTTTTAGGTACAGGTTACAACTGATCTGTACTACAGCGGGCACCAGGTATGCATTGGCAGGAGCTAATGTACTTGAGTGCCCGCTTTTTGTTTGTATCGACTGGTATTACCCTTGAGGTGTTAAATGGGGCAAAAAAGGGAAATCTTCCAGAATAGAGACAAAAGCTCCCAGGATAGGACGATTTAATGTGCAGGTCCAGGTGTATATGTTTGAAAATGAGGTGTTTGTGTTTTTGGCCTAGAGTTTTCAATACAGTTAGTATCAACGGAAGTGTTGATCAGATACTATGAATAATAGGGTTTTAGAGAAATATAATTGGGTTTAGGGTTTATGTAGGAAATGCTAACATGCTTTCCTACCGATGTGGGCACCAGGCAAGTAACAAACTAGCACTGGTGCCCACTTTTTCTCTTTTTAGTTTGAATTCATTAGTGTTCTAAATATAAATTGGGTTTAGGGTTTTAGGTAGAGAGAAGAACGAGATCTCTACTGCAGCGGGTACAGGTTGAAGAACTTTGGTTCTCTTGATTGTACCCGCTTTTTTTATGCCCCCAAGATTCCAAAATCAAATTGCGCATCCCCTCCATCCCTGATCGGAACTGCTTCTAACAACAAGTCTGAATTTGGGGCAACACTACCTGCTAAGCGAAGCGCTGCTCCTACTTTGGGAAGAAAAGGTAGCAATGGCTTGCCAACCCTCGTCAGGTCAAAGGCATCAAAACCATTGCCTGGGCGCTTTAGTTGCTGAGAACCAGTGACAATGACTTGATGAAAGCGATGCTTAGCTCCAATTTGCGGCACCTTCCCATGACTATCGAGCGTTGGGAAATGAAAAGTATCTGGAAATTGTGGCGAATAGTGGAGTACGATCGGACTTGCTTTTTTTGCATCTCTGTTATGAAAGCAACAGATCAAGAGGGCGTAAGAGGGAAACTGCTCCGCGTAAAACCGAATAAATTCTTCCTTAATTGTTGGTTGCTTATGCTTGGGTATAGTCCTCTTGACCTCAAGCCAGGCGTCAAAGCTTACATCGTTGAGTATCGCAATATGGTAGATCCCCATTTCTGTTATAAAATTCGACGCTGAAAAGTCGGCACCTCTAGCAGCTGTTGTTACAGGCGCTAAAACGGACTCAGCCATTTGCTCCAAAAACCTCGGATCATTTGAGGTATCCAAAATGGAAGAAGGGGTTAACGGATGTTTAGTAGGAACATGCAACAGCATGCAGTTGGGCGTGTTAACCAGATTTTTTGGTGTATTCTGGTAAGCCAATACATGACGATAACCCAGCTCTGGGTGATCAATATCCCATACTCCTACGTAGGTATTGGAAAGTTCGGCATCTAAAGCGGTAATACACATGTTTCTTGGGGTTTAATCTAACACTTAAGATATAGCTTATCTTGCTCCATTACTAACTTGATACAGCGAAACCGCAAAAGGTTACAGTGATTAAGGAAATCACGGTAATGAATTGATTCTGTCGGCGCGCCATCTGTTATTCGATTCCATTAACCACAAACTTGCCAAAATAGATCCCTTGCGAGAACCCATTATTGCCCTTAATTTTGCCCTATGCGTTTCAAAGCCCAAACGGTCCTCTCCTATAGCCTTTTGTTGCTATATGCCTATTTTTGTTATTTAATGCTGCTGATTTCTCTGCAGTATATCCCTTTAGATACCGATGTGGCTTTTCTCCGGATCAAACAAGATGAGATAGCAATTCCTTACTATCCCTGGGCTTTCTTTATTCACGCTTATTGCTCCATTTTAGTTCTGCCAGCGGGGTTTACCCAGTTTTCATCGGCAATTAGAAAACGTTCACCACAGGTACATCGGTGGGCAGGTTGGGTTTACCTGGTAGTGGTGCTCTTATTGGCTGGACCATCAGGCTTGATCATTGGAGTTCATGCTAATGGAGGGTGGTCATCACAATTGGGATTCTGCCTCCTGGGAATTTTCTGGATCTATTTTAGTGCGATGGCCTTGCTGAAAATCAGAAAGGGGAAGGTGCAGCAGCACCGATACTTTATGTACCGAAGTTTTGCCTTGACCTTGTCGGCCATCACCCTACGTGCATGGAAATATATCATTGTTGCTTTGTGGCACCCTAAACCCATGGATACTTATCGATTAGTAGCCTGGTTGGGGTGGATTGGCAACCTCATGATAGCAGAAATCATTATTTTTTACCTCAAAAGAAAACAATCATGAACAAATGGCTCCTCATTCTAGCCGTCTTACTGATTCAAGCCTGTGGAAACACCTCTGAAAACGAATCCTTCTCCCAAGAACAGGAAACGCTTCAGGAAGAAACGACAGAAACCACTACCCCCGAAGTTCAAGAAGAACCTCCGACAACTGCGCCTGAACCTCAGCAAGCAGAAGACTACTTTGGGTATTATGTCGGTTTTTTTGAAGGAGTAGATATGGATTTTGACAAAGACCCGGTACCCTTCAATAAAATTACTATCTCTCTTGATTCCCTATCTGGCGATGTACTTTACGGACATAGCGTAGTAGCTGGAAATGAAAGACCATTCTCTGGTCCCTTGATGGTAGCAGGAGACTCGATTAAAGCAGTAGTTAGCGAACCCGGTGACGACAGATATGATGGAGTTTTTACTTTTACCATTCGACCTCAAGAGAAAATATTAGCTGGTACCTGGGCGGCCAATAATAAACGGCTAGCTGTTTCATCCCGACAGTATCAACTTGATAAAAAAGACTTTTCCTATGACCCACAACTGGAGCTTTCTGAAGAGGTAGGTTGGTCAAACTTGTATGAAAAGTATCCCAAATATCCGGATAAGTCAGAATCTCTTACCGAGGATGTTAGCAAATTCAACGCCTCCACTTATGAACTCAAGAAGGAAGATGTCGAAAACATGTATCAAGGCGATTTAGAAGTGATGCGAAATGCCATCTACGCCCGACATGGTTATTCTTTCAAGAACCGCAAGATGCGATTTATTTTTGACCATGAGGTGGAGTGGTATATGCCGGTGTCCACAGATATTCGAGGACAACTCACAGCACTAGAGAAAAAAAATATTGACCTCTTAAAACGTTACGAACAACACGCTGAGCGTTATTATGATGAGTTCGGACGTTAATCTAATCCATGACTTGGAAAACAAAGACTAAGCAGTTTTCATCGGGCGCAGCTAGTCAATATCAAATTCTAGCGGGAGATACCCCTTTGACAGTTAGACAGGTATTTGAAGGCTGGCAAACAGATTCATCCTTCAGGAGCTTCTATAATGACCTCCTGGCCAATTCTCCTTACCCCGCCTTTTACTGGGAGCATCCTCCCTTGACAATTCAAAAACTGGAGGAGGACTATGAATTTGTATTGGTCAATAGCCCGGCCTTATCCTTGATTCAGAGCGATCCTAGGCCTTTTGCAGAAAAATTTGAAAAAGAGCAGTTGGTCGTTCGCTTTCCCAATCTGCGTGCTGATGCAGAATTGGTGGTCCCTACTCCTCAGCGTGAGGATGTAAGTTCTTATGCTCATCTTGCCCGATTTGTTAGAAAAGGGAGGAATGAACAGCAACAGTTTTTTTGGGAGTTGGTGGGTGGTACCGCCCTGGAACTAATTAATCAAGAAGCCTGTTGGTTAAGTACTTCTGGCTTAGGTGTTCATTGGTTGCACGTGCGTTTTGACGCTCGACCGAAGTACTATACGCACCGCCCTTATGTAAAATATTGAATAAGCTCCTATGAAGAAGATTCGGGAAGACTTTGTCATTGCTCAGTATCAAAGTGGCATCGAAAATTATGCTGCATTCACGCGGGAAGTTGGACTTTGGGCATCTGAAAAGTATGTATTTCAAAAGTATCTAAAAACTACTGATTGTATCCTAGATCTAGGGTGTGGAACGGGCCGGACTACCTTCTCTCTATTTGAACTGGGATATACGGATATACTAGGCGTTGATCTTACTCCAGAGATGATTACTGCTGCGGAGCAAATCAAAGCAGAGCGGAAGGTTAAGCTCAGTTTTCAGGTAGGAAATGCTAAGGCGCTTAATTTTGAAGCGGCCACTTTTGATGTTGTAATCTTTTCTTTCAATGGTTTGATGTCTATTCCAGACGAGAGAGAGCGTACTAAGGCGTTGTTGGAAATTCATCGGGTACTGAAAGAAGGAGGTTTGTTTATTTTTACCACGCATGATAGGGAACAGGATGAGAACTTTTTCGCCTTTTGGCGGGAAGAAAAAGAGCGTTGGGAAAAAGGAGAACAAAACATCGAACTCTACGAATTTGGTGACATAATTGCTACTTCTAAAAACGAAGAGCGTCCAATCTTTATTCATATCCCCAACCAGAAAGAAATCCAAGATTTCCTCATGCAGGGCGGATTTTCTATTTTAGAAACATTTTATAGAGACGAGAAATTTGAGGAGTCTGCGCAAGTGAAGGAGAAGTCTGGTGAATGTCGATTTTGGGTGACCCAAAAGAAGGCCTAAGTTTTCCTTTGTTTGCTAAAAGCTAGAGTATATGAAAACTTGTTTTGCGACATTGATGGTATGCATTCTTTTGTTATCTGCTTGTTCCAGTGGGTATGAAAGAGTGCCGGATGAAGCTATCGATCAAGCTGAGTTAGCCAAGGCGGAGGCGCTGGCGAAGAAGATTTTGGAGGCTTGTGTTTCTGGCGAATTTGTCAATTTGACTACTGCTGAAGCTACTTTGACGATGGTGGATGGCCTTACTCCAGATCGACAACAGGAGGCTTGTGATTTCTTACAGGAGAAATATGGTACCATTGAGGGCCTCTCGATCGGTGAGGTGCTGCAGACGGTAGAAACGGCAGACTTTAGAATTTATCGATTTAAAGGCAGCTTCAAGGAGACGAAAGAGCTGGCCGAGGTACGTGTAACCCTTGATAAAAATGGCAAAATGAGCGGTCTGTGGACCATGCCTTGGGCTGACGGATCGTAGCGTAAGTTAACTTTGAATTTCTTGCTCGATAAAGCCAATTACCTTTTCGATCTTACTTTCGATATCACCATAAAACCGCTGCACAAAATTTCGATTCATCTCAATTTTCCAGAGATAAGACAGTAGAAGCTGTTTATCCTTCGGCCTTAAGTCCAAAGGCACATTGATCTGGATCTGACCACTTTCATTGAAGCCGAAGTTCGGACTTAAAATATCATTGATTGGCCGGAAAAAGCTGGTGTGATATTGCATTTCCTTGTAGTCTTCCTCTAGTTTCGCCATATTCCGAAAATCATATTCATAGATATCGATAACCTTCAAGCGTAAGGAATCATTGTGAATGGTGCCGAGCCCATTGGATTTGAGGGATTCATATCCAGAGCTATTTTGAATGGATATGAAATCTCGGGTAAGATTAAAGTAGTGGTAGGCAAAAGAGTCCTTATGTACGGCTTGACCGTTGGCCATTTTACGAACAAATTGGCAGGCCTTGATGCCAGCACTATGGCCCGCTAGATTAAGCTGTACATCTTTGATGTCTTTTTTCAAGCCATTCCGGATTTCTGTAAGAATCTTCACTTCGGTATGTCGATCTCTTCTTTTATCATCCCAATTGGTGAGGGCGAAGGCCGATATTACCGCTACAAATATGGAGAGGAATTCGAAAGTGTAGGTTTTCCAATTTAGTTTGCTCATATGCGTATTTGGGTATAAGGAAAATAAAAATAGAAAGGATCTTTTAAACTACAACTTTCGGAAAGATGATAAGTTCACAGATAGAGGAAGGCCCAATGAAATTCTGTGGTAAACGGAATCCATTGGGCCTCCAAATGTCATACTTAGGGAACGGTCAGTGTGTTTTAGTCTTCCTTCATGAGTCTGTCAGCAAAATCCTTTAAGGTGCTGAGCGGGTTATGAAAATTGAAGTTCAAGTTCATGTCTTTTCGCTTTCCTCTCCATTCTATATCTAGTTCCAAACGAACACTTCCGCCTTTAACCGCATCCAATTTACCTTCAAATTCTGCGGCGTGTATTTTGACCAAGGCATCTAATCCCTTGTCGATAATGAAAGTCGCTGTTTTACCGGTTACACCCAAGGTGAATTTCAAGGCTTCCAAGGAACCTCTCGCTGTCTTCAAGCCTCCTAAGGCGGCCAAGCGTGATGACTTCGCAGCAATGATTTTTGGATCTAGATCTGGATTGGTATTTCCTTTCTTCAATCCTTTTAGCACCAACTGGTAACCTTCCAAAGCGGTCCAAGCCGTACCCTTGGCAATCTGCAAAGGCTTCAACTTTGCCTGTAACGCAATGATCTTGTGGGCTTCGGTGATCTTATTTTTAGACTTGATCTCTTTTTTGAGTGCATCGATCTTGCTGTTCAAGCCATTCACCTTAGCTTGCTGGCGCTCTACATCGTCATAGGCTTTCTGGTATTTAGCTCTATCTTTTGCTTGTTCCTTCTTCACGACTTCTCGGAGGCGATTAATCTCCTTATCCCAGCCTTCTACCTTCTTTTCGGCAGCCAAGATGTCCTGCTGCTTGGCCGATAATTTTTTTATGGCATTGCTGGTCCCTTCCTCTACGAATCCTGTCAGTTTTTTATCTAAGTAGTTCCAGATATCTGTTTTCATTTTCACCTTGAGGTACATGTTTCCTCCTTGGTTAAGGGCTTGTCCGCTGGCTGTGATATCCCCTTGGAAGATGTCAAAAACTTTACCACCAACCTTGAATCGGAAGCCGTTGGATTTGATACTTACATCTGTATTAGCACTTAAACCCAGTAAGCTTACTTTTCCATTCAGGGCAATTTCAGGTGTTTTTCCCATGCGAAGATCAGCCAAGAGACCAGGTCTCTTATTGCGCCCGGCTCCGGTAAGCTTAAATGGCCCAACTTCAATCGGGTCTACAGCACCTTGTAAAAGGATTCCATTGGTATAGTCAATTTCCAGTCGTCCTTCGCCACTCACGCCCAAAATCGAAACTGCACCTGCTGCCCGAAACCCGGGATCGTACTTAACATCTACAATTTGGATGGGGGACGGTACAATCTGAAACTCCATGTCTTTGAACAGCACCTTGGAGAGCGCCTCCTGGATGGCCTTGGGTATCTTTTGCTGCGTCTTTTTATCCACTACCATTTTGAATAGGTCATCCAATTCAATTCTATTGAAGCTGGCCGCAATCATACTTTTGGTAGGATTTCGAGTGTCAAAGGCCAAGGCAGCGGCTCCTTTGAAGCTACCAATCTTAAGCTCTCCACTCAAGGCGACGTTAGGCAGTAAGACGGGAGCAGTCGTGAAACTGGCGCCCATTTGCATCGCCACATTGCTCATCACCAAACCTTTGGCCCCAAGAGGATTTCTCCAGTCCCCCTTCATCATGGCTAGGAAGTTCAAAGTTTGGTCTGACAACACTAATTCAACTCCACCCTTGAATTCTAACTTGTCATCGTTGATCTGAGCGTTCATAACCCCCAGTAGGGAAATGGCAAAGTTCTGGGGGGACGGTTGTAATCGGAATAGTACATTTTTTAGCTTGTTGCCGCTTCCTATAGTGATATCGGTATCCAGTTCAGATTCCAATACTACATCATGTAATTTATCACTCAAGGTCGAGTTGACGATCAGGTTCTTGACGCCGATCAACTTATCTAGGCTAATCTTGCTAAGGTCCAGGTTGGCAATGTAATTGCATCCCTTATTTACGCCAGATTTGATTTGTGCCAGCGTTGGAATGCTGGATGTTTCTTTTTTATCTTTTTCCGCTGAAGACAGTACAATGGTTTGACCACCAAGCGGAAGTTTGTCTAATACCTTGAGTTTCTGACTGAGTTTGGATAATTTGAAATCCTTCGGGGTGGTGATCTTAACGATGTATTGGATCTTCTTCTTCTCTCGTCTTGATTTCCCTAGATTTTTACTGACGAAGATGTCCGTTTCGCCAAGATTCGAATTGGCATCGAGCGTGATCCATTTTTGGTAAGGGGCTACGGTCAGCAGACCTTCTTTGAGCGAAAGGTTTACTACGCCGTCCGGAATGCGAATACCTTTGATACTCGATCTTCCAGCTAGAGACTGTAGTGTACTCTTAAGTTGTAGGCTCTCCGTTTTTGCACTGAGTTGGAGATTCTCTTTTTTGCTTCTGATCTTTCCGCTAAGCTCTAGCGGTTTGCTTCCCACTTGGGTTATGCCAGTTAGTTGCCCTTCCAAGGTGCGCTTGGCTTTATCCGTGGGGTGGTCAATCAAAAAATTGATCTTTACTTGCTCGAGGCTAAAGGAACTTCCCTCGAGTAATTCCCAATTACGTAGGCAGTTAAACCAAAGATTGAGATTTTCAATCTTCTTACTTTCTTTATTCGCAGTGAAACTGAATTTTTCGAGATAGACGCCTTTGGATAAGGCATCCGGTAATAACTTCTGAAGTTTTTGTCCAGCTAGTTTCTGAAGGGCTCTGTTCGATACTTGTACTTTGGCATTGGAAGGCATCGTAGCTTCAAAGTACCCAAGTTTATCGTTGCTATCATACTGTAGTTCGAAACCTACATTGGAGGTGCCAAAAAAGGTTCCATTTCCGCTTACCGCTTTGTCGGCCGCTTGTACATCCAAGGACTGGAATGAAAAAGATTTACTTCCTAATAGGTTATTGAGGTGAACTCTTAGAATCTCTTCATAGTTATCCTCAATGGGAGTAGCTAATAGGGAGAAGCTAACAAAAGATAAGGCTAGGTGTAATAATATGGGTCTAATCGTTTTCATATTATTAAGTACGTCTCTTTTTTTTCAGAAGCCAAAAAAGACCAGGGGACAATGGGGGGACAGGCCTAGTTTTGTTATTTTAACATTTTGAACTGCTATCCCTTTTCGGGCTAAAGAAATTGTTAAGGACCTTGTAAATGCTGGGGATTCGCAATTTAAGGAATCCTTATTACTGAAATATTTCAACCGATTGTTATCATGAAAAAGAGATTCTGGAACTCAGATAAATTCATGAGTTTTTTTGCTATTCTGCTGAGTGTGGGGACACTTACCGTCTTCATTTACCAAACCAATTTGATCCGAGACCAACAGTATGCGGCAGTCTTCCCTTATCTAGAACTCGGCTTTCATAATGGAGGTACGGCGAATATGGAATACGTACTGAGTAATGTTGGTGTCGGACCGGCTTTATTGGAAGAAATAGAGATTAAGGAAAAAGGTGAGCTGTATGAAGGCAGGTTTTCCGAATATTTGTTGGAGTTAACCAATCGAAACCCAAAGGACTCTGTGTATTTTGTCTATTCTGATATTGCACCTGGTAAAATGGTCCCGGCGGGCAAAGCAATATCCCTAATTGCAACCAAAGATCTCTACTCGGCTCGAAGAATAGTTGAACTGATAGAGGAAAATCGAGTGGAGCTTAAGATTTCCTATCTGTCCATTTACGGCGAGCGTTGGGAGATCGATGCGGATGATGGTGTTCCTATAAAGCTTGATTAGACAGGATACGTTTGACTCTTCCAAATTAAAAGCTCATGTTTAGCCATGCAGTATCAGATTCAAAAGAGTAGTTCTGCCGATATCAAAGCGGTTTTAGATTTATATACTGAAGTAGTTCGACATTCTGGAGGCATCATTAGAATTGAGGAAGAGGTGACCTCGGATTATGTGCGCTCCTTTTTACAAAAGAGCATTCAATCCGGTATTGCTTATCACATAGCAGACCCCGCCAAAGCGCAATCGATCATCGCAGAAATTCATGCCTATAAGCCAGGACTCAGCGCTTTTCGACATATCTTGGCTGACCTCACTATAGTCGTTCATCCGGATTTTCAAGGTAAGGGTTTGGGAAAACAGCTTTTCCTGGCTTTTCTGGAAGAGGTACAAACAAAGTTTACCGAAGTGCTGCGCGTTGAGCTATTTGTAAGAGAGCAAAATACTTCGGCTATTCGATTTTACCGGAAAATGGGGTTCATTGAGGAAGGGCGGCTCAAACATAAGATCCTCAACTTGGACGGAAGCCTGGAAACTCCCCTCGAAATGACATGGTTCAATCCAGGTTTTCAGCAAAAAAGAAGTTGATCTTCTGAAAACCTAAGCCTATACCCACCAAAACAAGTATGTGCTTCATCTTCCAGCATAAAAAGATAGATGAAAAAAATGTACTTAGTCGGCTTGTTTTATCTGGGACTATTTTACCCGGCCATGCAAGCCCAATTTGCCGGTCTGTGGACGGTTCAGGAAGTTAAGGTTGGAACAGAAATGCTCACTCCGGTGGCGAAGTGGTTTCAATTTGAGGAGGACGAAAGCCTCAGCTCAGGGAATGGTGGGGTACGGAATATGATCGGCTCCTACAAGTTGGATGAAGAGAAAGGAATGGTTCAATTCCGAAATGAAAGTGGCCAAGCTGATCCGATGGGACCATTTGCTTACAAGGTTGATGGAGAGGGAATGCAAATGGAAAGAGAGGAAGAAGGCCAAGCGGTAGTTGTGCTATTGAAAAGAGCTTCAAATATTCCGCTTGCCCCTTGGGATGAGATGGTTGGTTTTTGGACTTTCAACGAAGGAGAAACTCCGGGACACATGCAATCTATCTTCATTAAATGGGATCGACGATACGTAGCTCGTACCTCGGAAGGGCGAAAGTCTGGGGTTTGGCACATCGATGGTCACCAACCGATCTTGCGGTTGATTAGTGATGGGGGGGATGCCGAGGATAGTCGCTGGACTTTTGAATTTCTTAGTAAAACAAAGTTACAATGGAAACGGAAGGTAGGAGACAAAGAAGAGACCTTCGTCTTGATGAAGCAGGAATAAAGGGAATACGATCCAAGCGGGGAAGGGCTTGACTTTTTGCTGGAAAAATCCAATAATGTTGACATGAGTTTTTCCCTCCTCACATTACATACCAACCGCCTACTAGCCCAGCAAGCATTTTATACAGAAACCCTTGCTTTTCCACTGGTGGAAGCGGGAAAAACGAGTTTTTCCGTACAGATCGGGGAAACTCGTTTACAGTTTAAAGCTGCGGATCGAGCTAAGCCTACTCATTTTGCAATAAATATCCCCTCACACAGCACGAACTTAGCCTTGTCTTGGTTAAAGGAACGTCTTCCCATACTACCTTTTAATGGAAAGGAAATCGTTGATTTTAGCAATTGGAATGCGGAAGCGATCTATTTCCATGATCCGGGAGGAAATATTGTAGAGTTTATCGCCAGACGGAATTTAGCCATCCCAACACGCCCGACCTTTACTAGTAAACAGTGCACTTGCATTAGCGAAGTGGGAGTGGGGACCAAGGATATAGAGCAAATTCATTGGCAACTAAATGAAGCAATCCCATTTCCCATTTATGATGGAAGTTTTGATCGCTTTTGTGCGCTGGGTAATGAGGAAGGACTATTTATCGTGGTGAATTATGAAAAGAAGAAGTGGTTCCCTACGGATGAACCAATTTCTGCTAGCAGGTTTGAAGTGGAGTGGAGTGAGGGGAAGCAGAGCTGGCACATACATTATGAATCTGAAGAACTAACAATCCGCTAATATGGAAGAGAACTATTTGACCAGTGTTCGGAAACAATTTGAGTATTACAAGCTTCTTGGAGATCGCTCCTTTGACCAATTATCTGAGAAAGAACTTTTTTGGCAGTTTAACCCAGAGAGCAATAGCATCGCTGTAGTCGTGAAACATCTTTGGGGGAACATGCTCTCCCGATGGACTAATTTTTTGGAAGAAGACGGAGAAAAGGAATGGCGAAACCGGGAAGGAGAATTTGAAGCAGATATTGCCTCTCGTGAAGAAATGTTAGCGAAGTGGGAAGAAGGGTGGACCTGTCTTTTTAGTGCCTTAGACTGTGTCACAGAGGAAAACTTTGGACAAACCATTTACATACGAAATATGGGCCACACCATAGTCGAGGCCATCAACCGGCAGCTGGCTCATTACACTTATCACATGGGTCAAATCGTATACATTGGAAGGATGCTCAAAGGAGCAGAATGGCAAAGTTTATCAATCCCCAAGGGCGGCTCCAAAGCTTATAATGAGGGAAAGTTTGCCCAGCCTAAACGTAAGGCTCATTTTACGGACGAATTCCTAAAAGAGGACCAGAAATAGAACAGGAACGCCATTCCTGCGGATCACTGTAGTCGCCTTTTTGTTATATTTGCTCCCTCATCATATATATTCATAGAGCTATATAGCGCCTTTGAATTATCGGTGAGGAACAAACACTATATCACACCCACAGTGAGTACAACATGGCAGCTATTACACCAGGACAGCCGTTGGTGACGATAAAGCTTTTGCCTACCCTAGTGCATTTCGAATGCATTGGAGAGCAAAGCTATGAACATACGATAATACGTTTCAACAAGATGTATGCAAGCTTGAAAGCCTGTAACATTTGGGATGTTCTAATCGAAGGCAAGACTTCAAAAAGACTATCCGTTCTGGATAGCTATAATGCGATAAAATACATTCAGGAAGAATTGGGCAGGGATGGCAGCAAGTTGCGTATTGCCTTCTTAGATGAAAGGTCAACTGGCTTTGAACACAATGTTTTTGCTGAAAATGTAGCAAGTAACCGAGGCCTTTGTTTGCGCTTCTTTCGCGACCGACAGAATGCCCTTTGTTGGTTAAGGAAAACGCCAGTATCTCAGCTTCCTTCAGAATCCCACCAAGTATGATTACCTTTGCTGGCCTAAGCAAAAGCCATGCAAAGTAAAAGAGGAAAATTCATTGCCGTAGAAGGTATCGATGGTTCTGGAAAGAGCACACAAGTAGCCGAACTTTGTTCTCGCCTAAAGGCGGAAGGACATAAGATTTACCCCACTTTCGAACCTACCAATGGACCCATAGGATCTTTGATTCGCCAAATGTTCTCCACCCGGATTACCGCTGATGATAAAACCATCGCAGCCTTGTTTGTCGCTGATCGATTGGACCACCTGCAGAATCCCGTTAATGGGGTATTAAAGAAGTTGGAAGAGGGGTTTACTGTGATTACGGATCGTTATTATTTTTCCTCCTACGCTTACCATGGGGCTCATATGCCTTTAGACTGGGTGATCCAATCCAATGCCCTAAGTGCGGAACTACTACGACCAGATCTAAATATCTTTATAGATATCCCTCCTCAAGTTGGTTTTGACCGTGTACATGCCAACCGTGCCGATGTAGAGATCTACGAAACGCTGGAGAATATTAAGAAGGTCTATGCCACTTACCAAAAGGCATTTGATCTTTTGAACGACGTAGAAAAAATCGTTTCGATCGATGGCAATCGCTCCATGGAGGAGGTGGCTGGGGACCTTTATCAAATTAGTGTTGATTGTATAACGGAGAGGGCATAAAGTATTTGTGATCAGTATCCTTTATTAGGGAACTTTTGTCTTCGATCCATCCTTATGCAAAGGTAACAACCTATCAAATTAAAGGTATGAAAGACCAAATCACCCGCTTACAAGCTGCCCTCAAGGAAGTGCCTCAACTTTTTACCTTGCTGGGCGATGAAAAAGCTTCCCACAAACCCAGCCCAGAACGCTGGTCGAAGAAAGAAATACTAGGGCATCTGATCGATTCGGCTACTTACAATTTGAAACGATTCATTGAAGCCCAGTTCTTGCCGAGCCCGTACACGGTGCGCAAATATGACCAAGACCAGAATGTCCTGATTAGCCAGTACCAGCAGCAACCCATTGAAGACCTATTGAACCTTTGGGGAGCGCTGAATCGCCAGGTTGTCGGTGTCATGGAAAACCAGTCTGCGGAATCCTTAGCCCTACCTGTGCAATATGACACTAATCTGTATACCTTAGAATGGTTACTAACGGATTATGTGGACCATTTGGAACATCATGTTAGACAGCTTAGAAATGGGATAGCTGAGGAGACTTTAGCGATCCCTTATCATATTCCACTGAAAATGGCTCAAGATCGCCTGCAAGAAATCGCCCCTAATGAATTTGTGACTTTGCTGCGTAGCGGGACACTTGAGGTGGAGCTGTACATTCCAGATGGAGTGGATAAGCAAAGTCCGCATGAGAAGGATGAGTTGTATGTGGTTATTAGTGGTACGGGAACCTTCCTACGAGAGGATGAGCGTTATTCTTTTGGACCGCATGATGTTCTTTTCGTACCAGCTGGCCAAGAACACCGTTTTGTTGATTTTACTGCCGACTTCAAGACTTGGGTAGTCTTTTATGGCCCTAAAGGAGGGGAGTAATATTTACGGAATGACCTATTGAATGGGATCTCCTAGCAATTTCTTTCTAGAGCGAGGATAAGCTATTATATTGCGGAAGCTATAAAGAGTTAGTTTAAACATACTCTGAAACTAAAACTATACAGATGTCCTCGCTCTACTCCAAAGCTCTCTTCCTTTTGATAGGCCCCCTATTGCTCACGCAAAGTATTTTTTGCCAAAAGTCAGCCACCTTAACGCAGCGAGATTTCTTAGAAGAAATTGAGTTTGAATGGGTTCGTGGGCTAATCTTCATCCCTGTTGAAATTGAAGGAAAGACCTATCGATTTATCTTAGATACCGGCGGCACTCTAGCCATCTCAACTGATATTCAAGAGCAGTTTTCATTTGAACAAGTGGCGGTTGCGAATGTAGTTGGTATCAATAAATTGAGCAAAAAGGTGCCTTATGTCAAGGTGCCATCAGTTCGCTTTGGAAGCTTAGAGTTTAGCAATTACAATGCCATTGTAAGTGACTACAGTGAATACCCCTTCAGCTGTTTGGCAGCTGATGGAATCATTGGTAGAGATTTTTTGAGGGGGTTAATCCTAGAACTGAATCTCCCGGAAAAGAAGATCAAGTTGAGTGATAATTCTCTAAAATTAAGCCTCCCTAAAGGAGGAGAGATACCGGTGAAAATCCAGCGGAAAACATCGATGCCTTATATCAAGGTAGAGGTATCACCATTTGGTAAGGAATGGGTGGTTTTTGATTCTGGATCAGATGATCTTTTCAGTTTTAAGACAAAGACCATTGAGCAACTTCGCCAAAAATCGAGGTTCAAGCAACATCCTGTGGAGACTTATTTTGGGGTCACTTCATTGGGCTCTTCTGGAGTCATTCCGAAACCTATGGCCGCTTACACGACTTACATTGAACAGCTGGAACTTGGCGATGCGGTACTGGAAGGCTTCTATGCTGACGTGAGCAAGCGATCCCGTTCTCGGGTTGGAACAGGGCTCATGAAGTATGGGGTCATAACCATCGATTATCAGCAGAAAAAATTCTATTTCCAACCCAAAGAAAGTATCCAAAAGGCCACGGCTATGAAAGCGAGTATGGGCTTCCTGCCCCGCTATGAAGGTGGAGTTTACATCGTCAGCGCCTTACAAGTGGGGAGTGAAGCAGAAAGGAAAGGGCTTAAATTAGGGGACACAATCCTACAACTTAACCAGTTCAACCTCCGGGACAAAAATGAAAATGTACTTAAGCATTGCCAACTCTATCTAAATGGTTATGGTTGGCAGGAGAACGAAACAACAAAGTTGACCTTCCTTAGCGAAGGAAAGGAGAAAACAATTACGCTTAAGACCGTGAAATACTAGAATCCGAGGTGAATTTCATACGAACTAGGCTTTGGGATCCTCATTTCAGTGCTACTGAAATTGATGCCTTAGCCGTCATTAGAAAAATCAAGAATCGATGAAAGAAACGATACATGAGCAAGAAAGTTGGGGTAAATGGAAGAAGTTAGCCTTTAGGGTACTGTATACTTATATCATATTGTTTATCGTAACATTACTGTTCTCTTCATTGCTAGAATCGACAATCAATTGGTTCGCTAAGTATATTTTAGGTTATGGGAGTGAGGTTAAACTAGAAAGTACGGGAAGTGGAGACCGGGTATTCGATTACGTAAGATTAACCTTCAATGTATGCCTAACTGCAATCATAGTTGCGGTATGGTCATTAGTTGATCGCAAGGAGAGAGATTACAGTCGACAATACAATTTATTGACAGTAATAATTAGAGTCGCATTGTTTTTATCGATGCTCCTCTATGGTTTGGGTAAGGTGTTCAAAGGTCAATTTCCAGATCACAGTTTTGAAAAACTTGTACAAACTGTTGGAGAGCTTTCTCCCATGGGGTTGGCTTGGACATTTATGGGGCATTCACATGGCTACAATATTTTTATCGGCTTAGCCGAAGTATTAGGAGGAACCCTCATGCTTTCAAGAAAGACTACAACCTTAGGAAGCATAATTATCGTGGGCGTTATGAGCAACGTATTCATGATGAATTTGACCTATGATATTCCGGTAAAAATAGTCTCTGCTCATATCGTGTTCTTCTCATTGATTTTGATTCTAGCTGACCAGAAGAGATTGGTAGATTTCTTTATCAGGAATGAACAAGTATCCAAAAAACAAATTCAATCAACATTTAAGCAGGCTAGAACGAATAGCATAGTATCATCTATTAAGAAGATAGTTGTTGTTCTGATCGTGGGGATCGTTATGATTCAATTGTTGGTGCAATTTGATATCACAGAACAGTTGAAAGAGAAATCCGAAATTTCTGGCTTATGGAAAACTCAGCTGTTTGAGAAGAATGGGGAATTATTACCCCCACTAATAACTGATTCATATCGGTGGCACTATCTTATTGTTGAAAAGAAACGAGAAGCTGTTGTAAAGAAGATGACGGGTGAGCTCGATCGATTCCAAATGAGAATAGATACGGTTGAAAAACAAGTATGGTTTTCAACGAAAATTGATAGTGCCAGCCTAAGTCTTTCGTATGAAATTCCGGAGGCAAATCGTTTAGAGTTAAATGGAATAGTTGGCGGAGATACCTTGAAAATTTCCTTACAAAAAAGAGGACTAGATGATTTTAGATTGATAAACCGAGGATTTCATTGGATAAATGAAAGGCCATTCAATCATTAGCGCAAGTTCAGAAAATGACTATTGATCGAGCCAGCATTATGTCTTGTAAGACGCTTGGCTTTTTCTGTACCTTGCAATCTTTTTCCATCCACCACCGATGTTGGCAGGGAATAAACCTAAGTAAGACTAGATGCGGGGTTATTAAACTATCAATGTTCAACTTGTTAAGCAGAGCTCAATCTCGATTTCTATCATGAAAATTAATTTTCTAGTTACATTAACAATCTTGCTAGCCTTACCTTTTGTGGCAAGCAGTCAAAACTATAGCAGGGGGAAAATTGCCAATACCGAATATTCCGATTTTGATGTACCAGTGTATACCATCAATGCAGTCAGGGATTTTAATGCTGATAGTACGGGGAGGCAGGATGCGTCTGCTGCTATTCAGGCAGCCTTGGATATGGCCAATACGAAATATGGAGGCATTGTCTTTTTACCGTCTGGCACATATCTTATTGAAAGCCCGTTGGTAATTCCCAATCAGGTGACTTTGAGAGGCGACTGGAAGCGACCAACAGATCAAGATAAAACGGTGGCTGGAACGGTACTTCATATAGATTATGGAACAGAAGAGACTTTGTCTGCCATAAGTTTGTCTGATTACTCCATGGTCCGAGACTTATCGATTTACTACCCTCAACAGAAATTAACATCCATCCCCATTGCGTATCCTTATACCATTGATGCTTTGGGAGTGTTTGCTGTCGTTAGAAATGTTACACTAGTCAATTCTTATAAAGGCATTCGATACGAGCCACAAGGAGGGCAGTCCGTAAAATTCCCAACCGTGATAGGAGTTTATGGTTGTCCTATCTCAAATGGGATATATGTGCACAATTCCTCTGCTACCCCACGGATAGAAAACATTCATTTTGGCCCCGAATATTGGTCTCAATCTGGATTAGGAGTGGTTGACTACGATGCCATCAAAACATCGATTGAGTCTGTCAACGGTGTAGCCATTCTTTCTGGTGGTGGCGCTGGTGGTGGTGTTTTTGTTGGTGTGGAAATTGATGGCTACAGTACAGGCATTAAAACTACAGAACAATCTTCTCCCCGAGTATTTGATATTAATATCTCTAATTGCCGCACAGCTCTTGATTTTGGCCATACAAAAGACCATGGATGGGTGATAACAGGTGGGTCAATACATGCCACGGATACAGCCCTTCATGTACATGACATGGCGGCAAATCTTCAATTCAATAACATCAGCTTTAGTAGTGAAGACAAACTTATCGTTCAGCAAACGGGCGTGGTAGGTTTTACAAAATGCTCATTTAATGATTGGGGTTCGGGCCATGCCATTCAAGCCGACTCAGGTTATTTGAGTGTTGTTGGCTGTACTTTTGAAAAACATGATAAGGATCACATTCAACTTGGCAATCAGGTATCTCGTGCGGTCGTATACGGCAATCAGGTTTCAACTGGAAATCTAGACATTGCTAATTTTTCAAACAGCAGTGCAGCTGAAATCATAATTGATACTACTTCTGTTCACGATTTCATAGAAATAGACCGAAAAGATTATCCATTCCTAGACGTTCAACATCAAGTGCCTGCGCCGCCGCCAGGTGAGCGTCATATTTTCACGGTGACTGATTTTGGGGCGATGGGTGATGGCATGATAGATGATACTGATGCATTCCAGGATGCACTGGATTCAGCAGGTACAGTGGCTACTTCATTAGCTGGCTGTGTAGTTTTTATTCCAACTGGTGTTTACAGATTAAACAGTAGCATTAATGTGCCTGAACATGTAGAACTTCGGGGAATAAATGACAACCCGAACAATGGAGATGGAAGATCAATATTGGCATTGTTTGCCAATAAAGATAATCCTTCTGGGCCTTCAGATATTCAATTACAAGCCAATTCAGGAATGAAAAGCCTGTACCTGTATCGACCGGAACAGATGTGGAACCAATTAACCGGGGATACAATTCTTCATGAATACCCTTATGCTGTTGAAGGAACAGATAAAAATTGGGCATATAATGTCGTGTTGAGTAATATCTATGATGGTATTGATTTTTCAGCGGGAGGAGGGCATCATATGGAATTTATTTTTGGTTGTTCCATCAATCAATTGGTGAGGATTGGAAGTAGCTCATCTGAAACGAGTGTAATTGAAAATTTCCAAGCTAAGACAGAAGCATGGAGAAATGCACGAAAAATAGATTTTCCGGCATGGAATAATACAACTTGGTCAAGCCCAAGTGGTAATGAATCAGAAAGAATTGGGGACATTGGAAATGGCATACTTGTTGAAGGAAATGGTGATTTTCGATTTATGGGACATTTTGTAAATCGAACAGGTGGCAATCTTTACAACGCTAAATATGTATTTATGTGGAGGAGAGGGGGCCGGTAATGGTTCTTTAATCAACTCAGACGATGGCCAAGATTTTGACATCGAAATGGTTGGGAATTCTTATCATACTTTTGGCGCTAGTTATACCACTAGCTACACAGATGATGGGGATAGGCTTCATGTTATAAACTGTAAAAATTATGGTGCAGCCCCCATTAACCACCATTTTCTGGGAAGCGGTCAGATCGTAATGCAGCAAGAATATAGAGGAAGAAGTCATGATGTTACCCTTAAGTTGGAGGGTACCACACAAGGTATTATAGAAAGTGGATTCTTAGAAAAAAGAGCCAAAACCAGAATTCAAGTGTTGGGTGAAAGCTGTGCGAAATTGTGTGGTGCAATTACCATTAGAGATGAATGGCCTTTCAACCCGGATGACGAAGACCAAATATATATTGAGAGTGTCTCGCCATCTACGATACAGGGTATCTCGGGTAATGGTTTAGGCTGTAATCAAGTGGTTTCTGTAGCCGAGAATCAATCCATACACAGTATTCATGTATACCCTAATCCTTCAACAGACGAGTTTACTGTAGATTTGGGGTCGGATTTAGCGAATAAAGCAGTGAGTGTATCAATATTTGATCTAATGGGAAAAGAAGTACAATCCAATATCAGTAATCAAGGTCGCTTTCTATATTTGAGTATTAACAGGGCACCAGGAATTTACCTGCTTGTTGTTCAATCAGAATTTGGCATAAGTACTCTTCCATTGATAAAGCATTAGCTGAAAGCAACTTCGTAAGAAGATTTGATGCATGTGTGATCTTCAAGACAAAATGTAGAACCTTAAGAAATATTTTGGTCGTTTTAAGTGGGGACTAGGCAAAGTCTAACCATGTGAAAAATGGAGGATAATACTACTACCCTTGTTCTGCATAAGGATATTCTCTTTTCATAGTTACAGATATTCATGAGTTAGCCACAAGCCAAAAAGGTCCGTAAATGAACGAGATTAGAAAGTTTATTGAAAATATCACTCCAATGAGTGATGCTGATTGGCAGTTTTTTGCCTCAAAATTGCAAGAGGTAGAACTCAAGAAACATGCTATTCTTTTGAAATATGGAGAAGTGGAGAACTATATGTCTTTTATATCAAAAGGTATAGTCAGGTTTTATGTTCCAGGGGAAGAGTCCGATTTGACTTTTGGGTTTTTATTCGAGAATGAATTTGTCACAGCTTATGATTCATTTTTAACACGAACTCCTTCTGAATACCAAATCGAAACTTTGACAGATACCCTTTTGTGGAAAATTTCGCATAAAGACTTAGAAGAAGTCTATGAAAGCACAAGTAGCGGAAATACTATCGGACGAAAAATGGCTGAAAGGATGTTTTTAATCAAATCTAAGCGGGAACTTTCCTTATTGAGTAAAACAGCAGAAGAACGATATTTGGACCTATTCTCTGACCGCCCCAAATTATTGCAACAAATTCCACTCAAATATATTGCCTCCTATATTGGCGTTACTCCACAAGCATTGAGTAGGATAAGAAGACGTATTACTTAACTTGGATTCATTGTTTCTACTTCGTTGTTTTCGGAATTTTGTTACTCAACAACTCAGAAAACATGAAACCATTAATCGTTCTTCTATTAAGTTTTATTCTATCGACCTTTGCAATTAGAATTATCAAAGCGGAATATGAATTTGCCCTGTCAGCAAGAATTGCCATGGCTATTATGCTTGTATTTACAGCTATTGGACATTTTGTTTTTACAAAAGGAATGTCAATGATGATTCCTGATTTTATTCCTTTTAAAGAAAGGTTTGTTTATCTAACTGGAGTATTTGAAATACTATTAGCAGTAGGTTTGCTAATCCCTCAACTCAAAGTATTATCTGGATGGGCACTTATTCTTTTTCTCCTGTTAATGTTACCAGCTAATATCTATGCTTCTATTAATAATGTAAACTATCAGCAGGGAACATTCGATGGACACGGCATGATGTATTTATGGTTTAGAATACCGCTACAAGTGCTTTTTATTACTTGGACTTATTTGAGTGCTATACGAATGCCATGGTAAAGAAACAAAGCCAGTGGCTGGAAAAAGGCAAATCTTCTATGCTCCTAGAGGTTTCAGGGGGTATACACAAACCAGTAGGACAATAAGGTTTTAACAAAGTGAATACGCTCCTACGCACTTCATGGAATACTGCCTGAATATCGCCTATAGATAAGACAAGTTTTACTGTGAGTTGCCTGATTTCTTCATTCTAGAAAAAGGAAATCCATTACATCCGGTCATTAAATCTGCTCTTTTAGTATTGACGTTATTTATGGCCTCTTTTACACTTGCTTCTTTAAAGCTACTAAAGCAAAAAGCCCATTCATAAGGCTCCATATTTTTTAGCTTTTGGTAATCAATTCTTGTGAATAAAGAAGGAGCATAGGTGTTAAGGGAATCATTTTGAAGTATTAAAAAGCCATCAGCTTTATTTACACTTATGATGTGGAACTTATCATTGGGCAGTAAACGAAATACTTGCTGGTCTATTTGATACTGAACCCCATAGTCGTCTTCAAACTCACCCATCAGAAATGTGGGTAGGGACTCATGGCTGTATTTAGATCCAGTGACACATGAAATATTTAATAAGGTAAGTAATACAAGGGCTACAAGAATCAAATTAGGTATTTGTAGTGATGCCATTCCATTTTGCTATTTGGTGCTGTTTACTTTGGTACTACAAATATATTCCGTTAGAGTATATCTAGCCTTATATCATGGATGACACACCATCTGATTCGATCTGACTTACGATAGCTATTACTGATTACTCCAAAGAGGCCTTGGTCAGTTCATTTAATGTGCCCTGAATGACGGGGATGACTTGTAGGGTGTCTTCCTGTAACTGATCTACAATTTTTTTGAGCGAATTGGTATCAAAAGTATCAGCTCGCACATCGGATTCGGCCTTAGCTGCTTTGTCATATTGCTCTTGTAGCCCGAGCATTAAAAAGCTAGGCTTGATTTTATGGATTCCTTTGTAGACACCTTCCCAGTTTTCCTCCTTGAACTCGTTCTGCACTCGTACAAAGGTGGCTGGCGCTTCATGCATAAAGGTTTCCAGCATATCTCGAATAAAGTAGACATCGCCACCACTAAATTCTTGGAGGTATTTTAGGTCGATCTTTATCTTGGCTTCCGACACCTTACTTTGCTGGGGTAGGAGAGGTCGCTTAAAACCTAGGGCTTTCAATACTTGTTCCTTTAGAATTCTGGGAGAAAAAGGTTTCGTAACAAAATCATTCATGCCTGCATTTAGGGCCCTTGTCTTTTCTTCGAGCAAGGCCGCCGCAGTTAGGGCAATAATGGGGGTCCCTTGATTCGGATTCTCGGCATCCCCTCTGATGGCGATCGTGGCTTCACAACCATCCATTTGGGGCATGTGAATATCCATCAAGATCAAATCATATTCATTTGCTTTGCTGGCTTCTACTGCTTTTACTCCGTCTCCGGCTATCTTATAGGTGGCACCCCATTTCTCAAGTATACGCGAAGCCAGTTTTTGGTTCATCAGATTATCCTCTACCAATAGTACCCTGAGATCTTTCAATACTGATTCGATATCAGTTGAGCTCCCTTCTGGGAGCACAGCTTTCTCGCTGATGGGCACCCCAGAATTCTTAAATGGCATTCTAACCACAAAGGTGGACCCTCGACCCAATTCACTTTCTAAACGAATACTGCCCGATTGCAACTCTACCAACTCTTTTACAATAGTCAAGCCCAGTCCCGTACCACCAAATTCCCGGGTGATCTTAAGATCGGCTTGCTTGAAGTTTTGAAAGATCGCTTCTTGTTTTTCTTTGGCAATGCCAATCCCGGTATCATGCACATGGAATTCTATTACGTATTCCTCTGGACTTTCGGATACCAGTTGAGCTCGTATCCCTATCGTTCCTCTCTGCGTGAATTTACTAGCATTTCCAAGCAGATTGGTGAAGATCTGATTGAGTCTGGTAGAATCGCCAATGACCAAGTTTTTGATCTTTGAGTCGATATCCAAGACTGTACTAATGGGCTTCTCCCTCACCTTAAATTGGAAGGTCCTTTGCAAGGAGTGAAGCAACTGTACCAGGTCAAAGGGCTTGTATTCGAATTCTACCTCACCAGCTCCAATCTTAGAAAGGTCGAGAATATTATTGATGATCCCCATCAAGCTATCGGCGGAGAAGCGCAAGGAATCCAGATATTCTTTTTGGGGTTCGTTAGGAGTCGTTTCATAGAGCAGATGGGTCATGCCAATTACCGCATTCATAGGTGTGCGAATCTCATGGCTCATATTAGCTAAGAATTGGCGCTCCGCGAGTTGGGCTTTTTCTGCCCTATCCTTGGCTCTGGATAGACTCTGCTCGAGTTCTCTGCGTGCCGTTATATCGTAATGGATTCCGACGGAGCCAACTACCTCACCCTTTTTATCCTTGATTGGGGCGCCACTGATCAGCACCCATATCCTACTCCCGTCTTTTCTTTTGATTTGAATTTCATAGACGCCAGCCATCCCTTGCCGCCTTTCTGCTTCCTGCTTGTGTAAGGTTTCTTTGAATTCATAAGGTAGGAATAGTTCCTCAGCATTTTGACCGATTAACTCTTCAGCTGTATAGCCTACCATCTCACAGAAAATGGGATAGGGTCGGACAATCGTTTGATCCAAGGTCACCTCCATTAAGCCTAGCTCCATGTTTTCAATGATCCCACGATACTTTTCCTCACTTTCGCGTAATGCTTTCTCGGCATTTATTCTTTCCGTGACATCCCGAAGGAGATTCCTGGAGCCGATCATTTCTCCGTTTTCATAAATGGCATTGGAATTCACCTCGATATGAATGATTGAGCCGTCTCTTTGAGTAATACGCCCTTCGTAACCACTGTAAAAGTCATCCTTCAATAACATCTTGTAATACTCGAAGGCTCTTTCCTGATCGTCGGGATGGAGGATACTTTTTATATCAATGTTAGGATGCTCGTTCTCGGGGTAGCCCAGCATACATCTAGCTGCTTTATTGGCCTCCGTGATGTAACCGTCATTATCGAGTATGATTAGTGCATCATACATATTGTCGAATAGGTCCGCCAGCCTTTCATTCGTTGCTTTCAGGGCTTTTTCAGCCTCCTGTCTCTCCTCTGTCTCCTTGAACAGTTGCTTGTGCGCTAGGGACCCCTTCAAGGAAATAGCAAACTTGGTAATGACCGAATTCAATTGCCCCATTTCCAGCTTGGAGAAGGGGGCCTTTCTGTTGAGAGCGAACAACTTCAGAAAACCGACCTCCTTCAGGGAGAAAATGCAGTAGGTGCCAGTTTCTATGTCCTTTTCTTGAATGAAGTCGACAAAAGAGGGGTCGTCGCAATGAATACTGAAGAATGGCGTCTCCTTGAGTTTGCTTGGAATGGGGTGGGACTCCGCTATTACCGACTTGTCGATTCGGAACCTAGGGATGCCGCATTGCAATTCAAATTGCTTTCCGTTTTGTGTCCAAACAGAAGCAAATGCTAAGCCTTTTCGACTAATTAGCGTGTCGAGAAAGCTCTTGGCATTTTCAGTAAAGTCCAGGGAGTTTCCTACCGAGAGCGAAAGCTCGTACAGTAAAGAAATATCCTGAATTATCTTACTATGATCGGCCATTCTTAGTTGACTAATTGCTGAAGGTGCCTACCACTATGGTTTTATTGAAAATGTCCAGCAGGCCTGTGCCATAGGAAGAGATTTCTCCTAGGCTTAGGATGCCGTGCGGGACTTCCCCTTCAACTTTTTTTACTTCTTTGGCAATAATATCCATTTCATCTTCAAAGGCATTTTCCAGAAAGTGTCGACGGGAAATGCAATTGACTACCATTGTCTCTGTTGCCGCTAGATGGCTAGCATTTTGGGTTTTACAATCATTAATGGCCTCTTGGGCGGCATCAATGAGTGTACCTGGTTCTCCCTTTAATACATTCAACACGGTATGAGGTTTAACCTCTCCAAAACAGATAAGTTCTCCGTTTTCGCCCACTTTAAAGGAATCCCTAACGATATCCTCTTCGTTTTCACGATAGATACCGAAGGGGTAATTTTTAGCTATCTCAAAGAAATTGCTGTGATCGATCTCTAGACCGCTATCTGCTTTGATGATGGCCTTATATTCTTCAAAGGCATTGTTCCAATTCAATTGATGAATGACATTCCCTTCTGTATGAGTGGCAACAAGGGGTCCTGCCACCTTTTCCCATCCATGCCGTACACCCAATCGACTTTTTTCTGCGGTCAGGCACACAACCGCAGCATCTTCGAAGAAACCCTCATTGGTAAAGACACAAGGCTGTTGCTCGAAGCTCATTACACCTGCTCCCCCTCCAATGAAATTAACTTTTCCTCCAATGATGTTATTTAGACTATCCAGGAAGTTGTCGATCTGGACAGTTAAACCATCAATAAAAGTGAAAGCAGTCAATTTTTCTTGGGTTTCAGGCAAAACCAACTTATCCAATCCCGTCAGCTGCTTACTAGCGACGTCCTTGATGATGATAGGAGCTGTCGCCGCTTTCCATTTCTTGATGATGATTCCTTCTGTAATTTCCTTTGTGCCATATATAATCCCGGGAAAAAGCGCCCCAAAGAAAGGGATTTCCAATTTTTGCAAGGATTCAACAATGGGCTTAACAGGAGTGGAGGAATCAGTTGCTATTAGCAACATTAGAATATCGTTTTCTTCTAGGGAAAAACGTTGGACTTCCTGAATAACTGTGTTTAGTTCTAAATGGGTTAGGAGCATTTTTTGGTGTTGTAAATGATTTATAATGTATTCGCCTACCCATGGAAAAAGGGTGATAGGCACCTCTCTTTAAGGATTTGGTTATTGTAAATAGCAAATGTCAAGGCTCGGAAAAGTGACTTTAATTTGCTTGCACTCTTTCTTCTTTTAGCATGCGGTAGATCGTCGACTTACCGATGTCGAGTTTTTTAGCTACTAGCATTACATCATCATTGTATTTATCCAAGAAGGATTTAATGATGAGGTTTTTATACCCTTCAAGGGTTAGCTCTTGCGTGAGAAAACCTGCTTCTCTTTGGATGCTGTTGAATTGGATATCCTCCTCGTGAATGATCTGATCATTGGCTAATACAGCTGCTAATTCCATTATGGCCTTGATCTCTCGCACATTTCCGGGATAGCTGTATTCCATCAACTTGTTTTTGGCAGATTTAGCAATGGACATTTTGCCCATACCGTTCTGAGTTGTGAATCGGTCTAAGAATGCTTGAGCCAACAGTAAAATATCGTTGCCTCTTTCCATCAGGAGCGGAAGTTTAATATTCAGGCCCAATAGTCTATAATAGAGGTCTTCTCGAAATCTGCCTTTCCGGACTTCAGCTCCTAGATCTTTATGTGTGGCAATGATAATTCTGGTATCAAAAGGGATAGGTTTTTCACCGCCAACTCGTATGATCTCGCGTTCCTGCAGGGCGCGCAGCAATTTTGTTTGGGTGCTAAGATCCATCTCTGCTACTTCATCAAGAAATAGCGTTCCTCCATTAGCTAATTCGAAGTGCCCCTTTTTCCGAGCGATGGCTCCGGTAAAGGCTCCTTTCTCATGCCCAAAAAGCTCGCTTTCTACTAATTCTCTAGGAATGGCTCCCATATTCACGGGAATGAATGGGCCTTTTTGCCTTGGAGAATTAAAGTGAATACTCTTCGCTACCACTTCCTTGCCCGTGCCAGTAGCACCGTACAAGGACACAGTGATGTTACTTTGGGCTGCCTTCTTCATCATGCGAAAGACGGGCTGCATCACAGAACTGTTTCCAATCACGGAATTGCCAAACTCATACTTAATTTCGAGCTCTTCCCGCAACATGTTTACCTCCTCCTTGAGGTTCTTTTGATCTTTGATATGCCTAATGGCATTCAGCAAACGATCTTTGGTTTCACTGTCCTTAGTGATATAGTCAAAGGCTCCGTTCTTCAACAGTTTTACGGCGGTCGCTATATCCTGCTGCCCGGAGAGAATTAGCACGTGAATATCTTGATTAGCGGCCTTAATCTTACGCAGCACTTCCTCTCCAGTCATATCGGGGAGACTATAGTCAAGCGAAATGATGTTGGGTTGTTTATCTAATTGTTGAAGACATTCTTGACCAGTGGAAAAAACATGGACCTCATGATCGGGATTAAATTCCATGAGATATTTAATCATCCGCTGATAAATCGGGTCATCTTCAACGACAAATATTCGTGTATTTTGAGTTTGGGCTGCCATCTATAATCGATCAGGTTTGTGTGGATTAAAGTAAATTGAGTTTGCCCATTAATACAGGCTTATTGGCTCGGCTGATCGGTATAACTTTCTTTTCTATCACCAGTGTATTTTCCTCGATATCCTTAATCTTACTGAGGTTGACGATAAAGGAGCGATGAACCTTCAAGAATCTAGGGTTGTCTAGTTTACCATTGATACCTTTCAGGGTACCGTGAATAATATGGCTCCCTTGAACCGTTTTGACTCGTACATAATCGCCAACATTTTCGAAATATAGGATATGGTCAAAGGGGATCCTTACGAATCGACCATCTTCCCTTACGTATACTTCTTGTGCATTGGCCTTGTAGGCATTGTTCTTCTCATGAATGGCGTAAGCCTTCTCTACCGCTTGCTTGAAGCGAGGGTAGGTAATGGGTTTCTTTAGAAAATCAGTCACTTGATAATTGTAGGCCTCGTAGGCGTATTCTTTGTTAGATGTTGTAAATATTACTTGGGGTAGGGAAACGGCATTTTCTAGAAATTCGATTCCCGTGATTTCTGGCATCTCTATATCCAGGAAAATGAGATCGACGACTTCTTTAGAAAGAAGCTCGAGTGCTTTCTTCGCGTTTTCACAGATACCTATCGTGTTGAGTAGTTCTGATTTGTCGCAAAGTCTTTCTAGCCCTTTTCGGGCCATCAGGTCATCGTCAACGATAATACAGTTTAATACCATTTGTCAGGGATTTTAAGGGGGTCAAGCAACGCCGATGATGCGCTTCATTTTGTCAAGATCAGCGTTTAGAATAGGGACATATTCTTCGATGGCCGATTCAACTTCTTGGTGCAATTGGAGAATTTTTTCTTTGTCTCCTTGTTGCATGGCTAGATGTTCAATTTCCATCATTTTGGATTCAACGATAGATAAACCCACCATAGAGAAGGTCGGTTTCAATTTGTGGGCAAGCCCCTTGGCTGTTGCCCAATCCTCTGCTTCAATGAACCCTTTCAAGGGTCTGAATTCTTCGACCGTGAAGTCGAGGAACGTTTCAAAAAGATCAGCCGCGTACTCCAAATCATCTTCATAAAGAGCTTCGAGTGTCTCGACATCCAGTTTCTCATTGAATGTGAAATTCTTGTTTTCTTCCATTTCTATTTTTGGTGTATGTCTGGAATTAATGTGAGATTTTATTTTCTGTAATAGCTTCATTGGCTTGTAGGGTTTGGCCATGTAATCGGTCATACCAATCTCGAAGGCCTTATCTTTTTTGGATACCAAAGCAGAAGCTGTCAAAGCTACAATTGGGGTATGTTGATTTGGGTTTTGGGTGTTGCGTATAGCTATAGTGGCCTCGTATCCATCCATCTCTGGCATTGAAATATCCATTAGGATGAGATCAAAGGTTTTTTCTTGGGCTCTTTCTACCGCCTCCTTTCCATTGTGGGCGAAGTGAATAGGGATTTTCCACTTTTTGAAAAGGGTAGCGACGTACTTACGATTCATGATGTTATCCTCCGCGACTAGTATCTGAACATCTGCCACATCCACTTCTGCCGCGGTAGGTAATTTTTCGGTAACTAGTGTGGGCAGGATTCCTGAATCTTCATATTCGATGGTGAAAATGAAAGAGGTGCCAACCCCTAATTCTCCTTCCGCATAGATGTGCCCGCCTTGTAATTCCACCAATTGCCTGGTGATGGCCAGCCCGAGCCCCGTTCCACCGAACTTGTGCCTTACATCTCCATCTGCTTGCTTGAAGTTCTCGAAAATGAGTTCCAATTTTTCCTTGGAGACCCCAATGCCCGTATCGTGAACGATAAATTCAAGTTTCACCTGCTTCCCTTGTCGCTGCAGCACCTTGACTTGTACTCCGATCTGCCCTTCGGAAGTGAACTTGGCGGCATTGCCCATCAAATTCAGTAGAATTTGATTGAGTAGGAGGTCATCACCAATCAGTAGATTCTTGATATTGTAATCTACATTGGCCACCACTTCTACCGGCTTTCCTTCCAGTTTATGCTGGAATGTCTTTTGCAAAGAGCGAACTAATCCTGGAAGGTCGAACTCCTTAGGGTTTACTGAGATTTCACCGGCCTGAATCTTGGAGAAATCCAAGATATCATTGATCAAGGCGAGCAAGATATCCGCGGAGCTCTTTAAGATCGAGAGATATTCTTGCTGAGCATCAGTAGGATTGGTGTCAAATAAAATATGTGACATCCCAATGATCGCATTTAGTGGCGTCCTGATCTCATGACTCATGCGAGCCAGAAATTGACTCTCTGCATCTTTTGCTAGTTCAGCTTCATCTCTGGCTGTAGCCAAGTCATTCTCCAACTCTTTTCTGGCGGACAGGTCAAAGTTTATACCCAATGAACCGACCAACTCATTGTTCAGGTCATAGATGGGGCTTATGGAGACCAGAACCCAAAGCCTTTTTCCATTTTTCTTGATCAGTTGAATCTCGAAACTAGCACCCGCTCCTTGTTGATCATCTTGAACCTCCTGTTGCAAACGAGCCAAGTCCTCTTCCGTCAAGAGAATATCTCCAACGTTCCTGCCTTCCAACTCTTCGCAGGTGTATCCAGTCATCTGACAGAACTTATCATAGGCTCGAATGATCGTTAGATTGAGGTCCATTTCAATGAGCCCCAATTGCATGTTTTCCATGATCCTACGATGCTTCTGCTCGCTAACCTCTAGTTTCCGGGTTCGTTGTTCTACCTTAGTTTCGAGGTTTTCATTGAGTCTGCGCAGTTCTTCATTAGCATGAAAGAGTTCTAGGGCTTTCTGTTCCAGAATAGCCTCAGCTTGCTTTCGAGCATTGCGTTCTCTTTCGACCCTGCGTTTAAATACCTCGATCTGATCCATGCCTAGCCTTTCTTGATCACTACGAATTGGACCTTCTTGCCATCTTCACTTAGCTTCTTTTTTTCTATGGTAGCTTCTTCTCCATAGTAGCCAATGGCTCGCTCCATCAAGCCCTCTGCAAAATCAGACATGGCTCTTTCGGAGGTGTAGATCATTTCGAGGGTATTATCCCCTAGAAGGTTAGTTTCAAAAGTAGGGAGCTCGGCATCTGGATAGAGTTTCCGTACTTCGACGTGAATGTAATTTTCAATGGATTCCAAGAAGTCGAACGCATTATCTGCCGCTTCAAGAAATTGCGGGTAGGTCTTTTCCAATGTGTCGAAAAAGTACAGGGCGAAGGCCTTCAATAAAGAAGGGGCGTCTTTTTGGGTCTTTTGACTCAGCCCCATGATTAATTGAACCATTTCTCCATGGGAATAAGTGCCAACAGAGGTGTAGGAACCACCCGAGGGGAGATTTCCTTCCGAGATTATTTCATCCGCGATATCATAGCCGAACTTTTCTTCAACCATATCTAGGAATCCCGTGAATACAATACCTTTCATGTAGGGTTCTTTATTTGTTTGGGAATAAATTATGTCTGAACTGATTTAAGGCATTAGGCCACATTCCAGATGAATAAAACTAAATCGGTTCGATCCATAGAGCATAGCATGGGTACCTAGAGGAAGGAATTTTCTCCTATCCCACGCATCATTTGGCTTTGCCTTTCCATTATCTGAAATGTTAGGTAACAGAATGGCTTACTATTGCTGATTAATAGAATCAATTCAGTTTCTGGATTGCGGAGTTACAGCAATCAAGGCCATGTTTGAAGAAGATATATTGGTGGGTTTGTTAAGGTGTACCCATAAAGGAGTTGACCTTAAAGCATTGTCACATATGTATAAAGAATATATGATTTCTTTGTACTAGATGGTATACGGAAATAATCCGAAAAAGTTTTAGGTAGGTGTGAGCCTACAATATGCAAAAAAAAATTGGGAGCCAAAAATATGACTCCCAACAAAAATTCCCCTAAAATATAACCTACCTCTTTAAGGGCTGTAGGTAGCCCTGTTTTTTCATACTAATTCCCAGGAAAGGGGTGTTCCGGCTTTGATTTTTTGCTTAGCCGTTTTGCCAAGCAACGTATCAAAGTATTTAGGCTCCAGTCCATCACCCGGACGAATAACACGGAGATTTTGATCACTCAGTGATTCTCCTGGTAGAATATCTTTGACTGCGTATACTGATCGTTTAAACTTCTTGCTATTTTTTTCTGCCTTTTGCACGCCGTACTGGATTCGTCCTAAAGACAAGGCTGCACGGCCCGTTTCTTTCACTAGGGCTTTCAATTCATCAGGCTCTAAAGAAAAAGCACTATCCACACCGCCATCGGCTCTGGAGAGGGTGAAATGCTTTTCAACTATGGTGGCTCCTAGGGCTACGGCTGCTACGGCGACACCTATCCCCATGGTATGATCTGACAAGCCTACTTGCACATCTTCAAAAAGACGAGCCATATGTGGAATCGTAGCAATATTCGAAGTAGAGGGGGTCGCTGGATAAGTAGAGGTACACTTTAATATTGCTAGAGAAGTGCAGCCATTATCCTGCAATACTCGCACCGCCTCGTCGATATCAGCTAAGGTGGCTACCCCTGTCGACATGATAACGGGTTTTCCAGTTTGGGCTACTTTGCGAAGTAAAGGGTGGTCTGTGTTTTCGAAGGACGCGATTTTATAGGCGGGGACATCTAGGGTTTCCAAGAAATCCACTGCCGAGGCGTCGAAGGGGGAGCTAAAGGCTAGCATCCCGTGACTCTTGGCTCGATCAAATATCACTTTGTGCCAATCCCAGGGGGTATAGGCTTGTTGATAGAGTTCATATAGCTCCCGCCCGTTCCAAAGAGAGTTTTGATCCTTTATGGTATATGCTCCCTTCACGGTCATCGTATCTGCCGTATACGTCTGTAGTTTGATGGCATGAGCTCCGGCTTCTGCCGCTGCGTCTACGATCTCCAGTGCTCTTTCTAGTGATTGGTTGTGATTGCCAGACATTTCAGCAATGATGAATGGCTTGTAGGTTGGGCCAATAAGTTGCCCGCCTATGTTCATTACTTTCATAAGTATATTCTTAAGGGATAAATGAATGCTTAGTCCTAACTATTAACTGGCCTTTAATAAGTACTTGATCGAGGTTTCTCGGTCGCTTTTAATAGGCTCAAACCCCAGGTTTGAAAGGGCCTTATTAGAGGCTAGGTTATCCTTTTTTACGTATCCAACTACATTAATAGGTCGGTCCAGGTCTTTTGCCAATTCCTTGATGGATTGCTTTACCATGTAGGTTCCAAAGCTCTTGCCTCTTTCACTAGGGTCAATGGAATAGCTCAGTAGGGCGACCCCATTGATACCGAACCTAATTTGTCCTACCGGCTTTCCTTTGTATTGCATGATATACATCATCACCTTAGGATCTGCCATTTTCTGTTGGAACCAGGCGCGATGATCTTCGATTTTGATGGGTTCAGGATGAAATGACTGTTGGCGAGTCATTGGATCATTGGCCCATTTGAAATACAATAACATATCTCCATCTGTGGCCTTACGGAAACCGCAGTGCATATCGTAGTCAAGGGCCCGAAAATGCTTCAATAACCTACGATCACTCTTGCCATCAAATAGTCGATTGATTACTTCTGCTCTGGCTGTCCTTTTTGCACCTGCTGCGAGGTCAGTCCAGTTTTGTGCCAATTTGTTTTCCGTCAGATACTGATGTAAGTAAGTCTGATTATCAGCAGTTTGCATTAAGTAGAGCTGATGTCCAGTACACAGGTATTCTAAGGCAACGGTACTAGGTGGGCAAATGGCCAAATCACAATTGGACATTAACACTACCATATTATCGGCATTCAGGTTGCTGTATATGTTGATTTTTAGTTCGCTCCTTTTACAGAAATCATTCAACTGGTCATGGTGCAAATAGGCACCGCCAATCACCACATGACATTCGCTTACATCCTCTCGATGAGCACAGATGGCTAATGCCTTAATGGTTGCGTTGTCCGGGTCGGCTCCCCCCATGCATATAAAGGCAGCTTGTCCCTTGCTCTTTTCTTTTCTTGGGCTCCTATGTTTAGCTGCGTCCAAGAATGGCTGACGCAGCAATACATATTCGAAGCCTAACATCAGCTGGGCGTAGTCTTCTTTTTGATACTCTTCTGTACTGATCCCACTGGTATGGTTGATGATCGTATCGGCCCAAAAGTGCGTTTGATGTATATCGTCAATGCAAACCAATTTACCGGCGACCTGCTTAATAGTCTCTTGGTAGCTGCTGTCGAAATGGTACCCATCTAAGACCACGATCTCGTCTCCTCGAAGAAAATGATGGGCGATGTACTGAGCTTCATGAGCTGGTAGTACTCTCTCGTTGAGTCTGACTACAGGAAAACCTTCGGATTCTATGAGTTGTCTAAGCGTTTGGCTGGGCTCCCTAACAATGAACTGACATTCAAAGTCTTCTTCTAGCATTTTGGCTAGTGCTAGTGAACGGACTACATGTCCTAATCCCATTCGATTATGCCCGTCTGCCCTTAGTAGTACTTTCGTTCTCATGTAATTGATGGATTAATTGATATTTGAGTTCGGCTAATTTCCAGTCGCTTTCTTGATCTATATCTTGAACTTCCATTTCCGGAAGGATAATGGCTCCAGTATTGGCGGTAATTAGATTCCCGTTTGCGAGGAGTTTTTCCACGTCAAACCAGTAAAATTGACCGCAATCGTGGTAAGCTGTTTCTAAGTCTTGAGAGCGAGTATTAATATGTTCAGGCATCATCATTCCGAGCTTGCCCTCTATCATGGTAAAAGACCGTTGCACGGGGTAGCTAAAAGGCACCACAGGCATCACGGTATCCAGAGCCTCTCTTCTCAGCTTCCCGAGCGCAGCTTTCAGTCGATAGTGAGAAATAAATGGCGCTGTAGGATAGATGCAGCAAGCATATTTGAAATGGATTCCTTGCTCCTTGTATTTGCTGAGCACCTCTATCAGGACATCTACGGTAGTCGCACGATCCGAAGACGAGGCATTGGAACGCATAAAAGGGATGTTGGCACCAAAGCTGGTTGCGACATCTGCTATCATCTCACTATCCGTCGAAACCATAACCTCATCAAAGAGGTCTGAATCTAATGCGGTATGAATGGAATAGGCGATGATCGGCTTGCCCAAGAAATTCCGAACGTTCTTGTTCGGGATTCTTTTGCTCCCTCCTCGTGCAGGGATAATGGCTAGTGTTCGCATAGTATAGAAGACTTGGTTAGTTCAATAACTTGAAGCTGTTCTGCAAGGGTTAACTCAGGATACATCGGAAGGCTTAAACATTGCTCGTAGTATTCTTCAGCTACTGGTAAATCTCCTTTGCGCCACCCCAAACGTTGGTAGTAAGGTTGCAAATGCACGGGGATATAATGTACTTGGGCATATACCCCCTGAGCCCTCAATTGGTCATACAGCAGTTTTCGTTCTTGCGTCTGTATCACGTACAAATGATAGGCGTGACCGCCGTCCAGCGGTTGGGTAAGCGGCCGAATCGGTGTGTCCATAAAAGCCTGATCATATACTTTGGCTATCGCTTGGCGTTTGGCCAGGCGCGCATGGGCTCGATTCATTTGTGATAAGCCCAAAGCGCAATTGATATCTGAGATTCGGTAATTGAAACCTAGTTCCTGCATTTCGTAGTACCATCCTCCGTGATTCTCCTGAAGTTGGGTCGGATCTTTTGTGATGCCATGGGTTCGCAGCAAAAGCAGCTTTTCATAAATTTCCCGATCATTGGTGGTGATCATCCCCCCCTCTCCACAGGCAATGTGTTTTACCGGGTGAAAGGAAAATATGGCGGCATCTGCAAATTGCCCATTACCGCATCTTTGCTTCATGCCCTTTCCGTCGGTGAAGTATCCGCCCGGAGCGTGGCAAGCATCCTCGATGATCCAAAGATCATATTCATCCGCTAACGCTCTAAAGGAGGCAAGGTCTACCGCCTGCCCGGCAAAATCTACCGGAATGATGCCGCTGAAAGTCCCTTTAGGGTGACTTTCTAATAGAAGGCGCACTTTCTCTATATCTAGAAGTGCTGTATTTGGCTCTACATCCGCAAATACAACTTGACCACCGCAATAGCGGATGCAGTTGGCAGATGCAGCGAAAGTAATCGGAGTAGTGATGACCTTAGTACCTGGCTCTACACCCAGGGCCAAGGCACAAAGATGTAAGGCTGCTGTACCATTGGTTACCGCCACCGCATATCTAGCATCTACGTATTGTGCAAATGCTTCTTCAAAAGCCTGCACTGTCGGCCCTTGTGTGAGATAGGCCGCTTGTAAAGTCTTGACCACCGCTTCCACATCATCTTGCGAGATGTGCTGTCTTCCGTAGGGGATATTTAGCATGGCATATTCTTTTGTAGGTGAAACTTTAAGCGGCTTCTACCAGCTCGCTAGGTACGAAGTGAGGGTCAACATGTGTCTTGATGATATCTCGGATTTCTTCTACTCCTACCCATTCCGTATTGTCTCCAGAATTGTAACTGAAGCCTACGGGTACTGACCTTGCGTTGAACCGTTCGTAATTCGTCAAGTAGTTGTCTTTGGAAAGCCCTTGGTACTGCAAGTTGGTTGGACAGATAATATAATGGCGATCCAGTTCGATGGTGTTGAAGGAATCTGCCTGGGTAATCATTTCTTCATGTAATTTCTCCCCTGGTCGAATTCCTACGATTCGTTGCTCGCAATTCGGGGCAATCGCAGTAGCCACATCTCCGATTCGATAGGAGGGAAGTTTAGAAACAAAAATTTCCCCACCTATTGAATTTTCAATGGCAAAGAGAACTAAAGCTACACCTCCCTCAAGAGAAATGTTGAACCTTGTCATATCCTGATGCGTGATCGGCAAAAATCCGTCCGCTCGTTTCTTCATGAAAAAAGGAATGACTGAGCCGCGAGAGCCTGCAACATTCCCATATCTGACTACTGAAAACTTCACATCTCGGTCCCCACGCATATTGTTAGCAGCTACGAATAACTTGTCAGAACAGAGCTTCGTCGCTCCATATAGATTCACTGGTGCGGCTGCTTTATCTGTGGAAAGGGCAACTACGCAACTGACGTTATTGGTAATGGCTGCCTTAATGATATTCTGTGATCCGTTTACGTTCGTCTTAATACACTCGGTAGGGTTGTACTCAGCTGCAGGTACTTGTTTCAGAGCGGCAGCGTGAACTACAATATCAATGCCTTCGGTGGCCTGAATTAGCCTTTCTTGGTCTCTTACATCACCGATGAAATAACGCATGGCAGGATACTTCACAGGAGAGAATTGTTGAGACATTTCGTATTGTTTCAACTCATCTCGGGAATAAACTACAACTTTTTTTACCTGTGGGAAGCGGTGTAGGACGGTGCTAATGAATTTCTTACCAAAGGAACCCGTTCCTCCAGTTACTAGGATAGATTTACCGTTCAAGTTTAGCATACTTGACTCTTTTTTAGGGTGAACAAAATGATAATGAGACCTATGGGTAATAAAAAATAAACCGACTACATCGGCCCTATTTGAAGTCTAAAATCCTTTCATAATCAGCCAATATCCAGACGAAATCTCCGTATACCGCTTTTTGATTGGCTATAGATTAACTTGCAAATATGGATACGATTGACACTAACTGCACTGCTCTCAGTTACGCTTCTACGACCGTATAGTGTCTTAAATTTTATGGTGGTGATCTGTGTAAGTGGCAATACAAATGTGCCTATAAATGATCAAATGGAGAGGGGCTTTTCGGTTTTTGGTAGAAAACCTTCGTTTTTTGGTAAATTTTGGGAGGACTCTTTGCAATTAGGTCTTCGACCTACCTATTACACTTAGTTTATTGAATGTAAACAGACACATCTTTTACGCTTCCTACTACTAAGGAATTACTCCCACAAGTAGCCTCTTCCGGTGCCCATGCCACACGCATCCGGGTGATCAATTCTCTTTGTTGAATGCTTGGCAGTTGTAGTTGAATTTCTTGCTGGGCTCCAGCTCCTTCGAATACCAATTCGTCTTTTTCAAATTCATGATTTTCGTTGAAATCAATCCAGATTTTCCACTTCATTTCACAAATATCCTGAACTTGTTCCGCATTCAAGAACATATAATTTGATCCTCCTGTAAATAGATCGAAAATGTAGTTGGACTGATCTTGATATCCTTCTTCCGAACTCATGTTCTCGGTTTGCATACCATTAATTTCCATGAATTCAATCCAGCTAATACGGGGTTGTTCTATCTCCACTTTGTTGTAGCTAAGTACTTCCGTTTTTGTCCAACTAGCAATACCGGAAAAGACTGCTTCCTGAGCATTTAAATAGGTCTTTCCATCAATCCCAAGGACGGGCTCATAGTGAATTGTATCTACGCTTTCAAAATAGCTGGTCATACTTGAAGAATCTGTCCTACCTATAGTCCAGGCTGACTGTCCATTTAGGCTAACAGTTGCTAGAACCAAAAAAATTAAGCAAAAGTATAAGGATTGAGTTCTCATCGTATTGTGTTTTTTGGAAATTTGTTGATTGTTGAAAATGAAAGAAAAGGAAGCGATCAAAGCCATGAAGCTTTTTACGCTTCCTTAGGAAGTGTGTTCATTGATGTGTTTGCTCTTTGTGTTAATTCTTACTTCATAAAATTGTTGTTGTTCATAGTTTTGTGTCGGGGCGGGTCAACCTGGTGTCTGTTGTTTTGCCCTTCTGACAATACAAAGATGGCCTCAAAAAGGGAGAGGAACGGTACATATTCTGTTTTCGGACTAGATGAGAATATTTTTGGTAGAAATAACCCGATTATTGGATGGGAGCAGTCTGAAGATCGGGTATAGCACCCGGCTTGGCTTTCCAGACGGAAACGAAGGTGTAGCTTAGAATAGCGAACCAAAGCAATTGAGTATTAATATTGGCATTTGGCAATACAAGGAAGAACATTAGCCAATAAGGGAAGCCAAGACGGCTAAAGCAATTGATCAAAAAGATTAGTAGCAGTATAAATCCGATGATCCCGTAGTCGAAAAAGAAAGCGGGGATAATGCCCGTATCAATTTTTTCCGTGTCATCGTCGACAATGATGCCCGCCATGAAATCGGCGAGGAAAACGCCGGCAGCCCCAGCGCCTTGCCCAGTCCAGTAGTTGATATCACTATCTTCGCCGGCGGTGAGCAATAGATAGGTAGGACCGATTCGTGCAAAGGCACTTCCATCTACTTCCTGGAGTTTGACCATCCGTTTCTTTTTGTCCAAGCTCGGATCGAATAGTACTTCAGAAACATTACTTAACCGGGTGGCTACTTCATTCGAAGAGTTTTGGATAAACAACACCAGCCCTCCTATAGCTACCACTCCTAGGTAAGGAAATAACTTTCGCAGTATGGCATCTCCTTTTTTGTAGAACATTACTGCCCAATCCATCAGATTTACGGCAACGAAAATAAAGCCGTAGGCGGATTTGGATAGTACAATGCACATCATATAAGCCAAGGCAACTTTGAAGGTGGGCTTATCCCGCGCATGATCTCGCATATGCGAGTAGCACAAGAAGGCCACACTAAGCATGAAAGCTGCATAGGAAGGTTCACTGGAAAAGCCCATAGGTCTTCCGCCGCCGCCGCCTTCATGATAATACACTTTGATATACTTCAGTACAAAGGCATTTCGAAACCCGATGGTGTCGAAAGCAAAGCCAAAGAACAAGTTTACGGCATAGCTGTAGATGATGAGTTTAAAAGCAAATACGATGTCACCAGCTGGACAGCGCCGAATCATATTGTATAAGATAGTGGTCTCTAAACCATAGACTATGGTGTAAACGACTGACGTGTACCTAATGTTGGGGTACTGGACTACGTTGACGATTAGCACATAGACGAGAAAGACGACTAGGGTAAACCAGGTATAGGTGCTATTTTTCCTGCTTAGGATCAATCCATAGCCAATGCAGAACCCCATGATGAGATGAAAGGGGGTGAGCATAGCCTTGCCAATGTTGGCAAAGCTAATGCCAGTATAGGTCATTACGACTAAGAGGGCAATGGCTAATTTCCGCATGCAAGACTAAGCTGTTTGTTGCCCCAACACTTGCTGGCTAGAAGCTTGCTTTTGCGTAAACGCGAGTGCTTGCTTCATCCCCTCAGACAATAAGGCAACATTTTCAGGAGTGATGGACCGGGGGTCAGATATCGGATCAATCATTCTACCTTCAAAAGAGTTTATGAAAATATATTTAGAGAAGGCTTCTCGATTATCCGGCCTTTCCTGCAAGGAGTTGGCGATATCGGAAAGCATGTGTTGATTAATATCCCTTAAATCAATGGTAGCACAAGTATTCAATTGGTTAAAGAAGGTGGGGGCAAAGGTTACGGATGGCACCTTCATCAATGCTGCCTCATAGGCTATGGTCCCCGTAATCGTGGCTACCAATGCTGCCTGCCGAATCATTTCATAGGAATTAGTCTTTTCATCAACCAAAAACACACCAGCTAATTGCTTAATGGCTCGGTAGAAATCCTTTGATCGATCACCGATGGCATTGGTGTGTTCCTTGATCAGAAGGTTCCAACCCTCCGGCAGGGCTCTCCAAAGGTTCTTAATATTCAAAAGCTGATCCTCATAATATCGTCCAAAGACATCGACGGATGCCTCAGGTTGTTTATGGAGCCCTAGGAAGACAAAAGGCTGGTGCTTTACCTCGTCAAATGATATTCGACTAACCGATTTATAGGTCTCTTTATTCCATTCCTGATTCCAGGCCATGCGGACACGCGCTCTGACATTGGGGAGTAAGGTCGGATCTAGCGGATCCATATTTTCATTGGTAATAAACCTTTTAAGTCTATTGAGTCTACCAGCTAAGCTGCTGGATTTTTTGACAATTTTATCATTGAGCTTCAGATAATCAGGCTTTCTAGCTTCCAGAATTGCACCATCCCATTCTTCTTCTCTTTCAATTTGTAGAAGCCGACTCTGCCGCTCATCTGTGTAGAAGGCAAACCGATTATCTGGAATTCGAACCACATGAGGGTTCAAGAAGGTACAGCCTAATTCTGGGCATTGCTTGCACATGCGGTGTATCAGCACTTCATGTGACCAGGTAATTTCTCCAAAAACAGCTTTGATCTGATTGTTAGCTATGAAATCATAGATGGGCTTCTGAATATGCCGGAGATAACGGAAGCCTACCTCCGTTTTATGCCTTAGATAGCGGTCTCCGTACATCAATTCGTTCAGCTTAAAGTCGTTGACGGTTAAAGCCGGGCGCTCACTATAGGTCAGGTTGATCAAAAGCACTCTACCTTCACCGTATTGTGATACTAAGAACTGATACAAAGGGCGGTTAGTAGCTATCCAGAAGGCGTGGATATTACTCTTTTCCAGCTGCTGAGCAATTTCGTGGAATAGATAGGTTTTTGTAAAATTTGATAGGATACAAATGTTCATTTCTTAAGGGGATTATCTTTCAAAAATAAGCTACAGGTAAAAGAATATCAGCAGCAAGATTGCGCCAAAAATGAGGTTTAGACTTCTAGTTTTTGCGAAGGATAGTTGTCGTTTTCTCAAAAGCATGAATTGGACTTCACAGGCCAATACCAGGCAAATGGAATTAATCAAAGTCAGGTTAAATAAATTGAGCTGTTGCTGACTATGCAGGAGGTAAATACCACCACCCATGGCCAAGAATAAGCCCAAAAACCAAATGTTCATCTTGTTGGATAGCTCCTCTCTATAAAGGATATTTTCGTTCAAGGCCATACAGATCCAGAAGACCATTTGGAAGCTCAAGATTGCATAGAGTAAATGATATTCTTGCCAGGTTTCATCCAGTAGGCGGAGTGATCCCTTGAATACAAGGGGGACCAAAAAGAGCAAAACACTTCCAACAATTAAGATGAAGATCAAGAATAGAGAGAAGTACTTATCTAGGGCAGCTGGAGGAGCTTGATACATTTTTTTGAAGAAAACAATATTTACGACTTGATGTATCATGACCACTGCCGCGGCAAAGCGGAAATAAAACGCATAGATGCCGACCTGCTCCATATCCAAAAAGTACTCAATGAAGATCCGAGCACTGCCGGTTAGGCAAATAATTAGGAAGGAGGAAACCAGCAAATTCTTTCCAAACCGCATAGACTCTCTATAATTGGCCCAAGAAAAGTCATTTCTTGTTCTTAGGAATCGGTAGGCATGCAAGCCGAATAGGAACACTAGATAGATGCCAAAAATCAACTCTAGTACGGCGAAATCTAGCGTAGTCCCTGAGGAATACAACCAAAGATTGTATAGATTTAAAACTAGAAATAGCCCTCCATCCAAGAAAACGGCCGGAAAAATCTTCTCATGCGACTTCAAAATAGAAGACAGCATCACTTGCATGGCTATTATTCCGCCGATCAATAGCGCGAAGGCTAGCTTATCCGGCATTAGGGTGAACACAAACTGATTGATCAAAAAACAGAGGCCCAGAGCACCGCTAATCGTCAGTGAATGAAAATAGAAGACTGACTTAAAACCTTCTCTTTTTGATTTTAGGTTGAAAAAAGGATAGGCTCCTTGCAAACCGAAGTTCAAGGGAATGGACATGATAAGCCCGATAGACAAGGCATATTCAAATAGACCATAATCTGCCGTATCATCCACAAAGTTGGATAGAAAAAGCGCCGCAGTAAAAGCATTAAGTTTGATGAATCCAAAAACGATCGTAAACCCAGAAAGCTTCACTAGCTGCGCCTTAAGTTGTGGCAGGAGGTCTACGAGTTTAATGGATAGCTTTTTCATATACGGCAGTTTCTAGGGTGTACTGTTCTTTCCTTTCCAGCTTTGCTTCCACATCTTCAATATTCCGTTGGATGTGCCGTAATCTTTGGGATACGTACATACCAGGCTCATGGAGAGACTTGGCTACAGCGGCATTGCTGCCAATGGAGATGCTATCACCAACTTTTACCCCTGGGTTGAAAACGCAGCGGGACCCGACGTAGACATTATTACCAATGATGATCTCTCCCTCTACACGAATTCGTTTGCGGCCAGTGGGGGCATGCATGAATCCGTGCGTCCAGAATTGGGTGCCGAGTCCTCCTATCGTGGAGTTTTTCCCGACACTAATGGGTTTTGTACAATCAAGGTGATGTTTACTAATAACTTGCCCGAGCTCATCTAGGCGGAGTGTGGCTACGCCCAAGCAGATCGGCGGCGCACCGCGGAAAATGCTATTGTCTCTTGCAATGGCTGATTCTCTTCGCATGAGAATATTCAAAGGGCCCTTAATCCTGTTTTTTGATTTAATGAAGGCCCTTTCTCGTAAGAGAAGCTTTCTAACCTGGATAATATTGAGATGACCAATATGGGTGTGCTTATCCATATAGATATGATCACACCGTAGAAAAGAACAACCTATTTTGGCCGTAGGATGTATTTTGTGTCCGAGTAGGTTAAGTAACGGTACAGCTAGTTTGGACGGAACTAGCAAGCTAATGATGGCAGTTAGGAACGACTTCATGACTTTTTAACTAGGGGGTTATTTGCTCAGAGTATGTTCATCTTCTCGGCCGGTAGCCGATTGATTAAACTTTAAACATACTCTTAATGTGTACTGAATTATCAAATAAGGGTTACAGTTTCTTCACCTCAAGTGGCCGATACGGCTACGTTGTCCTTTGTTTTGGGAGCCAATACGACCTGGTGATGGTAAACAGCCAAAGTGGCTATATAGTAGGCTAAGTGTAGGTAATCAGAGTCTCCGTATTCCCAAGTCGACTTGTCAAAGTATTTATTGGCAACCTTACTCAAGCGGAACTGCTTGATGAAGGAATCCTTGCTCTCGAGGTCCTTCTTCAAGATCTCGCCTACCTTCTTCCCAAGTGGGCCATTAAACAATTGATGCAAGGTCATGGATACAGCCTTTGCCCGATAATAGGTCAAATCATTTAGTTTATCTCGGAAGGCCTTACGTAGGACGTATTTATAGATAATGTTCTTTCTGCCGCCAAAGCGAGCACGGCCTAGCATCGGTTTTGTTGCCATCCCAAATGGGATACCTGAGCTGAACTCTGCAACTTCCTTGTTGTAGAAAGGCATTGCGATGTAGGTATTGTTGATTCGAGCAATGTCTTGGAGGTAGCGCATATCGTAGATGTATTGCTCGCTCCATTTTAGCCGTACAATTTCATTGTAAAGCGCTCTACTGCTTGGGCATTTGTCTATGTCCAGATCCAGAAGACGGGTGATTTTCTCATAATAATCAGTAGGTAGGCCTTTGTCCTTGATCTTCTGCTTGTCTATCTTAAGGTAGAACTTATTGATGTACTTTTTCAGATCAAAGATATGCATGGCCTTGTAGAGGTTCCGGAAGATTCTACTGTTGGTTTTCTCCCATCCCAATGCTTTGAGAATTGGGATAACTACCTTCTTGCTAAACGGATTAAGACCATTCTTCAACCACCATTTATCCTGGTGCTTTAGTAGGGAATAGGCCCATTTATCTACCTCATTTAGGGCGGGAGTATGTAAGCGAGTATCCTGGCCGGCGTAGTACATTTCTTCCGGCGTACCCTTGAAATGGCCAAAGATCCAAGTACCGTAATAGGGGTTATTCATTCGAAGGACCTTAGCTTCGAAATCCTTGATCACCTGTGGATCATTAGGGTCAATCTCCTTCAGTGTATTCTCAATTTCCAAGTGCTCTGCAATGCTAGTGGAATAGACTGATTCATCCTGGGTTGTATCCTTTACTTTGAAGGATAGGGAATCGAGGTGATCTCCGTTGGCGATGTCATCCAACGAGATTAGCATAGCAATGGAGTCCAACCCTCCAGACAAAAGAACCCGGTTTTTTGCTGAGAGGAAAGGTTTGTGGGCTAGTTGAAATTCTCGTCGCAGCATGCGGAAGTTTTCCTCTTCCGAGTAAGGATTGTCATATTGAGCAAGTTTGACAGCATAAACGGTCTTAGAAACGAGTTCAAGTTCCTCATTGAAAATGAGGTGTTGTCCCATTTTTATCTCACTCACTCCTTCATAGAAGGTAAACCCATCTAGCAGGTAGCCAGAGTATAGCAGTTGGAATACTCCTGCTTTGTTAAAGGCAACTCTTTTTTGGTAACGAGCTACCTCATGCATGACTGAGCCCGTACACAGCTGAGACCTGCTTAGGGAGTAGTAGGCGGTCTTTATTCCGGAAGCATCTCTCATCATGTGCACATGCAAACCTTCCTTTTCGATGGCCATGAGGAAATAGTTCCCATTGAGTAGTTTGTGAATTCCGCGTTGTTCCAAACGATCAAGAGACTTGAGCTTTTGAGCGACAGCCTCAAATTTAGAGTGCGTCAGATTGGTTTCAACAAAAAATACGAAGTGTGTTCCATCTACGCGGTAATCTGTTGTTTCTAGTTCATAAGTACAATGGAAGAAACCTATTTTTTCAGAAAGGGCATTTTTAGGAGCCTGAGCTGGGGTCCGGGTACATCTAATTAGCATATAAGTAGTTTTGATTATCTGTAGGCAATGTAAATTTCACGTCAAGACAGGTAATAAGTTCGACATTTCGATAATTGGCTGTCTTGAGCCTTTTTTTGGTAGGTGGAAGCCTTTTTATGGTAGATATATGCTAGGTGTGTTGTCCTGTGTAGCAGCTAAATTTATTTATTGGCACAACTTCTGCCCCCGTTTTACCGTAGAAGCATTTTGACCAAACAATGCAAACTCACTGAAAAGTTGAGAATGAAAAGCTGCTTTTGAGACCATTAGATGAGTAACCCAAACAACAATTACGCGAGAAAACCTGACGAAATTTCAATTCGGGCCCTTCTGTTGAAGGCTTGGGAGTATTTCTTGTTTGTGTTGAAGAGGTGGTATATAATTGGGATCTTGACCATGTCCCTAGGAATACTCCAATATAGAAAAATTTCTAAAGTAAAACCAACTTATCCGGCAAATGTCCAAATTTCAGTCTTACCTCATAAGATTGAAAAAGAGTTTAAAACCCTTATCCAGATATATACGCGTCTTTTAAACTCAAAGATGCTTATGCGGGAACTTCTTTTGGAAAAAATTGATTCCATTCCCACTGATTCCCTGCTAATTAATCGATATCTACAGGTCTATTATGACCATAAACCAGAGGACCTTGATCCCGATATTCCCGTTGGTTTTCTATTCGAGCATGATACGATTCCAGACTTCACGCTACAAGAATCGAAGATATTCAAGCTCATCCTGGACAAAATTAGCACTCCGATAGGAGGGCATGTAGACGGCTTTGTTAGTTTTGGAATTGATGAGAAACTCGGCGTGATTGCGATCAGTACCTCTACGCCAGACCCAGAACTCTCCTTAATCATTATCGATTTCCTCTTAGAAAAAACCATCCAAAGAATTGACAAGAATACCCTTTTCTCTCCGCAGGTCGCCTATGAAGAAATGGCTGCGGAGACGGATTCGCTGGCTGATAACTACCGGCGGTTGTATTATGATCTCAACAAAAGCCGCGATACTTACGAACGCTACCTAAAACAACCAGATTCCTTGATTTCGGAGCCTTACCGGAAGTCCATGCACAATAAGATTCTCAGGTTGGAGGTAGAAGCAGAGATTAACAAAACGGGTTATCTCGCTTCATTGGAACAGTTGAAAGGAGCAAAGATTGACATGGATAATGAGACCGTATTGATGCAGCTCATTGATAAAACACTTCCTCCGATAGACTACTACAAACCTTCCGCTAAAGTTGCCGCGGTAAAAGGTGGGATTGGGGGTTTTGCTTTGGCACTCTTCCTGATCGTGAGTTTTAAACTATTTAAGGATGTACTGCGTGAGGTGGATGAAGATGGTGATCAAGGAGTCGGTAGTGAGGGAGAAGACACGGAGAAGAAGGAAGAGAACGCTCCTGTTGCATCGTATCGAAGCATCTGGCTAAAGTTGCGAAGCCTTGTGACTAAGCCGATTTCCTTTATCCGTATCCAGTTTGCCCGAATCAAGCTCCCACGTCTGTGAAAAAGAAAAGATATCGAAGATTAGATGTTCCTACAGCGCCACCACTCTCCCCTCTGCGATAGCTGTCAGGGGGAAGAACATGGCCCCATTCCATTCCCCAAATACACTGATTGGATGGCCACCACTCAGGGCCAATAGTTTCCAGCTGGCGGTAATGGGTTTCCCTAAGGAAAGAAATCCCTTAGCCTGATCGAGTAGCATTAATTCTTCTCCTTCTAGGATTGGAATTACATCATCTATGAGGCAGGGAAAGTAGCCGATCCACGGATTCTCAGCAAGTGCTTCCGCATATCCTTTAGCTAAAGATTCGAAGGAAGGATAACCATTTAGACCTTCAAATACCTTTTGTGACCAGCCAAATTCCTTTAGAAGTGCCCGTTGCGGACGACTAGCTGGATAGAATACGACCTCGGCTCGTAGGGCAGCTCCCACGGGCCATTGTTGCTCAAAACTATTCTGGCCAAACACAAAATCTAGTAGAAGGGCAAATTGCTGACTTTTTTCTCCTAGTAACCAACAACGTCGATAGCGCAAATTCTCTTCTTCCCCAAAGGTTTGGCCTAGGATCAGCCAATGATCAAAGATCCCCTTTTGTGAAAGTACCACATCCTTTTTCATATTCACCCCCGCATAGCTTATCAACTCATCTTGTAGATTGGGAGGGAGTCGATCCAATTGCTGAAAACTTTGCGCAAACAGATGAAGATCGCCTATCAAGGCTAAAAGCCGCTCATGCCAATCCTCTTCATTCAAAAAGCCTTTTACCAACCTTATTTGCTTGCCAATGCTTCCTAGTTTAGCATCGACCATCCGGGCAGCGAAGGCATCCCAGGAGTCTGCAGGTTGTTCCTTAGCTACGGCCAATCCCTGCCGGATAAGATTGCTAAGCCACTGCTTCAATTCAATCACACCCTCTTGCATGCTGGCATAGCGTTTGGCGGCGATACGTTGTGATTGTACGGGGATCGGGTTAGGTTCTGTGGGTACAGGAGGTTGAGCCTGGATATTTTGCCACTTCATCACCCAATCGGGAGGATCATAGCTTACCCGAATCCTTTCATCTTGGCGGAGAAGGAGCATTAATAACCCTAGTGCATGTCTGCAAGGACGTTGTCGGCTCCTGCAAGTGCATCCAAACCTCTGTTTTTCAAGGTCTACTACAACTTTGTGGATGAGGGAGGGAGCGGTTTGATAATTTGCCCAGAGCAGCTTTTCATTGCCTTCGATCATCAGCCATTTTCTGCCGGCATAGGATACTCCTCTTGCTTTCTGCAAGGTATCGGAGTCTGGTGCCAATGCATACAGCTGATCGTAATTCATAAAGCTGAATTAAACACGTTCTGTAACGTAGAACACGAAAGGGCTTAGACCCTAAAGGTTGGAAGTATGAACTCGGCTAAAAAAAGAAAAGCACTTAATCTTCCTCTGCCTCAACTAGAATACCAAGTGCTTGCATGGCCTTTTCAGAAGCCGTTTGCTCTGCACTTTTCTTGTTGAAATCATCTGCAACTGCCATCTTTTTTCCATTGACCATAACCGCAACTTTAAAGCGATCGCGTTTTTCGAATTTGTAGCGAGCCAGAAGTTTGTAGCTAACGGTCTGGCCATTCTTTTGACACCATTCCAGTAGCTGACTTTTGTAGTTGTCATCGAAGCTTTCCAGCTCGTGTACATCTACATAGTTGCGTAATGCTTTTCTAATGACAAAACGCTTAGTACGAAAATAGCCCTGCTCTAGGTATACAGCGCCCACCAAAGCTTCTACTGCATTTCCAAGCATCGAGCGGCTCAAGCGTGTATTATTGTATTCTGCCAAGAGCATGTCCAATCCCATTTTGTCTCCGATTTTATTCAAAGACTTCCGCTTAACGATCTTCGACCGCATTTTGGTTAGAAAACCCTCGTTGCTATTGGGATACTTTTTGAAGAGGTATTCTGCTACAATAGTTCCCAAAACAGCGTCTCCTAAATACTCCAAACGTTCGTTGTTCTGTAGGGCATAAGCCTTATCAGAAATCGTTGATTTGTGCGAGAAAGCTAATTTGAAGATGTCGAGGTTAGCAGGAATGAATCCAGTTAGGGACCTTAGCCGCTTCGCCAGCATTTTGTCGGGAGAGAAGTAGTAGTTGTAAATCCGCTGAATAAATCTAAGTAATGCCATCCACTTTTTGTTAAGAAAAAGGTAATCAGGCAACCCGCCATGGCCGGTACTTTCTGATGTCATTCTGGTAATAAGAACAACAGCAGCGGATGAACGGTCAGGATCATCTTGCTTCAGAGACTTCTGGACACACTTGCGGAAACACTTCTTTCCCGCCTCAGGTTACCAATGAATATAGCAGTGTAAAAAGCGAATGGAATTAGTAGAAACGCTAAATTGAGTGGAAAAGATGCACAGATTGGAATGGAATCCGAAAGTATGGATAATGCAGGGCCAGAAAAACTATAGTTCTTTGGTTTCTAGGTAAGAAGATCAAGAACGATAGAATCCGTCCGGTCTTGGATTAGCCACCTTCAGCAACCTGCCAAAGTTCATATTCGATAGCAGGCAAATGTTAAAGAGTGAATAATGTGGTTACTAATATCCATTATTCATTCCTGAACACTTCTTGATGCTCTAGATGCAAATCTGAACAACCTATCTTTTCAAATAAAGTGATTCTACTCTTCGAATCGCTTAAAGATCACTGATGAATTATGACCACCAAAGCCGAAAGTATTACTTAGGGCCACATTTACTTCTCTTTCCTGGGCTTCATTGAACGTCAGATTTAACTTAGGATCAAAAGCCGGATCGTCCGTAAAGTGGTTGATCGTTGGTGGAATCTTATTATGCTGAATGGCCAAAATGCAGGCAATTGCCTCTATTGCACCCGCTGCTCCTAACAAGTGGCCGGTCATTGATTTAGTGGAACTGATATTCAGCTTAAAAGCATGCTCTCCAAATACCTTCTGGATAGCTTTTACTTCTGCAACGTCTCCTAGTGGAGTGGATGTACCATGTACATTAATATAGTCAACATCCGTGGTAGCCAAGCCCGCGTCTTCCAAAGCCATTTTCATCACATTGGCTGCTCCTAATCCTTCGGGGTGTGGTGCAGTCAAATGGTGGGCGTCAGCTGTAGCTCCGGCGCCTACGATTTCCGCAATGATATGCGCGCCTCTCTTTTTGGCATGTTCTAATTCCTCTAAGATAATGGCACCACCACCTTCTCCCAAAACAAAACCGTCTCTATCTACGTCAAAGGGACGTGATGCTGTCTTACAGTCATCGTTACGGGTAGATAAAGCTTTCATGGCATTGAAACCACCAATACCCGCCTTGGTTACGGTAGCTTCTGATCCCCCGGTTACAATGATATCATTTCTTCCCAGGCGAATATAATCGAAGGCATTCATAAGGGCATGTGATGAAGAAGCACAAGCCGAAACGGTAGCGTAGTTGATACCGCGGAAACCGAAGCGCATTGAGATCAGACCAGATGCAATATCTGCGATCATTTTTGGGATCATGAAGGGATTATAGCGTGGGGTACCATCGCCTCCCTCAAAATCTTCAATTTCCTTTTCTAATGAACGTAGGCCTCCAATTCCAGAAGCCCAAATTACTCCAATTCTATCCTTATTAAGATCTTCGCTGTCTATCCCAGATTGTTTGATCGCTTCGTGAGCCGTCATCATAGCGTATTGGGAGAATTTATCCATACGGCGTAAATCTCTACGATCCAATACATCAGCAGTATCTAAGTCCTTGATTTCACAGGCAAACTGTGTCTTAAACTTACTTGCATCAAAGTGCGTAATGGCATTTGCACCACTGACTCCATTCATTAGAGCTGCAGCATACTCCTCGATATTATTACCGATCGGTGTAAGAGCCCCAAGTCCAGTTACAACAACCCTTTTCATATCCCAGTATAAATTTGAAGAAAATCTTGTTCAGGCTAAGCCTGAGTCTTTGGGAAGTATCTACTTAAAGAAGAGTGATAAAAATCCACAAATCGGAAGGAACTTCCAACTTGTGGATTTAGGAATAATTATCTAGTATCAAATTATTCTTTGCGATAGGTCGATTACCCTTTTTCTAGTTCACCTGCAAGGTATTCAATGGCATGACCTACTGTCTGAATATTCTCAGCTTTTTCGTCAGGAATAGCAATTTCGAATTCCTTTTCAAATTCCATGATTAGCTCTACCGTATCTAGTGAATCTGCACCTAGATCATTCGTAAAGCTTGCCTCTGGTGTAACCTCAGAAGCGTCAACACCTAATTTGTCGACAATAATTTTCTGTACTCTTTCTGCAATGCTAGACATAAGAAATCCGCTTTATTGGTTTACGAATCAGCTGCAAAGAAAAAGATAAGTCCCTTGATAACCAAAGTTTTTCATTATTTTTTGAGTGGCTGAAGGAGCCCGCAGATAGGTACATATTGGGTCAATAGAGGCTAAATCCCCGATTTCTTCAACAATTACTTGCCCTGGCCAAACCTATTGGGATAAAATTCGGCGCAATGCCAAATCATATTTGTAGACCAAAATCCCTCTATTTCAGTCAAATAGTTCATTTTTCTACACCTTTTATCCTTATATAGGATCGATTTCCCGTCAGATTTCACCTATTCTTCAGGATTATTTTACTTTAGAGGCCCTTTATTTATTGTAAGTTTTACACTTAGTATACACTAGGATTGTTATTTTTGCGGAAAATCAGTAAAAAATAATTGATTTTCTGCTGGTTATGAATAGGTTTCTACGACGAACTTAACCTGATTAAAAGCATCGTATAATGAAAATTGTAGATTGGCAAAATACCAAGATTGTAGCTACTGTTGGCCCGGCTTCCAGCTCTTATGAGAATCTTTTAGAACTAGTAAAAGCAGGTGTTGATGTGTTTCGTTTGAATTTTTCTCATGGTAGTCATGAAGATCACAAGGAAGTGATCAACCGCATTTGCTACATTAACGAGAAGTACAATTTGCATGTTGGTATTTTGGCAGATCTACAGGGACCAAAGCTGCGTGTCGGTAAGATTGAAAATAATGCGCTCCCGATCAAAGAAGGGGATGTGCTTACCTTTGTGAATGAAGAATGCTTGGGTACCATGGAAAAGATCTACATGAGCTACCCGCAGTTTGCCCAAGATGTGAAAGTCGGAGAACGTGTTTTGGTGGATGATGGTAAACTGGTATTAGAAGTATTGGAAACGAATGAGGTAGATACCGTACGCCTAAAAGTTTTATTTGGCGGTGTTCTTTCTTCAAATAAAGGAGTAAACCTACCTAATACGAAAATCTCTCTTCCTTGTATTACAGAAAAGGACGAACGAGATCTAGCTTTCATACTTACGCAACCTGTAAACTGGATTGCTCTTTCCTTTGTGCGATCTCCTAAAGACATTAAGGATCTACAGAGCAGAATCGATGCGGCAGGCCACCAGGCTAAAACCATTTCCAAGATCGAAAAGCCAGAAGCCATCGAAAAGATCGATAAAATTATCAAGGCTTCTAACGGAATCATGGTAGCGCGTGGAGATTTAGGTATTGAAGTACCAATGGAAAAATTGCCTTCTATACAAAAGGAGATTATCCGCAAATGTATTCAACGTGCACGACCAGTGATCGTTGCTACACAAATGATGGATAGTATGATCACCAATCCAAGTCCAACTCGAGCAGAAATCACAGACGTCGCCAATGCTGTATTGGATGGAGCTGATGCGGTGATGCTTAGCGGAGAAACTTCGGTAGGGAAACACCCCGTAAAGGTAGTGCAAGCGATGAACAAAATCATCGACGAAACGGAAAAGCACTATTCATTCGAGGGAAGAAGACCTACGCCATCCGAAAAATCCAGAACCTATCTTTCCGATGCGGTTTGCTTCAATGCAGCTCGAGTTGCGGAGGAGATCAAAGCCAAGGCTATTGTTGGTATGACTAGTTCTGGTTACACTGCCTTTAAAATATCTAGTTATCGGGCTAAGCCTGAGATCTACATCTTTTCCGACCGAATGCATATGCTAGCCACGCTAAATTTAGTTTGGGGGGTTCGTTGTTTCTACTATGATCGTTTTACCACTACCGATGATACATTTAATGACGTTACGGAAATCCTTAAGGCTTCCGGGAAACTGAAGTCTGGTGATGTAATTGTCAATACCGCTAGCATGCCGATTCATCAGAGACACCGTACCAATACCCTGAAGGTTACGATCATAGATCAAGAGATGGGAGGAGAGTCGTAGAAAAGCAATCTTTTACCCACAAGGACGTTATAACATAGCGGCTTCGAGCCATTGAGAACAAAGAGTTGAATATCAGGAATAAAGTTCCGACTTTTGTGTTTTGATGGCTCGACTGAAGTAATAAATTTTTGACCGTTATGAGTAGTTGTGGTAAAACCCCGGTAATAAGCTTTTTTCTAGTACTATTAAGCCTGCCGATTCTGGCCCAAAGAGTATCAGAACAAGAAATTGGTATCCAGAAGTTATTTATTGAAGCTAGCGGGGAGCGCCTGCTAGGCAACTTCGATAAGGCCATTCCCCTGTTTGAAGAGGTACTGAAGAAAGATAAGACTAACCATGCCGCAGCCTATGAATTGGCTCGCATCTACACTGCTACCAACAAGAATGATGAGGCCATCAAGTCTTTGAAGAAAGCAATGGCCAACGCCCCTGAAAATGTTTGGTACCAACAATTCTTAGCCGACGTATACGAGAAGACAGGACAGTTCGAAGAGGCTGCGGATCTATACGCACAATTGGTTAAGACATATCCCAGCAACGATTCTTACTACTTCAAATGGGCTTTTTACCTGGTTAAAGACAATGAAATTGATAGGGCCATCAAAGCTTATGATGCCCTGGAAAAGCAAAAAGGTATCAACGAAGAGACGATACGACGTAAGCATGCCCTTTATCTTGGAAGTGGCGAAAATAAAAAGGCAGGCAAAGAATTGCAGAAGTTGGTAAATGCATTCCCTCAAAAAGTTTCTTACCGAATACTACTTGCCAATTTTTACGATCAGATCGGAGATCGAAAAAATTCAGAATCTACTTATCGTGAAATATTGAAGATTGATCCCAATAATGCAAAAGCAAAATTGGCCTTGTCCGGTAGTGCAGGGAATAGTCGCGAAGGACAATATATTGAAAGCCTCAAACCGATCTTTTCTCAAGCTGATGTCAGTATTGACCTCAAACTTGGAAAGCTGTTTCCGCTCATCAATAAAGTAGCAAATGATAATGACCAACAACTAGCGGATCAGTTGATCCAATTAACCGATATATTGGAGGAGGTACACCCTGGCGATGCCAAGGGGTTTGCCGCGGCAGGAGATATTCTTTATCACACCGATCGTGCGACACTTGCCTTACCGAAGTACCTGAAGACATTGGAATTGGATGAAACGGTTTTTGCGGTCTGGGAGAATGTAATGTATATCCATTTCGAAAACCAAGACTTCGAATCGCTGCAGAAAGTATCTGCAGAAGTCATGGACATCTTCCCAAATAAAGCCATTGTCTATTATTTGAATGGACTCTCTCTCATACAAATAGGGGAAACCGGTGATGCTATCGATGTGCTCGATCAAGCCTTGTTGATGGCTGGCCAGGATGGCAAATTGAAATTTGATGTCTTGAACCAGATCGGTGAAGCATACAATGCAGAAGGCAGTTATTCAGAAGCTGACCAATCATTTACAGAGGCTTTAGCCCTGAATGAAAAATCTGCCATGACTTATATGCGTTATGCTAAGGCGGTAGCGGAAAGGGAAGGTCAAGGGGAACGAGCTAAGTCTCTTTCTAAGAAAGGGCTGGACTTAGCACCAAAGATCTCGATTGTGCAGGCAGAATACGGTAGGGTTTTGTATTTGCTAAAGGATTATTCTGCAGCGCAGAAGTGGCTAGATAAAGCTATCGGTGGCAAAGGAGGGGAGGACCCCAAAGTCTTAGAATACTATGGAGACCTATTGTTCCAGCAGGGAGAAGCCGAACAGGCTATTTCTTTTTGGACTAAAGCCCAAGAAAAAGGGAATCGTTCCTCCTTGTTAGAACGGAAGATTGCACAGAAGAAACTGTTGAAATAACCTTATGATATACGCTTTGCTTAGTAACTCCAAATTATCCAAAACCCTTCTACTCGCCTTCTTACTGCTTGCCTCTTCTTGCAAGAGCATCAGGAAAATCACTTCTGCCAAGCCAGATGAGTTGAGCCCGGCCAAGGTGCAACAGAGAATGATCCGCAATCAAGTGCAGGCGGAATGGCTAACAGGAAAGGCTAAAATAGGCTTTGAAGGCTTAGGCCAAAAGATGGGAGCAACCTCAACGATTAAATTACGTAAGGATAGTGTATTGTGGATGAACGTAAAGAAGTTGGGGTTTGAAGTAGCTCGGGTAAAAGTGACCCAAGACTCTGTTTTTGTACTCAATCGATTGAGGAATGAGTATATGGCACAAAACCTGGAATATCTGGAGCAGGAATACAATTTACCGGCGGATTTTAACTCCTTGCAAGCGCTAATTCTTGGCAATCCTATCTTCTATGTAAATCGCAATTTGAAACTGGAAAATACGGCAGAAGCGTATCACTTGTTTGCCAGTGAAGGAAGTAAGGTGAATGACTTTTGGCTTGCACCCGAAAGTTTCTTGTTAAACAAGATGACTTTTGAAGATAAAACGAGTCGCAGAAGCCTGGCATTTCTACTGCAGGAATATGCAGAAACCTCAGATAATCAGAATTTTTCGTATCTTCGTAATGTCGATTTAAATAGTCAGGAGACCGGACAAGTTAGCATCGAAATCTCTTTTTCAAAGGTGGTTTTGAATGAACCCACGGCCTTTAGATTTGACATTCCGAAGAGATACACGCGTGTAGATTAAGCTAATGGGCAAATACCTAATCACAGTCATACTACTTTTTTACATTCCCCTATCGATTTTCGGACAGGACCGCAAGGTGCTCGAAGAACAACGGAAGCAGCTTATTCAAGAGATTGAACAAACCTCTAATCTTCTCGCCACAGCCAAAAAGAATAAGGAAGCTGCCCTAGATCGCTTCTTCGTTCTACAACGGCAAATCAAGAAAAGACAACAACTAATCAATACCCTAAAGGAGGAATTGGTACTCACGGATGCTAGTATCCTGCGAGTCGATGAAGTAATTACCTTTCTTAGCAATGATATTGATCGCCTAAAGAAGGAGTATAGTCAAATGCTACAGATTGCCTATCGGCATCGCAAGTCGCAAAGTTTTCTCGTATTTCTTTTCTCTGCACGGAACTTTAATGATGCCTATCGGCGTTGGCAGTATATCCGCCAATATGATCGTTACCGAAAACGACAGGCGGACGTCATCATTGCTACACAAGAAAGCCTGCGGGATCGCGCTTCCACTTTGGTAGCCAGAAAGGAGGAGAAGCAAAAATTATTGGCCTCCAGTGTCCGACAACAATCTTTGCTTAGCAAGGAGTTAAAAGAAAAAGATGAAATACTTAGTTCCTTAAAGGAAAATGAGGCTCAGCTCTCAGGTGTCCTGGAAAAGCAACAAGCTGCCCACCAAAAGCTCAATGATGCGATCGAAGAGATTATTGTAGCAGAAATGGCCAAGCGACGCAAAGCAGCGAGGAGCAGTGAAGCACTCGCAAAGCGTAAAGAAGAAGCCAAAGATGTTGTGGGAGGTACAGCTGTAGCTAGTAACCTGGTAGCCAACTTCAGAAAAAACAAAGGCCGTCTGCCCTGGCCAGTCCAAGAGGGCATCATCACCAAAAATTTCGGAACCCAACCTCACCCTACACTGAAGGGGATTCAAATTAGTAACAATGGTATTGATATAGAAACTGACAAAGAGGCAACTGTCTATGCGATATTTGATGGTGAAGTAGTTGGTGTACAGTTTATTCCCGGCTACAAAACTACCGTGATATTACAACATGGACAGTATTATTCTGTTTACTCTAATTTAGAGGATACCTTCGTGAAAAGAGGGGAACAGATTAGTGCCAGCCAACGAATTGGCAAGGTAGGTCGGGACAAACCCGAGCTACATTTTGAAATCTGGAGAGAAAAACAAAGACTCAATCCTGTACATTGGGTCAATAAAAGTAAAAGAGGCTAGTTTTCTATGGGAAACGAATGGAATTTAGGCGAAAAACAAAAGTTAGGGCTTAAGAAACAAACCGAATATGCCATCCTGGTAGGGCTTGTAACCAGAGACCAATCCGAAACACAAGTCCAAGAATATCTTGATGAATTAGAGTTTCTAGCGGAGACAGCAGGTGCAAAGACGATAAAACGTTTTGTGCAAAAGCTCCCGCATCCCGATAGTAAGACCTTTATTGGCAAAGGAAAGTTAGAAGAGGTCAGTGAGTATATCGAACGTCACGAGGAGATCAATATGGTCATCTTTGATGATGATCTCTCAGGCAAGCAGAATAGTATTCTGGAAGAAAAGCTCAAGGTCAAGATTATCGATCGAAGTAGTTTGATCTTGGACATTTTCGCTAGTCGTGCACAGACCGCCCAAGCCAAGACGCAAGTAGAATTGGCACAGCTTCAATATATGCTGCCGAGGCTTCGTGGTCTTTGGACTCACTTGGAACGCCAACGTGGTGGTATCGGTATGAGAGGTCCTGGGGAGAAAGAGATCGAGACTGACCGTCGTATTGTACGAGATCAGATCTCCAAGCTCAAAACCAAGCTGGAGAAGATCGATCGGCAAAATATGACGCAGCGGAAAACCCGCGGGCAAATGATTCGAGTGGCTTTGGTAGGTTACACCAATGTGGGAAAGTCAACCTTAATGAACACCTTGAGCAAGTCAGAAGTCTTTGCAGAAAATAAGTTATTTGCAACCCTAGACACTACAGTTCGTAAAGTCGTATTTGGGGCTATGCCTTTTTTGTTGTCTGACACGGTCGGTTTTATTCGAAAATTGCCTCACCACTTGGTAGAAAGTTTTAAGTCTACACTGGACGAGGTTAGAGAGAGTGATCTATTGGTGCATGTCGTAGATATTGCCCATCCGCAGCATGAAGACCATGTTAGAACGGTTAATCAGACCTTGAAAGACCTGAATGTGTTAGAGAAGCCAACGCTAATGGTCTTTAATAAGATTGACAAGTATAGAGATTTATATTTTGATCCACTTTTGGATGAGGAAGGCAAGCAAGAGGTAGAAGAAGGATTGAAACAAGGTTTGAGCAACCAGTTTGGCGAAAACAATGTTTTTATTTCAGCTTTGACAAAAGAGAATATGAATGAGCTTCGCGCCAAGCTAACGGAAGCTATACAAGAGCAGTACCACGTTCGATACCCTTACCAAGCTAAATATTGGTAGGAAGAAGTATCGAAAAGATAATGACTACACATGAATCCGATTTTAGAGAAGTACGCCGACTTATTAGTACACTATTGCCTTGAGATTCAAGAAGGAGAACGTTTGTACATCCGCACAACTCAATTGGCCGAACCACTGGTGCGAGAAGTCTTTCGCCTGGCGGTTAGGGCAGGGGCTATTGTGGAAGTTGATATGGATTTCCGAGAGAAGTACAGACTGTTTCTGAAAGAAGCCAAGACAGACAAACAATTGAGTTATGTATCTACTCTCTACAAGGAGGCGATGCAAAACTTCGATGCTTACCTATATATTCGGGCTCCCTACAACTTGAGAGAAGATCAGGATGTCGACTCCGAAAAGGCTAAAATCCGCCAGACAGCCCATCAACCGTTTTCACAACTATATTTTGAAAGAACCGCTACCAGAGATTTGAAGAGAAATCTCTGCCAATACCCCACCTTGGCCAGTGCCCAGAATGCTGGAATGGCCCTGGAGGAATACGAAAGCTTCGTGTATAGCGCGTGTCGTTTGTTTGATGATGATCCTAAGCAGAGCTGGTTAAATGTGCGAAAGGAACAGCAACAGATTGTTGATCTGTTGAACAGCAGAGAGCAGGTTCGCTATGTGGGAGAAGATTTTGACATTAGTTTTTCTACCAAGGGTCGAACCTGGATCAATTCAGATGGTCAAACGAATATGCCTTCTGGTGAGGTTTATACCTCTCCCGTGGAAGACTCCGTCAACGGAGTGATTCGGTTTTCATTTCCGGGCATTTATATGGGCCATGAGGTGGAAAATGTAAGCCTATGGGTAAAGGATGGATACATTGAGAAATGGGAGGCCAGTCGAGGGCAAGCTTTTTTGGATAAAATCTTTGCTTTAGAGGGGACTAGGCGATTCGGAGAGGCAGCTATTGGAACCAACTATAACATTGATCGACTGACTAAAAATATTCTCTTCGATGAGAAGATCGGAGGGTCTGTACATATGGCTATCGGACAATCCTACTTGCAAGCGGGTGGGCAGAATAAATCCTCTGTTCACTGGGACATGATCACGAATATGAGAAATGGTGGAATTATTTACGCAGATGATGAGAAAATCTACGAAAATGGGCGTTTTCTATTCCTAGAATAGGTACCAAAACCAGCTATTAAACCTCGACTATCAAGCGTTTGAGATTAGCCGAATCCCCCTATTTTTGTTGGTATTAAATTTTTCGGGTATAGATAATTATTATAACTTGCGTTTAGAAACACTATACTGAAAACAGGTTAACCACATTAATTAAATCAAACTACATCCTTAAACCGTGAACACAAACGTAGCATTTTTAGAATTAAAGTATGGCAACATTTACGGCGGTTACCCCAATTTTTACGCGATCAGTGAAATTGCATTATTAGTCTTCGAAAACGGCTCTAACAAAATTTTTCTAGAAAGTTGGAACAATCAAGCCAACATTGACATTGTTAGCGTTTTTTCAAAGGTTGATGAATTGGGCCACACAGTCGGCCGTGGAAGGGAGGTCATCAATCTACGGTCTCGTCGCCGTAAAAACTATGATGAAGAATTTCGGATGGATGAAAGAGGCTTGCGTTTCGCTTTCCAGCAGCTTCGTCCTACCAAAATGCAAATCAGGAACTTTTTATTAAAGAACTTGAGAAAGTACCGTTTCCGCGATATCATCGTATTTGATGGTCGCCGTGACGTATTCCTTTGTGAGCGCTCTGGCGTAAACTTCGAGCGGTACAATATCATAGACATCCAGAAAGACCTCAACAAGGAGACAGACTACCTTTTCTCCTTGAACAAGCTTTCTGTCGTGATCAATTTTGACTACGACATGAGTTACCTACGATCTAACAACCTAGAGTATTGGTTGCACCCCATCGCTGCTCGTCAGATCATGCCGAAGTCGGCCTGTTTTGATGCCGCTAGACTGATGATGGTATACAACGAGTACACGCAGCATCATGATGATTTCTTGATGAAGGCTGCCCTGGTGTTGAATAAGATTCAGAGTAGGGAAACTCCAGGCTAGGTCTTTTTCCTATATATTTTGCCAAATACTAATGGCCCATAGTCAATGCCTAGACTATGGGCTATTGGTCGTTAAGGTAGGTGGTCGGAATATTTCAACCGCTCTCCCTACCTAATGGCAATCCAACAATGTGCTATCGATATTCATACTTTTGCTATCGATAATTGAGGAGTGTTTAATCCGTTCATACTCTAAAATTCGAATGCATGCCTTCCATAGAAAAAGTGATCGATAAAATTCTGCCCTACATTTCTCTAGGCCCTGAGGATCAAAAACTACTTGAAGGTCATCTGGTTCCACAGCGGTTGAAAAAGGGAGGTTTTCTGATGCGCAGCGGAGAACAAAATCAGGCCATCTGTTACATTCAGAGCGGCTTAATGAGAAGCTATTACTATGATGAGGAAGGAAAAGAAATCACTTCAGGCTTTTTCCAGGAAAATTCCTTCTGTACCGATCTGAATAGCTTTAGAACAGGGGTCAGGAGCCAACGCTTAATAGAAGCTATCCAAGATTGTCAGATACTCGTTCTAAACAAGATCGCCCAAAACACATTGCTGGATCGTATTGAACATTGGGCCTACTTCGAGCAAAACTACATTTCCAATCTCTTATTAGAAAAGGTGAACTTTCAAAGAAAGCTAGCCAACAGCACTGCCCAAGAAGCTTATCAACTCTTTTTGGAAAGGTATGATCAAGCTGCCCTGTATGCACCTCGCTACCAAATTGCTTCTTTTCTTGGCATTTCTCCCTTTACTTTAAGTAGGTTAAAAATTGCGAACTAGCCTTTTCTTGCTAAATGGCAAGGTTTTACTCATGCCTAGGCCTTATCATTGTTGAAAAAACAAATGAATCTAAAGGATAAAACGGCATTGGTAACGGGCGCATCATCTGGTATTGGTAAGTCCTTCGCTTATCTATTGGCGTCGAAAGGGGCGCATCTGGTTCTTGTAGCAAGGACGCAGGCTAAGTTGGAGGAGATTGCTAACGATATTCAAAATACGAAGCAGGTCAGTGTCCATGTCTATCAAAAGGATCTTAGTCAACTGAATGCGGCTTCGGAATTGTATGAGCAGCTACAGAAAGACCAAATTGACATCGATCTCTTGGTAAACAATGCAGGCTATGGCAAGTGGGGGAAGTTTGAGGACTTTTCGTTGGAAGAGTATGTCAAAATGATTCAGCTGAATGTGACGAGCCTAATGGAACTCTGTCATTTGTACGTGGAGGATTTTAGAGAAAAACCAGCAGCAGGGATCATCAATGTGGGCTCCACAGCTTCCTTTATTCCCGTACCCTATAGCTCAGTCTATGCGGCTACTAAGAGTTTTGTTTTGAACTTCACTGAGGGCTTAGTAGGTGAGTTATCCGAAACGAATATCAAGGTGTTTTGCCTCTGTCCTGGTGGAACAGCCAGCAATTTTGCAACGGTGGCTAATGAATCTGGGGTTGACAATTCCCAAGCAAAATTGATGTCCTCAGATGAAGTAGCCCAACTCGGCTTGGATGCCTTTCTAGCGGGCAAGCATTATATTGTGACAGGAAGAAGATTCCAACTTATATTATTCAAGTTCCTGTCAAGGAAACGAGTGCTGAGTATGATTGCTGATTACTGGAGAAAGCGATTGGGGGTTTAAATAATGTTAGCGTTTTTTAAAATCGACCTAGAAGACTTGCCTCGACAACAAGCAAGTCTTCTAGGACTTGGAAGAGCTTCTACTGGAGTTGAAAATTTGGTGCCTTAATTTTGGTAAAACAATCTAGCCTGGGTTCTGAAGAAGGATCATTGAAGAAAGCATTGGCCGACTCCATTCCACAGGGCTTGCTCCAATAGGTCGTCACCGTATGTCTCCAACCTGGGAACACCAAATGGAAACTATTGCTGAAGTTAGGACGCATTTGACTAGCCCATTTTGGAGGCGTATCGCTATCAAATTCCCCACTCATGAGTAATACGGGTATGTCGCTCGTGATGGCCACATTTTCCGTGGCAGGCTGCATATTTACCTTCCATGTATTGCAGACTGTAGCTGAATAGGTTTCCGGGGATAAGCCTTTAGTTATCGGGTATCTATTCGTTTCCTCTTTAATTGTTTGCTGAGAAGCAAATGGATACTCCTCTGCACACCATACCGATAATCTCATCCCAATGCCAGAACCGTCCCCAGGGGCTTCTAAACGGGAACTAAGGAATTCCTTTAACACAGTTTGATCTCCGTCCATTAGGTTTTGGATAGCTAGCGGTACGGTGGGAATATCATCACTTGATATGGTCGAGAACAATAAAGCAATCTCCTTCCCTTGAACACGAAAGGCCTCCTGCTTTCCGGTTTCTGAGTTCTTGACTAGTACTTCTAGGGGATCGACTGTAATTGCTTCTAGGTAGTCGTAGAAACGCTTCTTGAGATTAGGAAAGGCCTGATTACAGGGGGTAGAATTTTCGCATTCCGAAAGTACTTGGTCAAGTGTTTCTAGTAGATTTTGAACACTTTCTTCATCGTAACTCACCTCTAATGGCAGTGGAGAATCCATTACTACACTTCGAATGCCTTTGGGATGATCACGCATCAGGACTTGGGCTATTTTGGTACTATAGGAGATAGTCAAAAGGTTATACGCTTCAATCCCAAGTACCTTAATTAGGTCGGCAATATCGGCAGCACTCTCAATGGTATGGTAGCCATTTAGATCGATTCCTTCCTGTTTGAGTCGGCCTCTGCAAGCCAGGGCAGCCTGCTTTCTTAGGCTATCGGCTTCAGTCGGACTAGTAGTGGGTAATTGGGCTAGGTACCTTGCCTTAGCCCACTCTGGACAACCCAGGTGGGGCTTAGCATAGTAATTTCCTCTTTGTTCTATCAAAATGAAATCTCGATCATCTAAGTATTGATAATACTCCATATAAGGAGCAGAGGGCATAGTGGAATATCCGGGACCTCCAACGGTATAGATAATCGGATCAGGTTTAGGGTTAGGGTTGCGGCTTTTGAAAATGTAAACGGGCAGTTGAATCCGATTGGAGTTCGGGTTCTGGCGGTTTTCCGGTACCTCTAAGTAGCCAAAGCGATAAGATTGTCCTTTGGGTATATCAACGGGGCCTTTCTTGTTTTCAATAAATCTAGCAGTGTTGCTCGATACGTCTGGAATTCTTGAACAGGAGTTAAAGAGCACAAATAGCCCTGTCCATGCGAAAGCAATTACGAATTGTTTCATCTCGGTGATTTTTTCGGCAAGCTCTACATATTTCCCCACTTGAACGTGTCAATAAGCTCATTGGCACCTTTTATTGCCCCATTTCTTTCAGCAAGCGCCGCCGAAATTCGCTGGGGGTAACTTGATAGTGTTTTTTAATGGCTCGATTGAAGGAAGACTTAGAATTGAAGCCAGCACTATAGGCCAAGCCCAGTAAGGAAAATTGGGTGTGTTTTGGATCCAATAGGAGTGCTTTAAACGCTTCTATGCGAAACTGAGTAATGTATGGATAAAAAGAGGTGTTGTGAATAAACTTGAGGGTTTGACTCAGGAGGTAAGGTTTGGTTCCTAGCATTTTGGCGAGCTCGTCCAAGGAGAGGTTGGGGTTCTTGAAAGGTTGCTGCGTACTCATCAACTGATCTAATTTTTTGGCAATCTCTTCTAGGACTTTCCTATCCTTTTGCTTGAGTTGTGGCTTAGGATTAATCAAGCTTATTTTTCTTTGTTTGTAACCTTCAAAGCTCAAAACATAAGTCAATATAGAAATGCTGATCAAAAACGGATTGTAATAAAAACGATTGAAGTAATAGTAGGCTTCTTGATTCACCAAGCGGATTAATAAGAAATCCAAAAGGTAAATGGCCACTACTATAATATAGAACCTTCTAGTATTAGTCAGTAGTTTTTTGGTAAACTGGTAGGGTTTAGGATTCCTTTCGTTAGGGTCAATTGATACCAGGCAATCTTGAGCTTGCTTCAGGTAGTAGAGAATGAGTAGGGAAGCGATGAAAGGGACGGTAGAATAATTCATCCAAAGCACATAGCCCCAATAGCCCAGCCAGGATAAACTCTCGCGTGTCCCATCCCAGAAGAAGTTCTGGGACCTGACGAAAATGCTCAAAATTATCTGAAGCACGACCGGGATAAACAGCAGTCGATCGCTTTGCGAAAATGTATAGGAGGTCTTGGCGCTGGCCTTGACATAAAGGAAGATTAAAGCCCCGTAGCTCCAACTCAACTCAAGGGTAGAATGATACCACCAATCATATTTCCCAATCCCAAAAAAGAGCAGGATTTGATTGAATAAGCGATAGGAGAAAAGAAGCAAGAGACAGGCTAGAAATCTATTTTTAGAAGGATTGGATCTAGTGGCCAGTAGCTGGATTCCAAAGAATACCCCTTGGGCACATCCAATGGACAAAAAGATAAGCGTGATGGTACCGAACAAACCAGACATAGGTTTATCTCTTATTTGTTCTATTCCCTAACATCTTTCCTGTTCTACTTTAATTCAAAAACTTGACCTAAGGTTGGAATCTCTACTTGCCTAAAACCATTTTCTCCCAACATCTCCTGGAAGCTTTCTTGGCGGTCTAGCACACCATGTACCAAGAATAGTTTTTTCAAGTGGCCGCGTTGATTGTGAATGAAGTCGACCATTTCATTTCGATCGGCATGAGCAGAGAAGGAATCCATGATTTCGACATCTGCATTAACCGGCTTGAGGTCTCCAAAGAGCCTAAGTTCTTCGGCTCCCGCACGAAGCTTTCCTCCCGGTGTATTCGGAGAGCAGTAACCTACAATCAAGATAGTATTCCGCTTCTTATCCATACTGTTGTAAAGATGATGCTTCACCCGACCTGCGTTCATCATGCCAGAGGCACTGATAATGATGCAAGGCTCCGTAGTATGGTTGAGTTGTTTCGAGACTTCTACGGATTTGACATACTCCAAGGCATTAAATCCGAATGGGTTATCATCCACGAGCATATACTCATGTAACTGGTTGTCGAAACACTCTGGATGAGCACCGAAGATCGTAGTAGCATTGACGGCAAGTGGGCTGTCTACATAAACGGGAATATGTGGTAATCTTCCTTTCGTTTCTAATTGATCCAACATGTATACGATCTCCTGGGTTCTACCGACACTAAAGGCAGGGATTAGTAATTTCCCTTTCTTCTCTACACAAGTCTCTTTTATAATCTCAAGAAAACGTTCTATCTCCGAAGGAGCGGCCATGTGATCCTTATCTCCATAAGTAGATTCACAAATAAGATATTCTACTTCCGGCATGGGAATTGGATCACGTAGGATAGGTCTATTTGGGCGACCTATATCTCCGGTGAATCCAATCATCCTGGTCCGACCATTTTCACGAATTTTCAATGTTACGCTCGCACTTCCAAGAATATGCCCTGCATCTCGGAATAATACCTCTACTCCCTCATGAATTTGAAACCAGCGATCATAAGCATAGCTGACGAACTGCTTCATGGTCTGATGCGCATGCTCGGCTTTGTACAAAGGCTCTCTCACTTCAAACTTCTTTCCCTTTTTTTTCATCCTTTTGTTGAAGTACTCAGCATCTCTTGTCTGTATCATCGCACTATCTAACAACATGATAGAGCATAAGCTGCGCGTGGCGTGCGTGCTATGGATACAGCCAGAAAAGCCCTCCTTGACCAACTTGGGGATACGCCCGGAATGATCGATGTGGGCGTGGGAAAGGATCAGGCAGTTAATTTCTTCAGGTTTGAATAAGAAGGTTTCATTGAAGTCCTTCATATGGCTGCTATAGCCTTGGTAAAGTCCACAATCCAATAGAATCTTATAGCCATCACTAAGGGTAATCAAATGGCAACTTCCGGTCACTTCGCGTGCGGCACCACAGAATTGTACAGTCATGTTGTTGCTTATTGTGTCAGCTCTATTGAGAGAAGTACTCAATATATAAAGAAAAAACCACCCGCAAAAACGAGTGGCTTACCCTTAATATAAAATTGGATTAGTATAAAATGCTTAACTAAAAGCCACGTCTGGGTGGCTTGGCTAGTTGTGCTTGACCTTTAGCGCCCCGTAATTTAATCGGGCTTTGATCAAGGCTTCACCAGCTTTGTTTCCTTCATGACCCATTACTTCGTGAGTGGTAGATTTTGCCTTCTCATAAGTAACAGTCATACTCTTCGGATAACCAATTCCGGCATAATCAGCCAGGGCATCTAGTTTGTACTGTGCTCCTGCTTCTACACCTACCTGAAAGTCAGTGAATCTGCCTAGGAGATTTACCGCTGAAAATCCTTTGGCCATGCGTGAGATTACCAGGCCTCCATTATCTAGTTCTACATCTAGCTGCTTGGCTACAGTAGAGGCGGTAACTATTGAATATTTAGAGTCAACAAAAACATTTGAGGCTTCGACAATTTCTATATTATCGTATTGGCCACTATTTCTGAAGTTTGCGACTTGTCCTAACTTATAGTTGTCGTATTTGGAATCCACTCGTACATCTTGCGCATCATCTATGGAAAGGTTACTGTAACGGGAAGAGATATTGACCTCCTCTGCCGTAGATAACTTGAGCGTGCAGTGATTAAGATTCGCGTCGATGTATTTCGCTTTGTCGATCCGTCCGTTACAAAAGGCCAGATTCAGTTCAGTTTCTTCATCCAAGCCGGCAAACTGGAAATTGCCATACTTCATCTCCACCGTGGCGCTTTCCTCTAACTCTCCTACAAGAACATCGCAATGTTTGGTATCAAGCTCCAGGTGAATACTGGCGGGCATATAGATCTCATAATTGATCGTATAATCCGTCTTGTTGTCTCCCCATCCGGCCCACCAATCTTTATTGGTTGAGATATTGGTAGCGGCTTTTACATAGTTCGGGCTATTGGTGAAGTCTACATTAATGCGCTCAAACACCTCCTGAGCAGAAGTCTCATTTAAGGTGCGAACCACCATTTGAACTTCGATCTTTACACGACTACGATCCCAGGTATTCACTTCAACCTTCCCGTATTTCGTTAACACCTCGACCGTTCCGTCAAGACTGATATCGAACTCCTTCTTGATCGTTTTAGTGAATTCTCTTCTGCCTTCTTCTTCATCGGAAGGTACTCCGGCGGCACCCAGCAGAACGATCAATAGCAACCAAGCTACTCTGGGGACCATGGTCAGACCAGGGAAAGTAACTTCTCGAGTATTCCCGTGTTGCCTAGATACTAATTTCATTACTTTTCTTCTTTTTGACTACTGGCTCCGTGTTGGGCGTCTCAGAACCGATTCGTTCCAAAACCCGCTCAAGGATCTTAACCTTAATTTGATAACTACGGATCAAATTGGTTATGATCTGTTCTTCGGCGCCTTTCGGTGCCACCTCTAATTCTAGTCGTAGCTCTTCCATGGCTTCATCTATGAATTGGAGATCTCCGACTACCTCTTGATCTTGAGGGAAGCTAGCTAATTGTGCAGATTTTTCTTCTATTTGTTCGAGGTAGTGTTGTTCTAGGGCAACCAACTCAGGAGAGATATCCGGAAGTATGGTAGCTAGAACGCTAGGGGGAGCCTGTGTGGCCTGTGTGAGGTAACTGCCAATTAACCCTCCAGCGGTAAAGATAAGGAGGACGGCAGCAGCAATCTTCAATAATCGCCTGCTCGTTAATTGCTTAACTTTTTGCTCCGTTAAAGACTGCTCGATCACCGCCCAGCTCTTGAGGCTGGGGTAGGCGTCATCAAATGACTCCCGGTTATCTTGGATAAATTTTTCGAGGCTATCTTGGTGCATATCTCTATAATAAGATCTGGAAAGATTTTAGTATCCTTCTGATCAGTTTAATAGTTTGAAAGTAAAGATTTGTTCTTCAATAATTCTTTCAGTTTCTTCTTCGCTCTACTATACTGTGATTTGGAAGTAGCTTCGGTCACATTCAAGATCTGAGCGATTTCTTTGTGATCATAGCCTTCCAACGAATATAAGGAAAATACCACCCGGTAACCATCAGGAAGCTGGTATAGTGCTTGCTTGATGGCATCCACGTTGACCTTCCCACCTCCTAAGTCTTCTTCTTGGTGGGAAAACTCATACTCGTAGGCATTATTTAAGTCTTCAAAATATATCCGCTTCCGCTTTAGGAAGTTGATGCAATTATTTACTACAATTCGCTTAATCCAAGCTCCAATGGAGGATTGGTAGCGGAAAGTATGTAGTTTGCTAAAGACATCGATGAAGGAGTTTTGTAACAGGTCTTCCGCATCGTTTTCTCTGCCTACCATGCGCAAGCAGATATTGTACATACCCTTGGCATATAGTCGGTAAAGCTCAAATTGAGCCTGGCGATTTCCCCGTTTACATTCCTCAACGATATCCCGATGTGTACTTATGTAATCCAACTTTTTTAACTCGGGTTTTGATGTTGAGCTGATTTTTCTTTTAGGTATCATGTCCAAATTCCATCTATTCAAGCCTTCTTGGGTCAGGATGGCCTGGTTTAAAAGACATGAAGCAAAAACTATAGTCTTGTGATAATGAGTGTCTTCGGTCTTTGCTACATGGATAACTAATCCTGAAGAAACAAGTTTCTATGTCTATAGACAAGGATAATCGACAAGGGTTGCATCCCAGTAGGTGAATACGGCTTCAAGGCGTATTTATAGGGAATTAACGGATATAGAAGGCATGTGGACGGAGAGGTTTGGTTTAGAGTATGTTTAAAATTCCATCAATCGGCTACGAACGGCAAATTTTGTCCTGGTCCACGTTAAAAAGCCTCGCCGTACCTTCCAGGTATG
>ENA-UENX01000003-UENX01000003.1-marine-metagenome-genome-assembly--contig:-NODE-3-length-100818-cov-3.874833_pt1 | contig 100818 bp, 121 predicted proteins | sample MGYA00237875_ERZ529327 | MGnify/ENA primary metagenome ERZ529327 (study PRJEB26372, sample SAMN05368347) | marine metagenome | biome: cultured habitat; feature: ocean water; material: water; isolation... | reverse complement strand
CATCGACGACACCGACTGGACCGGTGATCGCAAAAATCAATTGGTGCTGATCGGCCGCAACATCGACCACAACAAACTGCGGAAGCAACTCAAGGCCTGTGTGGCGCCCAATGCAGGAAAAGGTTTCAGCTGATTCAGCAGAACCAGGGAATGGTGCTTATTGTGCGTGCCATGGGAGAAACCTCAATGGTCGAACCACTGCTGCTCGGAGCGGTATTTGTTCTCGCCAGCCTGCTGCTGTGGCTTTTGGCTGATTCCGATGATGACAATGGCGGTGGCGGCTTACGCCAGCCGGTGCTTGTGCCCATCCCGGTGCGTCATCACCAACGCTGAAGCTTTCAATTCTTTTTCCTCAATCCTCCGCTGCGGCGGGGAATTTTTTATGCCGACGCCTGATCAAGCGGAAGCAGCGTGACTCTCGCCCCATCCCTGAAGCTGAGGCGACAACGGGTGTGGGGAGGATGCTCCTTTTCGATCGGACAGTGGGCCCGCACCAGCACATCCGCGACACGGATTCGGTACTCCCAAGCATCCCCCAGAAATTCACGGCCCAGCACGCTGGCCTCTCCTTCGGCATCGGCGACGACAGTGATGTCGTGCGGATCCACGAGCACACAACAATCACCGGAGGCTTCGCGGTCCGCCTGGACCCATGGAGCCGATGCATCCAGGTCTCCCAGGAGACAGGACAACTGGCCTTGGCCATGGGCCTGCACTGGAATCAAATTGCGCTGAAGCACAAAGGATCCAACAAAAGGCGTCGCCGGTGACCTCACGATCTCGGGGGGCGATGCACATTGATGCAGCACGCCGTCCCGCATGACGGCAACGCGATCGCAAATCGCCAAAGCTTCTCCGGGGTCATGGGTGACGATCACGCCGCTCGCACCGCAGGCATCCAGTACGGAGGAGAGCTCACTGCGCAGGCGGAGCCTCACCTCCACATCCAGGCTTGAAAAAGGCTCATCAAGCAGAACCACCCTGGGCGCTGGGGCCAGAGCGCGTGCCAAAGCCAGCCGCTGCCGCTGGCCACCGGAGAGCTGGTGCGGGTAGCGCTGCTCGAGCCCCTTCAGCCCCAGCAACGCAAACAACCAGGCCACGCGCTCACGGTTGGGATTCCGCCGGGGCAAACCGAAACTGGCGTTCTGCCAAGCGTTCAGGTGAGGGAACAGGGCGTAATCCTGGAACACCATGCCAACGCCCCGACGTTCCGGTTCCATCCAGATCCCATCTCCAGCCACCATGCGCTGATCCAGCTGCACTGTGCCGCGCCGGGGGCGTTCGAAGCCGGCAATCAAGCGGAGCAGGGTGGTCTTGCCACAGCCGGAGGGGCCCAGCAGGCCCAGCAGCTCCCCTGGCGCCACCTGAAGATCCACCCCCTTCAGGTTCCAGCCGTCAGAGGCGTCGCCGTAGCTGTGCCAGACCCCGTTTAAAGCAACCGTTGGCTCCATCGGGAGCAGCTGTTCCACAGATCAGATGAAGCTTGGGAACCGACCGAGCTTATGAGTGTGACAAATGATCGAAGCCGGTGTGCGGTTTGCACGCCCTGAATCAGATCCCCATCGTTCATCACCAGACTCGTTCCATGGCAATGTCGCAACACCACGTCGCGACAACGGTGTCCGGCCCATCGCTGAAGTGAAGTTGCTGCCCAACCGGAGTGTTGTTCCAAGCCCAACCCGGCTGGCCCTGATCCTGATCGCCTCCATCACTGGCCTGGTTGCGATCTGGCCGGTGTTGACGCTGGTAAGGGAGGCCCTGACGTCTTTGCACAGCGGCTTCAGCGATCTTGGCCCCGATGGCATGCGCCAGATCGTTGGCACCATCCAGCTGCTGCTCGGAACAGCAACGCTGGGCACCTTGCTTGGCACTGCGAACGGTTGGCTGCTGTGCAACTGCCGTTTTCCCGGTCGGGCATGGCTGCGCATCGCCCAGCTGATTCCCCTGGCAACGCCGGCCTATCTCCTCTCGGCGATCCTCGTTGATCTGGGCAGTCGCCACAGCTGGACCATTCACGGCATGGGGTGGGGCATCGCTGTGATGGCCCTGACGACCTACCCCTATGTGTTCCTGCTGAGCACGGAAAGTTTCTCCGTCAGCGGCCAACGTCAGCTGGAGGCATGCCGGAGCCTGGGGGTTGGTCCCTGGTCAGCATTCCGGCGTGTGGCCTTGCCCATTGCACTGCCCGCGATCGGAGCCGGCGTCGCTCTCATGGGCATGGAAGTGGTCAATGAGCTGGGTGCCGTGCAGCTGCTCGGCATCCCAAGTCTCTCCGCGGGCATCCTGGAAACCTGGCAGTCCAACGGCGATCCCGCAGGCGCCATCAGCTTGGCCTTGATCACGCTGGTGATCGTGTTGACTTTGGTGGTGTGTGAACGCAGCCTGCGCAGGCGCAGTCGGCGCTGGAGCGATGGCGTGGCCGGCGGGGATGCAACCGCTTGGCACCTGCATGGATTCCGCGCTGGGGTGGCGCAACTGCTCGCCGTGATCCCTCCGATCGTGAGCCTGGGAACCCCACTGCTGTGGGCCGCCAGCAACTTGGATCAGCTCCAAACCAGCTGGAACGACGATCTGATCAGTCTGAGCGGCCGCAGTCTTTTGCTGGCTCTGGTCGCTGCTGTTTTGGCGGTAACGGCAGCGCTGGTGCTGGCCATCGCCAAACGCTGGTCCAGCGCCCCATGGCTGAAAAGCCTCACCTTCCTGGCCGGAACGGGCTACGCCATCCCCGGCACCGTCCTGGCTCTGGCCCTTTTGCTCACGGGCGCCCCCTGGCAGGTCGCCCCCTTGCTCCTGCTGCTGTGGGGCTACAGCGATCGATTTCTGGCGGTGGCAAAAGGAGGCCTGGATGCAGCCCTGGAACGGATCAGCCCGAGCCTCGATGAGGCGGCGACGGGGATGGGATCACCGTGGCAGCGCGTGCTCCAACGCGTGCATCTCCCCCTCTTGCGCGGACCGATCACCGTCGGACTGCTGCTGGTGTTTGTCGACACGGTGAAAGAGCTTCCCCTCACCTTCGCCCTGCGGCCTTTTGACTTCGACACGCTCTCGGTGCGCGTGTTCCAGTACGCCGGCGATGAACGGCTGGCCGAAGCGATGTTGCCGGCCCTGATGATTCTCGTTCTGGGGCTGGTCGCCGCCATGGCCTTGGTGCCAACCCTGGATCACGCCTCCAGACGAGAGGGCTCGTCACCCCCGCAGCAAACGCTCTGATGCGTTGCGCTGGAGCAAGCCAGCACGGGTGTTGAGACGGAGCGGGAGTGTGGACCAGGAGATCGGCCGTCCCGTGAACACGGCGTAGGTGGTCTCCCGCAGGGTGCCCCTGCCCCCATCGATCTCCAACAAGGTGAAGCTCTGTTGTGCTGGCGCTTCACCACGCAACAGGCGCCGGGGGCCGCTGCCCAAAGCGCCGAGCTGGATCAGATCGAGCTGTCCACGACGGCTGGAGAACCAGGTGTGGTGATGACCACTGATGTAGGCCTGCACGCCGGCGGCATCCATCAAGGCCTGAAGTGCACCTCCCCGCTCCAACACCTCACCGGGGCGATCCTTGCCCAGACCAACCCCAGCCAGGGGGAGATGACCCACCACAAACCGAGCACGAGCTTTTTGTGCCTCGGTGCTGGCCAACTGCTGTTGTGCCCAGATCAGCTGATCCTCAGGAACACGGGCTGAGCTGGCATCCCAGACCAGCCAGAAGATCTCGTCCTGCAGCACCGAGTAGCGAAACGGGAACTGCGAGCCATCCACAAACGTCAATCCCATCCGTGAACGGATCGGAGTCCAGAACCGACGCACAGCGGCACGATCCGCGGGGAACCCCGGTGAACCGTCATGGTTCCCGATCGCTGGCAGCAGTGGAATGTCCGCCGCCTGAAGCCGCTGCAGAACCGACATATCAAAGCCCCGCCACATGGCATCCAGCTGCTGACCCGTGAGGGCTCGCAGCTGACCCGCGACCATGTCGCCAGCACACACCACCAGATCTGGCTGCAGGCCAATGAGCTGATCCAGCCCCTGATCCACGGCAGGGATGTAGCGGGTGGAGCCGTAGCTGCTGTTGAGGTCGCTGATCAACCCAACCCGGAGAACAGCCCGCCTGGCGGCGTTCAAGGGCAGTGCCGCTGCCGTAAGACCGGTGCCAAGCACCAACTGCAGCATCCGTCGACGACTCAGCAACACAACAGCACGGGGTCAGCGGTGGCGTTTCAAACGTTGGCCCAGCATCCGATCGGCCACCAGGGCCCCGCTGGCAACAACATCAGCCAGGGTGGAGAGGAGTCGGTAGCTGAGAACCACCGCGAGCAGCTGCGCCTCCGGCACGGCAGCACCCAAACGCAGCAGCAGGGTGGCCTCAAACACCCCGAGCCCCCCGGGGGCACCAGGCACCACCAGCCCAACGGCGTAGGCCAGGCCAAAGGCCGCAAGCCAGGTGAACGGTGCCGGACTTTGAATGCCGAAGGCCTGCACGCTGCACCAGAACCCGGCAAAGCGGCAAAGCACAAACAGCAGCTGAAGGCTGAGGGGCCGCCAGGGATAGCCACCGCGACCGCTTCCCTCACTTTCCAGGGGCCCACTGCCAACCGACTGCAATTGCGCCGCCTTGGAACGCTCCAGTCGACGCAGAAGGGGCTCGCGCCAGCGGGACATCATCAACAGCGCGGGCCATGGAGCCAGCAGGGCAAGGCCCTGCTGCCATCCCCCAGCAATCACAACAAGAACGGACGCCGCCACGATCAGGAGTGGATCAAGGATCACCCCGGCCAGGGCAGGGCCGCCGCCAATCGCCGGACGCAGCACCCGGACCCGCTCCACCAGATGCCAGATCCCTCCCGGCAGGTACTTGAGCAGGTTGCTCCGCACAAACAGCGGCACCACAGCAACCCCCTGGGGAGGATGTCTCAACCAGATCAGAAGGTCGCGCCAGGCCAAACCATTGATCAGGATGCTGAGCCAGGTAAGACCCAGCCCCAGCACCAGCCACCACCAACCGTTGGCCACCAAGCTCAGCTGGCGAAGTTGGCCCGCCTGCTGGGCCAGAGCCACAGCGATGAAGATCAGGCTGGCCAGCGTGATCCAGAGCTTGGGTTGCCGGAGAACCTTGCCCATCAGGCCCAATCGTCCGTGCTGACGAACGGCGCTACTGCAACAGCAGCCCGCAGCTCATCAAAGGAACACCCGGTGCTGGCCTGGAGAGCCTCAAGGGCATCCGCCTCGGCTTTGACGGTGCAACGGCCATCGGGGCGACGCACCTGTTTGGCAGCGACGGGGCCCCATGGCGTTTCGAGCACACCCTGCCGCCTCGGCAACACCCAGCGTCCCTGGCGCCGCTCCCGCAGGCCGATGCTGCTGCCAGCACTAAGCCAGAGGCTGCGGAGCTGATCGGCATCCCCATCCCGCACCAGCGCCGTCAGCAACTGGCCACTGCGGCCCTTTTTCATCAGCAACGGCTGCACCGCCACATCAATCGCTCCCGCATCACGCAAGCGATTCATCAACACCGCAATCTCCTCTGGAGTGGCGTCATCGATCCAGGCTTCCTGCACCACCAACGACTCCCAACGGGGACCTTCCTCCGCAGTAACGGCTGGGGTGTGCAGCACCAGGCGCACCAGGTTGGGGCGATCCAGTTGGCGGTGGCCGAGGCCAACACCAACCTTGTCAGCCACCAAACGTTCAGGAGCGACAAACTGATCCGCCAGAACCGACACCAGGGCGAGGCCCGTGGGCGTCACCAACTCTCCTGTGGGCAGATCTCCGCCCTGAAGCAGAGGGATGCGGTGACGTCGTGCCAGTTCAAGCACGGCGGGCACGGGCACGGGCAATAGGCCATGGGCGGTTGCCACCGTTCCGCTCCCCGCAGGCAACGGAGAACAGACGATCCTGGCTGGATTGAGGTCGTCAATCGCCGCACAGACACCCACCACATCCACGAGGGCATCGATGGCTCCAACCTCATGGAAGTGAACGGCCTCCACCGGAGTTCCATGCACGGTGGCTTCGGCTTCTGCCAGACGGGTGAACACGGCGAGCACCCGTTGCTTCAGCGATGGCGCTAGAGCAGCTGCATTGATCTGATCACGGATCCCCGACCAATGGCGGTGGGGCGGCTGATCCTCAAGACCCTCCACATCAACGCGGATGCCTCGGAGACCAGCACTGCGCGCCTCCTTCTGGGTGAGGCGATATCGCCCCGTCAAACCGAGGGCCGCCAGAGGCGACTCCACCACGGCCTGGTCCACACCCAGATCCAACAGTGCGGCCAGGAGCATGTCCCCTGCCAAGCCTGTTGGTGCATCAATCCAAAGCGCGCTCATCGCCCTAGACGCGGAGCCGCCTCCAACAGAACAACGGCCTGCTGATCAAGCACCTCCCGCTGCTGACGCAACTGCTGCTCAATCTCCCGCCGGGCGCGGCGCTGCTCCCGCTGGGCGGTGGCCACGTCATGGCCCGACAGTCCCCAAAGCCGTCCCAGCAAAGCGCGGTCATCGGCCCCACCACGGGCCTTGCCAAAGACCACGGTCTCAGCGGCGATGCCGGCCTGAAGCACCCGACTCCAACGGCGTAGATCCTCAAGCGGCATGCGGACGCTGTCCGGCACGGCGAACTCAGTGGCGCCGCTGCTGCGCAGTCCTGCACGCACACAGGCCAGGGTTCCCACCAGAACCTGCTGAACCGGAAGTTGCTCCGCTTCCGCGATCAGAACATGGCCCGCCTCATGCACTGCAATCCGATGCAGACGCTCCTGCCCACCGGGCAAAGCTTCGGCAAGGATGTGTCCGCCCATGCCTTCCCAGGTGGCGGCATCAACGCTGAGGGTGACCAGGGCACCCCCAACCGCCACAACGATCCAGGCAGCAGACAGACCCAGGGCAGGACCAAAAGCGCCGAGGGCGGTGATGCCGGCAACGGCAATGCCAGCCCGAAGTGACCCCGTGGAGCCCTGCCCCGCCTCGGCCATCAGCTGCGAGCGCGGGAGGTGGCACGGCCACGACCTCCCTTGGATTTGCCGCCACGCGTCGGCATCGGAGCAATCACGTCGTGATTTTCGAGGTGCAGTTCCTGGCCCTGGCGGCGCAGGTCAAGGCTGACGAAGTGCCGCAGGTTTTCGAGGGGAAGCTCTCCCTTGATCTGGAGTTTGAAGGGAAGCGGACGATGGCCGTCGGCACGGGCCTGCTGCCGCACCTTCACCACCATTTCGCCGGTTTCAGGCTTGGTGAAGATCAACTCGCCTCGAACGGAAAAGAAGTCGTCCCCTTCCGGCAGGGTGTCGGAGGCATCGGCTTGGTCTGGAGCCAGGGTGCTGGGTTCCCAGACCCCAGCAATCTGCAGATGCAGATGATCACTTTCACGGCTTCTGGGATACACGACCCAGAGGTGGGGTTGATCCAGGGGCAGATGCCGCCGCATCAGGGTGAGCACACGACCGAGCACGACAGTTTCCAGGGGGACCCCCTGGGCATCGGTCAAGGTGCCACGGGTGAGTTGCTCGGGGTCGGTTGGGGCATAAGTGCCGCGCACAAGACCGATGGCCCGGTACTGCAACGGCTCTGTGACCGGGGGAATCGGATGGGCGCGCATTGATGCTGAACCGGGAGGAGTCAAAAGCCCTTGCAAAGACTGTAGCCAGCCCACTGCAATCTCCTCAGACTGAAGTGGCTGATTCGAGATCGGATGCCCAGCCCGCGCCGAATTCTGTTGCTGCTGGCGTCCATGGTGGGGGCTGCACTGGTCGGTTGGGTCGCCGCGGCATCCATGGCCCCGGAAACGCGAGCGCGCAGCACTCGCCAGGCTGAAGATCTGCAGGTTGAGCTGCTGATGCAACAGCTCCAGACCCAGGAGGTACTCAGCGAAGCAGAACGGGGCCTGCTGCTGGAACGCTTGGTGACACTGGAGCGCCTGCAAGAAGCCGAAGTGGTGCTGCAACCGTGGCTGTCTGGCCGCTCGACGCCGCGCGAACTCAGCCTGTTCAAAGCCGATCTGCAACGTCGCAATGGCCAGCCCGAGGCCGCCGGACGCAGCCTCCAACATCTGCTGCGGCTGCATCCGAATGATCTGCAGGTTCTGCAGCTGCTGGTGCTCCTGGACCAAGAGCAGGGACGTCAGCGTCAGGTGACAGCAGAGCTCACGGTCCGGTTCAAGGGCCTGGAGCCTGGCCAGCGTTTGGAGATCGGTTTGCTTTTGGCTGATCTGCTGCGACAAAGCGGATCCGATCAGACCGCGATGGGGTTGTACGGCCAGCTGGCCACGGAGAACAAGACAGATGCAAGGCCCCTGCTGGCCTTGGCTTTATTACGGCAAGAGCAGGGCAATTCGGAGGCGGTTCAAACCCTGCTCAAGCAGGCCCGGGAACGGCGGGATGCCAATGGGAGGCTCCATCCCTTGATCGATGTTGTGGCAGCACAGCTGGGTTTGAGCGCAGCCCGGATCAGCGGCTCAGAACTCTCCAGCGCTACGGCGTCGCCGAAGGGTTCTGATAGGCCTTGAGGGCCGCATCAATGGCGTCGGAGGGTGGCGTGGCGTCGTCCATGGCCGTCGCCCGTCGGATCTGGTTCAACAAATCCATGGGGTTGGCGGCATCCAGAATTGAGCCGCTGCCATTGGTGTCGCCGTAGATCTCGCGTTCCTCGCGGTTCTGAAAGGGAGCTTCAACCTGGGCCCCTGCACCCATCGGAACAGTCGTCACCACCAGGGAAGACAGCAGAGCCTGAGCGACAGCCGCAAGACGGCGAGACATCAGCGGAATCCGAAGTTGGCTGATGCTAAGGGTCTTTGACGCCACTGGATCAGCCGTGCAGATCGCCACCTGGAACGTGAACTCGGTCCGCACACGATTGGATCAGGTGCTCAGCTGGCTGGAGAGCGAGCAACTGGATCTGCTCTGTCTGCAGGAAACCAAGGTGGATGACCCCCTGTTCCCGCTGGAAGCCTTCAACTCTGCCGGTTGGCACGTGCACATCCATGGCCAGAAGGCCTACAACGGCGTCGCCCTGATCAGCCGCGAGCCCTTGGAGGATGTGCGCTGCGGCTTTGTTGGGGAGCTCCCGGATGATGCGGAAGCGAACGAGCTCGGCGCACAGAAGCGCGTGATCAGCGCACTGCTGAATGGCGTTCGCGTGCTCAACCTATATGTCCCGAATGGATCGAGCCTGAAGTCGGAGAAATACCTCTACAAATTGGCCTGGCTCGGCTGCCTGAGGCGTTATCTCGATGCTCAGGAGCAACGCGGCGAGCCGCTCTGCATGGTCGGCGACTTCAACATCGGCCTCGAAGCACGCGATCTTCCTGACCCCGACCGCCAGACCGGCGGAATCATGGCGAGCAATGCCGAACGCCAGGCCCTTCGAGACGCCCTCGGTGAACGGCTTCAGGACGTGTTCCGCGTGTTCGAACCGGATTCCGGTCACTGGAGCTGGTGGGATTACCGGAGCGGTGCCTGGGATCGGGACCGCGGTTGGCGCATCGACCACATCTATCTATGTGACGAGCTGCTGGGACTCGCCCGCAGCTGCGTCATCCACAAAGGCATGCGCGGCAACCAACAACCCAGCGACCACGCCCCTGTCAGCGTCGACCTGGACTGGCCTCCAACCGACGACGACGGGGATGAACCGTTCTTCTGATCCTGTTCAGTAGACCTCGACGCCGGCGGGGAGCGTCACCATCCGTTTGGCCGATTCACCGCAGGTGCGCGGCGTGGGGAGCACCTTGCCGGGATTGGCACGGTTGTCTGGATCAAAGGCAGACCGCAACAGCCCCATCGTTTCAAGGTCGTCGGGGCTGAACATCCAGTCGAGGTAGCAGCGCTTGTCGGCGCCGACCCCGTGCTCTCCGCTGATGCTGCCACCGGCATCAAGACACACCCGCAGGATTGCGGCACCGAGCTCCTTCACGCTCCGCTCCACATTGGGCTGGTCCAGTGAATACAGGATCAGTGGATGAAGGTTGCCATCTCCGGCATGGAAGACATTGGCCACCGGCAGGCCGTGCTCCTGGCTGAGCCGTTCAATCGCCGCAAGCACCGACGGAAGGCTGCTGCGGGGAACGACACCGTCTTGCACGTAATAGGTCGGCGTGATTTTTCCCACCGCTGAAAACGCAGATTTGCGGCCTTTCCAGAGCACCGCGCATTCCGTGGGGTCTTGGGCCCGACGCAGCCCACGGGCTCCTGCCGCGCGACAAAGCGCCTCGGCCCGCTCAGAAGAGGCCTGAACCTCAGCCTCCTGCCCATCAAGCTCAATCAGCAGAACGGCCGCTGCATCACGGGGGTACTCGTCGTAGCCGAAGAAATCATTGACGGCGTTGATGGTGACGTTGTCCATGATTTCCATCCCGGCCGGCAGCAGACCGCTCGCGGTGACCGATCGCACCACTTCCCCTGCCGCTTCCATCGTGGCGAAATCCGCCAACAGCACGTTCACGCACTCCGGAGCCCGAAGCAGGCGAAGGGTGATGGCCGTCGCGATGCCCAGCGTTCCTTCGCTGCCGATGAACGCACCACGTAGGTCCAATTCGGAGGATTCGGCTAGCCCGTTGCCCAACTGCGTGATGGTTCCGTCGGGCAGGACCACCTCAAGCCCCAGAACGTGATTGCTGGTCACGCCGTATTTGAGGCAGTGGACCCCGCCCGAATTTTCCGCCACATTGCCGCCGATGCTGCACACCACCTGGCTGGAGGGATCCGGGGCGTAATAGAACCCTTCTCCTGCAACGGCGCGCGTCACCCAGCTGTTGATGACCCCGGGCTGCACCGTGACCCGCTGATTGGCCAGATCAAGGTCGAGCACCCGACGCATGCGACTGGTCACCACCAGAAGCGCCTGCTGATCCACCAACGCTCCCCCCGAGAGGCCGGTGCCGCTTCCACGAGCCACAAACGGCACACCGTGTTGATGGCAGCACTGCAACACCGCAGCAACCTGCTCGGTGGTCTCCGGCAGCACCGCCAGGGGCGGACAGTGGCGCTCAAGCGTCAGTCCGTCACAGTCGTAACTAAGCAGTTCCTGACGCTTCGCCACGATGGCCCGAGGGGGCAGACATCGGCGCAGATCCCGCTCCAGCACTGACCAGTCGTGGGCCACATCGATCTCGATCTGATCAAAGACTACGCATCAAAATGCGTGGGAAGTGGGCAATTAAGAAACACAGCAAACAGAACCGGTCGTTCCTGAGTTAGGATGTTGCACGGTTTGCATCAGCCCTTTGGCGTCGGTTCCAGTGACAGCTCCCGCGTTGAACACCAGCCACTCCCAGACCATCTTCGGCGCAGCACAGGCCCTGATGCCCGGAGGTGTCAGCTCCCCTGTGCGGGCGTTCAAGTCGGTTGGCGGTCAGCCGATCGTGTTCGATCGGGTGAAGGGTCCCTATGCCTGGGACGTGGATGGCAATAAGTACATCGACTACATCGGCAGCTGGGGACCGGCCATCTGCGGCCACGCCCACCCCGAGGTGATCGCAGCACTGCAGGAAGCGATCGAGAAGGGCACCAGCTTCGGAGCACCTTGTGCCCTGGAAAACACCCTGGCCGAAATGGTGATCGACGCTGTCCCCAGCGTTGAGATGGTGCGCTTCGTCAACAGCGGCACCGAGGCCTGCATGGCTGTGTTGCGCCTGATCCGTGCCTACACCGGCCGCGACAAGGTGATCAAGTTCGAGGGCTGCTACCACGGCCATGCGGACATGTTCCTGGTGAAAGCCGGTTCCGGTGTGGCCACACTCGGCCTGCCCGACTCCCCCGGTGTCCCGCGCAGCACCACGGCCAACACCCTCACTGCGCCTTACAACGACCTCGAAGCCGTTAAGGCCCTGTTCGCCGAGAACCCCGACGCCATCGCGGGCGTGATCCTCGAGCCGATCGTCGGCAACGCCGGCTTCATTCAACCCGAACCCGGCTTCCTTGAAGGTTTGCGGGAACTCACCAAAGAGCACGGCGCTCTGCTGGTGTTCGACGAGGTGATGACCGGTTTCCGGATCAGTTACGGCGGTGCCCAGGCACATTTCGGCGTCACCCCAGATCTCACGACCATGGGCAAGGTGATCGGTGGCGGCCTTCCTGTGGGCGCCTACGGCGGCCGCGCAGACATCATGGGAATGGTGGCCCCTGCTGGGCCCATGTATCAGGCCGGAACCCTCAGTGGAAACCCCCTGGCGATGACCGCCGGCATCAAGACCCTGGAACTGCTCAAGCAGCCCGGCACCTACGAGAAGCTGACGGCCACCACCCAGAAGCTTGTGGCGGGCATCAAGGACGCCGCTCAATCCGCTGGCATGCCGATCACAGCGGCCAGCGTCAGCGCCATGTTCGGCTTCTTCCTCTGCGAAGGCCCCGTGCGCAACTTCGAAGAAGCCAAGGCGACGGATTCGGAACGCTTCGGCAAACTCCACCGGGCCATGCTCGAGCGGGGCATCTACCTCGCACCGTCAGCCTTCGAAGCCGGTTTCACGTCCCTGGCGCACTCCGACGCCGACATCGAAGCGACGATCAACGCCTTCCGCGAAAGCTTCGCGGCTGTGGCCTGATCATTCCGTGCTGGCCTCAGCACCACCTTCACCTCCACTGGTCTGCACCATTCAGACCGTGGAGGCCCGGTGGTCTGGCCGCCCGATTGCAGGCATCCGACAGCTTGAGCAGCAGCAGTTTCGGGTTGAGCGGGGTGAGACCCCTGCCATTGAACCTCGGACGGTGATCGACAGCAGACTCACCCCCCTGGTGGAGCGCTTCAGCAGTTCCGGTGTTGAACAGATCACGGGCTCTCGCATGACCTATCACTGGTCCTACGAAGCCCCGTTAGGAGCGCTCACATTCAATGACTCCGGCGCCTCCAGCAGTCCTGCCCAGGAGAGTCGTGTCGCTGTCAGCGGAGATCTGGTCATTGATTCCCAAAAGGGATTCGAACTCAGCCAGCAATCCCGGCTGACCCAATCAGCTGGGACAAAAACCCTCAGCAGCCTTTTGGAAACGGCCCATGGCTCCTGCCAAGAACAACGCTGAGTCTTTACTGGTGCGGGCTCGCCGGGCCGCCAGCCGTGCCCATTGCCCCTACTCAAACTTCCACGTGGGGGCTGCAGTGCGGTGTGATGACGGCAGTGTGATCGACGGCTGCAATGTGGAAAATGCCAGTTATGGCCTGAGCATCTGTGCAGAGCGGGTCGCTCTTTTCACAGCGATCAGCCAGGGCAAACAACCGATTGAACTGGCCGTGAGCTGCATCGATGCCCAGAGCGATGCGCCTCCAGGATCCCGCATGCCGTGCGGCGCCTGCCGTCAGGTGATGCAAGAACTGCTTCCAGCCAATGCAGCAATACAGATCGACGGGGTAGGCACAAGGCAACTCGAGCAACTTCTTCCTGCTCCCTTTGAACTGAGGCAACCAAACATCAACTGATCATCACCATCACAGCCTTGAAGCGCTCATCCAAGAGCGCGCAGCATCAAAAGACCACGATTCAACCGAACATCAGGATCGCGCCCAACAGGCCAAGGCTTTGTGGGGATCATTGATATCAGACACATCGCTGTAGACGTACTTTTGCCACTCCCGCTCAGGGAGACCGGCAAACACCATCAGGTTGAGCGGATACTGCTCGGAATCGGTGCACCTGCGGAAATCATCCCGAAACAGGAAAGTGGGTTTACCCAGGGCAATGGCGGCACCAAGCTCCACCATGACCCCTTCATCGGGAGGCGTTCCATTCACAATGGCGAACATCGCATCGGCATCACGCACATCCTGTAGATCACGCTGCGCGACGCGATAGGCCCATCCCGGTTCCGCCAGGTTCACCTGACCATTGCGAGCAAAAGGCTCCCAGACCTCCAATCCCAGGGCTTCCAATGCCCCAGTGAACTCCGGCAACAACAGCCGCTTCCATTGCTCCGAGAAGCCATAAGGAGACGCCAAATAAATCGTGCGCGCGCTGTTGTTCATCACAGGCCCCGGGAGGCGCGGTACGCCTGCTCATCTGCACGAGCCTGCTCAAGGTTTTCCCAAGGAAACACCAGCCATTCCGACGACGCGGCAACCTCGGCTGCCACCCACCAATCAGGACGCACCTTGCTGACCCAAACCGCAAAGGACGCCTGCGGCACCTGACCTTTCAACGCCTGCAAGGTGCGTCCGGTTTCATAGACATCATCCACAATCAGCGCTGCTTGCTCGGGTGCTGAGAGGAGGGGCCGATCGATGGCATGGCTGAGGGCTACGGCAAGGCACAGCCCTCCCCGGGGGACCCCATAAACGCCGGTCACCGCAGAACCGGCAAAGCGTGAAGCCAACCGCTGCACCGCCTGATCGAATTGAGCCCAGCTCAGTACCTGCATAGCCGGAGAATGACACATCCACGCTGTGATGCCCCTTGAGCCGAGACATCCCGCCCCAGGAACAAAACCGCAAATGGTTTCGCAGCCATCTGCTCAGCCGGGAACTGGAATTGCAGGAGCTCTATGACCTGCCGCAGGGAGAGCTGGATCTGTTGATGGCCGAGACCGCTGAAATCCGCTCGGACCCTGAAAACCGATCCCGCAGCCATGGGCGCTGGTGCAGCGCCGGCTATGTGCTGGAACTGGCGAAGATCATCGATGCTCGACGAGCCCGGGAGCTAGGTGCTTAGACGTCGCCACTCACCCCAAAAAACGTCCCAGCCATGAGCGACGAGACTGAAAATCCTGCCGGAGCAATTTCAAAACCCGTTTCTGATAACTCACCTTGAGAGGATCTGCAGCAAGCTGCTGCTGCGTGGCTCTAATTTCTCGACGAATTGTGCGATTCCGATAAATATTTTGAATCTTCACCACACTGTCACGTAGTACTTGCTTGGCGGCTCCTGGGTCACCCTCAACATTGCCCCGAAGATGATCCAACATGGAATGATCCAACGACATGCTGAAGGGGTCAGCTTGCTCGGGCATGAACTTGAGAACATTCAGAAGGAAGGCCACACGAGCATGGCGGCTGGGGAAATCCATCGAAGTCTCATCAGCGTTCAGATTCACCTGCTTCCGTCCTGAACTTTGCGCCAAGGTTCGCTTCACCACACCACCCTCTTTCAGCAGAAGGTCATCGAGACCACGAAGGTAGTAGTGCTGCACAGGAAATTGCTGCCCCTGTTCAATTCCCAGACACCTCCCTGAGCCAGACGTGGCTGATGCATGAAGGCGAAGCCGTTGAAGGGCCGATGTTTTGACGATCGACTTCACTTGAGGGAAAACAAAAAACCTCTTTTTCGGAGCTTCAAAAAAACCATCATCCATTGATGCCGTCAACCTCCAGGGCATCAGGAGCGATTCCACCTTCTCCTGACCAAGAAACGAGAAAAGATCCGGATGCAAATATTCATCAGCATCAATAACGGCGACATAATCCTCACGAATCAGATTCTGAACAGAGCTGATCCTCTGACCATCCGACTCATGGAATGCAATTCCATTTCGCGCAAAAATTTCGCGACACAATGGCGCACCTTCCGGGGCAACCACCGGATAAAAAGCATCAACACCAAGACGGCGATGGTGGTCAATGAAAGACTGCAGATAAGGAGCTTCGCCGTCAAATACACGAACTACGATGGCGAAGCTGCTCACTTAATTCAAAGATTTTGACTTAAATTAGCATAAAAACTAGCACAAAATCTATTGAGGCACAGATTTGTGGCAAGAACTTACAATTACTGAGAGGCCATCAAGACCACTTTTGCAGTTACATCACTTCAACACCAAACCTTGCGATCTTCTCATCAACGATAGTTCTCAAACTGCAGAGGAACATCAAGCTCATCTTCCTTACTCTTGACGAGCTGAATCGCGGCTTGCAGGTCATCTTTGCTCTTGCCGGTGATCCGCACACTTTCACCTTGGATCGCCACCGTCACCTTTTTGAGCTCATCGCGCACCATCTTGCTCAACTTCTTCGCAACCTCCTGACTGAGGCCCTTACGCAGCTTCACCACCTGCTTCACCCGGTTGCCTCCGACGGTTTCAGGTGTTTGAAATTCGAAAATCTTGAGGGAGAGGTTGCGTTTGGTCGCTTTGGTTCGCAGCACATCCTCCACCGCCTGAAGCGTCATATCACTGGCCGTGGTGATCACCAGCTCCGTTTCCTCAAGATCGATCTCGGTGCCGGAATCCTTGAGGTCATAGCGGTTGCCAACATCACGACGAACCTGATCAAGGGTGTTCACCAGCTCCTGACGATCAAAGTCAGAGACCACATCGAAGGAATAAGTGCTGGCCATGTCGCAAACCTGTCGATCCTCCAGTTTAGAAACCTACCGATCTCCAGCAGCGTGCTGTCCACCCAAGCCCGTTAAGGTCCCGGAGATTGATTGGATGTCATGACCCCTGCGTTTGCCTGGGCCCTTTGCCTGATGGGAGCCGTCGTGATGGTGAGCATCGTGCTCACCGGTGCCGGACGGGCCAAAGCCAACTTCACCATGGCGGATCTTCAGGCGCCTCGTGCAATGTTTGAACGGCTGCCCGCCTTCGGGCAGCGCGCCGTGTGGGCCCAGGAGAACAGCTGGGAAGCACTGACCCTGGGGGCACCGGCCATGCTGTTGTGTCTGATCAGCGGAGTCAGCAGCCCCACGGCCATCGCAGCAGCGTGGATCTGGCCAGGCATCCGATTTGTTTATCTGTTTGCCTATGTCGGCAACGTCCCACCCCTGAGAGGACTCTGCTGGGCTACGGGGGTGACTGCCGTTGGCATCTGCTACGTGGAGGGACTGCGGGCCGTGATCAGCGCCGCCGGCTGATCAGTCGAAATACAGAAGGCTCACCACCTTTCCCATGTCCTCAGCAGTTCGTGCACTCGCCAGCAGGGTTTCACTGTCGTGAAATGCGAGACAGATCAACTGATCACAGCGGTTGATGATCTCTTGGTTGCACAAACTGCTGGCCATCGGCAAGGGCAGGTCGTCCTGTTCAGGCTTGTCCACAAGGTGCAACACCCGATCGAGAAGATCTCGGATTTCGGGCACCTGCCGATCGAGGCTCTGGGGCAAAAGCACGGTGAGCTTGGAGGGATCCACCTCAAGACACCCTCGAATCACTGCAGCATTCACCCCCTGAGATCCGGATGTGATCAGGGAATGGCCTTCCTGCACCAGGGACCGGGCGACCAATTCGATCAGGTGAACCGCCACGACGGGCACATGGCGGCTGCCGAGAATGGCGATCCTTCGCTGGCTTTTGTCCTGCAGAAGAGCGAGTTCCTGCGCAAGCGTGTCAACCCGATCAAGAGCCGGCAGATCCAGTGACTGACCCAAGGAAAACTTGCCGCCTGATTTCATCGGAAGTTAGCAACCATCAGGCGTGCTGAACCGTCAGATTCAATGCATTGAAGAGCTGATCAAGCTTGCAATGCTCCTCCACAAGACGGAAGGCATAGGTGGCCTTCACGGCTTCATGCAGGCGCACGTGGCCGAAAGCCTGCTCAATCACCCCCACCGTGGCCAGGGTGTCGTGCTCCACCTTGAGCAAGGGCACGTCCAATTCTTCGGCGCGATTGATCAATTGAGGGAGAGGTTCCCCAGCCCCGGTGAGAATCAAACATTGGGTTGAAGCCTCAAGGGCGGCCAGCTGGATGTCGGTGCGATCAGCTCCCGTCACAACAGCCATGTTGCGTCGCTTGCGGAAGAACTCCATGGCGGAATTCACATTCATCGCGCCAATGCTCAGGGTTTCCACCAGCAGTTCCTGCCGTTCCTGGCAACAGATCACCCGGGCATTGAGGCGCCGCACCAACTCGCCGACGGTGACGCTGCGCAGCAAAGGAGAGCGGGGCATAACGCCAAACACCTGCAAGCCCAGGCCCTGCAAGGCAGGAACCACCTGTCGCTCCAAGCTGTCGACCTCTTCTGGAGTGACGGCGTTCAGCACCACTCCAACCAGACGGTCACCCAGGGTCTGCTTGGCCGCGAGCAGCGCATCCACACTGCGGCTGTCCTGCCAGAGGTGCACCAGAACGACCTTGGCATCCAGACCTGTGGCCAGCTGCGGAAGACTGAGGCCGTACAGCAAACCCTCCTGGAGGCTTCCCGCACATTCCAAGAGTGTGAGTCCATCGTCAGACTGAATGCACTGGCGCAGCTCCGCAAAACCTTGGCCAGCGTCCAACTCGCCTTGGCCAAGCCGCTGGGCAGCTGTTGTCGGCGACAGCAGATGCATCGAAGGAATCAAACGCTCAGGCGGCAGATTCAGCGTTTCACCAACAAATCGAACGTCGTCGTCGATGAGTGGTTGAGGCAACGGCCCCTGGTTCGGGTCCCAGTCCAGGCTTGTGGCCAGGGGCTTTCCGAACCTGATCTGCTGTCCGGCACGGGCGAGCTGCTGAGCAATTCCAAGAACAAGGGCCGACTTCCCACTGAACGGCTCACACGATCCGATCAACAGTGTCGTTCCCATGGAGGTGATTGCTGACACCACTGAATCTAGGCCTGTTCAGGAGCATCTCCGCGCTCGATCAACAACCACTGCCAGAACCCATTGGGCAGATCAGGCTCCGATGGTTGGAGATGGGAACAATCCATGAGCCAGGTCACCAGCTGATGGGTGGTAACGGCGAAATCAAAATCTCCCTCGGGATGACCGGGAAAACGAAGCTGACAGACCAGCCTCTCCATCGGTGCAGCAACCCCATTCCAGCGGAGTTCGTAGGGGTGTCCATCGCTTCCGGCCACCGGACGCCGCCCCTGCAGTGCGCCCCGCCCCAGGATCTGCAGGGCTGCGGATAGATCCTGCTCGCGACTGACGCCACCGCAGTAGGGAGCAAACAGAACCAGTTGGGCGGCATCTGACACGGCTGGTGCTTGATTCGTGCTCCGCTCGTTTCAAGGATGCCCCAAGCTGGCCCCATGGCCCAGTCCCCCTTTCTCGGCAAACGGATCGGCATCACAGGCGCTCGTGGAGCCCTCGGCGCAGCCCTGGCCCGTTGCTTCCGTTCCGCAGGCGCCCACGTCGTCGGTTTCACCCACGGTTCCACTCCGCCAGAGCAACCGGAGGGTCCACACCGCTGGGTGAGCTGGAGCTGCGGAGACGAAGCCAGCCTGGATGAGGATCTCGCGGAGATCGATGTTCTGATCCTGAATCACGGAATCAATCCTCAGGGCGGCCAAAGCCCCGATGTGATCAATCAGGCGCTGGAGATCAACACCTTGAGCAGCTGGCGGCTGATGCAGCGATTTGAGGCCATCAGCAGAGCATCGACGCAAGGCGGTCCGAAGGAGGTGTGGGTGAACACCTCGGAGGCTGAAATCCAGCCTGCCGTGAGTCCTGTTTATGAGCTCACCAAGAGGATGCTGGGACAACTGGTGAGCATCCGCGGCGCGGTGCTTGATGCCACCGGACGAGAAGCCCTGATCCTGCGAAAGCTTGTACTCGGCCCCTTTCGCTCGTCGCTCAATCCGATCGGGGTGATGGGCGCTGATTTCGTCGCTGGCCAGGTGCTGCGCCAGGCCAGCTGGGGATTTCGCCTGGTGATCGTGACGCCAAACCCCCTGACCTATGTCTTGATGCCTCTCACCGAGCTTGGACGGCGGGTCTACAGCCGAATCCTCAGTCGCCCCGATCGGTGAGGATTTCGCATCCATCACTCGTCACCAGAACGGTGTGCTCCCACTGCGCCGAGAGGGAGCCATCGCGGGTCACAACGGTCCATTGATCCCGCAGGGTGCGGCATGCCTTGCTGCCGGCATTGAGGATGGGCTCAATCGCCAGGGTCATGCCAGGACGCAGGGTGACATTGGGAAGCTCATCGGTGCGGAAATTGAACACGGAAGGTTCTTCGTGCAGGTTCCGGCCGACACCATGGCCGGTGTAGTCCTCAACAACACTGAAACCGTTGGCCTTGACGTGGTCTTCAACGGCTCCAGCGATGTCCAGCAATGTGTTGCCTGCTTTTACCTGGCTCAGGCCAGCCATCAAGGCTTCCTTGGCAACGCGGCTCAAGGTCTGTGCTTCCTGGGGCGCGTCTCCCACGCAGATCGTGATGCAGCTGTCGCCGTGGTAGCCCTCGAAGTAGGCGCCGGTGTCCACCTTCAGAAGATCGCCCTGGCGAATCACACGCTTCGGGCTGGGAATCCCATGCACCACTTCGTTGTTGATGCTGGCGCAAATGCTCGCCGGAAAACCGTGATAGCCCTTGAAACTTGGGGTCGCACCCATTTCGCGAATGCGTTTTTCGGCATAGGCATCAATATCTCCCGTCGTCTGGCCTGGCTCCACCATTCCCATCACCTCGCGCAGCACGGTGGCGACGATGTGGCTGGCCTGACGCATGATCTTCACTTCACGGGCTGATTTGATCTCAACACCGCGACGCTTCTGGATGCGCGGACCGGTCGCCGTCACCTGCCCCTGCGCTGCCTGGGTGGATGCCAGAAGATCAGCAAAGAGATTCATGGCTCAGCCCAATATCCGTCACGCTATCAACAGCAACCGAATTGATGCCGGTCATGTCGCTGCTTGCGCGCTTGCGGGAACTGCATCGAAGCGTTGCACCCTTCGTTCTGTCGCCCTTGCTGGTAACGGTGTTCTCCGGTGTCAGTTACCGCCTGGCCCGGGACTGGTTTGGAGCCAGTCGGGACCAGGTTCACTGGTTAATGGTGGTGCACGAGGGGGAATGGCTCGGTTCCACGCTGGAACCGATGGTTGTTCTTCTCAACGCCATCGGCCTGCTGTGGATGCTGATCACAGGCATAGGGCTCCTGATGGAGCGATGGCGTCGAAAGGTACACTCATAGTTTGGCGATTCAACGCGGAGCTGGGATGGCAGCCGATTCGAAGGACACAGCGGTGACCGACGACAACACCGAAACGGCTGTGGAAACAGCACCTGAGGCAGCGGCGAAGGCCAGCAAGGCTTCCGGTGCCCCTGCCAAGAAACTGAGCCCTGAAGCTCTGATTCGCTCCTTTGAGTCGGCTCAGCAGAAGAATGATCTCCCTGAGATCTACGTGGGCGACACCGTGCGCGTTGGTGTTCGCATCAGCGAGGGCAACAAGGAGCGTGTTCAGCCCTACGAAGGCGTGGTGATTTCCAAGCGCCACGGTGGCCTCAACCAGACCATCACCGTGCGCCGGATTTTCCAGGGCATCGGCGTTGAGCGGGTGTTCATGCTGCACAGCCCCCAGGTGGCTTCCATCAAGGTGGAACGGCGCGGTAAAGTACGCAGGGCGAAGCTTTTCTATCTGCGGGAACGGGTGGGCAAGGCCACCCGCGTGAAGCAGCGCTTCGATCGCTGAGGTTTCGACCTCGTTCAATCAGTTGCCAACTTCAACGTTGGCTGAGGGGTACATCGCCTTGCGCCGTTAGTTCAGTTGGTAGAACGCAGGTCTCCAAAACCTGATGTCGGGGGTTCGAGTCCTCCACGGCGCGTCCGATGTTCCCCTCGTGCAGTTTCCCGGTTCTGAGCATGGAGTTGGATCTTCAACCTGGTGATGTTGTGAAGGTGTTGGAGTCAGCCGCCCTCGGCTGGGTCCGTGCCCGAGTGATACGCGTCAAGTCCGGCGGCCGTGTGGTCGTTCAGAGTGATCAAGGGCGTGAATTCACAGCCCGCGGCAATCAGGTTCGGCTCATCGAACCTGCAGGATTCCGTCCCTGAATCGTTAGACGTTCGGCGTTGAGCCGATGTTTTCCCTCATGTCCCGGCGACTCTGTCGTCGGGATTTTTTTGTGGCGGCGCCCGGATGACAAAACCAGGCTGATCCATGGCTCAGTTGTTGACGGAGGGCAGGGCGACAGTTGATACTGATCAGGTCGCGAAAGCGACTCAGATCAGATTCTTCGGAGCGCGTCTCGCGAGTTCTGAATCAGATCTGGGACCGTAGTTCAACCGGTTAGAGCACCGCCCTGTCACGGCGGAAGTTGCGGGTTCGAATCCCGTCGGTCCCGTTCTCACCACCAAGAGCCACGATGGTGCGCGTTCGATTGGCCCCCAGCCCGACGGGCACGCTCCATATTGGAACGGCGCGAACCGCTGTTTTTAATTGGCTCTACGCCAAGCACGAGCAAGGCGCGTTCGTGCTGCGCATTGAAGACACCGATAAGGAGCGGTCCAAGCCCGAGTACACCCAGAACATTCTCGAAGGCTTGCAGTGGCTCGGGATCGATTGGGACGAGGAACCCGTCATCCAGAGCGAACGGGTGGGGCAGCACCGTGATGCCATACAAACCCTGCTCGATCGGGGCCTGGCCTACCGCTGCTACGCCAGCGAAACGGAACTCACGGCCATGCGCGATGCGCAGAAAGCGGCCAATCAAGCCCCGCGCTACGACAACCGCCACAGGTCTCTGACCCCCGAACAGGAGCAGGCGTTTCAGGCAGAAGGCCGTGAAGCGGTGATTCGTTTTCGCATCGATGACGCTGCCGAAATTCGCTGGAATGATCTGGTGCGTGGCGCCATGAGCTGGCGAGGCTCAGACCTTGGCGGAGACATGGTGATTGCCCGCCGCGCCCCGGCGGATCAAATCGGCGACCCCCTCTACAACCTTGTGGTGGTGGTGGATGACGCCGCGATGGACATCACCCATGTGATCCGCGGTGAAGATCACATTGCCAACACCGCCAAGCAACTGCTCCTCTACGAAGCGCTGGGCCTGCCCTTGCCGACCTTTGCCCACGCTCCTCTCATCCTCAATGCCGAGGGACGCAAGCTCTCAAAGCGGGATGGGGTGACCTCCATCAACGACTTCCGCGCCATGGGTTACACCCCTGACGCCATCGCCAACTACATGACCTTGTTGGGGTGGTCCGTACCGGAGGGCATGGAGGAACGGTTCAGCTTGCGTGAAGCCGCAGCCGTTTTTGGTTTCGACCGCGTCAACAAAGCCGGGGCGCGTTTCGACTGGGACAAGCTCAACTGGCTGAATGCCCAGGTTCTGCACGGCTGGACGGCGGACCATCTTCTGGAAGAACTGACGCCGCTTTGGACCGAACGGGGTTGGACCGCTCCTAGCGACAAGAGCTGGTGCCTGGACCTCTGCGCCTTGCTGGGGCCATCCCTCACCCTGCTCAAAGATGGCGTCGATCAGGCGGAACCGTTCTTTGATCGTCCGGAGCTCCAGGACGATGCCCTCGAGCAACTCGCGATCGACGGAGCCAAGGCAGCCATTGCAGACCTGCTTCAGCGGCTCGAGAACAACCCTTGGGACGGCAGCGACGTTGATCAAGCCAAGGCTTGGCTGGGGGATGCCGCCAAAGCAGCCGGTGTGAAGAAAGGGGTTGTAATGAAGTCCATGCGCGCCGCTCTGCTGGGGCGTCTTCAAGGCCCCGATCTGATCACCACCTGGTCATTGCTGGCCCGAATCGGTGAGGACCTGCCGCGTCTGCGCCGCTGCCTCGGCTGAGGCAGGCTCGTCATCCTCAGCTTTGACCAGGCCAAGAGCCTGAGCCAACGGCTGAGCCGTGAGGCCCTGAAGACCAACGGTCATCAGGATGGTCAGGAACACCAACCCCTGAAGGCGTCCTGCCCCCAGGATGCCGGCCTGCTCCAAGCGAATCGCGAAGAGAGAGGCCACCGCTGCGGTGACGATGCCTCGCGGAGCGAGCCAACCCAGGAACAGCCGTTGTTCAAGTTTGTAGGGCAACCCGATGGTGGCCAGACCTACGCCGATCGGACGCACCACGAGCATCAACGACAGCACACAGAGGATGCCGCCCCAACCCAGCGGACTGAGTTCAACCCAGGAGACGTCAGCAGCCAGCAGCGGAAACAGCATCGTGATCGCCAACTGCGCCAGTTCCTGAATCAAACCATCCAATTCAGCGGTGTGGGGGCCTGGACGTCGACCGACAACGATGCCCGCCGCCACCGAAGCAGGCAGGGCGGATTCCGGCAGAAGCCACTCACTGACGCCATACATCAGAAACAGCAAACCCAGACTGAGCTGAAGCGGGAGCCCCTTCAACTGATCGGGTTTGAGCCGTCGCAGCAGTTCTGAAAGCAGCCAGCCGACGCTCGCGCCAATCAGCACACCACCGCCCAATCGATACAGCAGGCCGAGCATCACCTCCCGCCAGCCATGCAGGTTGCCAAGGACAAGCTCCAACAGCAGCAGGGCTAAAACGGCGCCGATGGGCTCAAGCACCAGTCCCTCAGCCTCCAGGACTTCGCCCAGAGGAGGTGCGAGCCGAATTTGACGCACCAGGGGTGTGACCACCGTTGGCCCCGTGGCCAGCACGATGGCACTGAACACAGCCGCAAGCGACCAGCTGAGGCCCGCAAGCCAATGGGCCGCCAACAGACCGCCTCCCAGGGAGATCAACAGACGCAGAGCTGCGATGCGCTGCACCGTGGCCTTGATCGTGTCTCCAGGCAGACGCAGATTCAGTCCGCCATCGAACAGCACCAGGCTGACAAGAAGACCCACCACGGTTCCAAGCCCGGAGCCGAGATCAAGGGGTTCCACCCAACCCAGACCCGAGCGACCGATCAGCAGCCCCGACAGGAGCAGCAACACCACCCCAGGAAATTCCGACTTGGCCGCCAGAAAACGGGCTGCAGCACCCGAGGAAACCGTGACGCCCCAGAGGAGGCCCAGACGCTCAGGCGTCATCGACAGAGGAGAACTGAGGTTCCACGCGCACGCCGATCACCGCTTGGGGGCGTACGACCAGATATTCGCCCTCCAGATCACTGAGGGGAACGTTGACGAAACCGCCCTGGTTCTCGGCATTGACCACCCCTTGGTACCACTCCTGGAAGGTCTCGAGTTTCGGAAAAAACACCCGTTCGGTTTGCCCTCCCACAAGGTGGAGATGGACGGCGTAGCGGCGGGGCGTACGGGACATCAGCGCGGAAAGACATCCATCACGGTCCCCACAGGATGACGGATCGGTTCCGGGTCTGCCCAGAGAAGAGGGCGAAGACAGGCGTTACGCGGGGCATAAAGCGGATGGCGCGGTTGCCCCGAGGCCGTCTGCCCGAGCATCAGAGGATGCGGCGAGTCGGGAACGAAGCGTCGGCGGTGCGGCAGCAAACGCTGAATGGTTCCAAGAACCAGCTGAGCCCGGTCCCATCGCGCCCCATTCGCCCCCCATCCACACCAGAGATCAACCCCAGATGTTCGGGACCAGTGGTTGAACCAGCGGTTCAAGATCGCGTCGTTCTGCTCACCGATGGGGTCCTTCACCCGCAGCAGCGCCGCCGGAGACGGCGACATCCGGGCGAACAGATTCAGCACCAGCAACTCCCGATATCCCCATTGCCTGGCGAAGCCGATCAAACGGCGCAGGGTCGGATCATCACGCTGGCCATCAGCTCGCGAGGGATTCAGACCCACGAAAAGGAGGCACCCTTCGCCGGCACCCAGGCAGCGCCGCAGCCACCAGCGGTAACAGCCATCGCTGCTCAGGGACGCTTCAGACCCCGAGCTGTCGCCGACAGCGTTCAAGGATGCGTTCGCTGGCGTGACCATCGCCGAAGGGGTTAACGGCGCGGGACATCTCTTGATAGGCCGTGGCATCCCCAAGCAGCCGCGAGGTCTCCTCCAGGATCACATCGGGATCGGTGCCCACCAGCCGGGCGGTGCCCGCATCAACGGCCTCCGGCCGCTCTGTGGTTCGCCGCAGAACCAGCACGGGTTTGCCGAGCGCAGGGGCCTCCTCCTGGAGACCACCGGAATCGGTGAGCAACAGGCAGCAACCTTTCATCGCTGCAACGAGACGGTCGTAGTCCAGAGGTTCGGTCAGAACGACTCGGGGATGGCTTCCAAGCAGGGCCTGCAGCGGTTCACGCACCGTCGGGTTGCGGTGCATCGGCAGCAGCAGCGCCGTGTCGGGGTAGCGCTCAAGCACCTGCAGCATTCCTGCAGCGATGTCGTGCAGCCGCTCACCCCAGTTTTCACGGCGATGCACCGTGGCGAGGATCACCCTCTGTTGATCCCAGTTGAGGCCAAAAAACTGAACATCCGGCGCCGATTCCGCCATCAACAACAAGGCATCGATCACGGTGTTGCCGGTCACGGCGATCTCCCCGACCACCCCGGATGCTTTCAGGTTGGATTCAGCCTTGAGCGTCGGCGCGAAATGAAGGGTTGCGATCTGAGAAAGAAGCCGACGGTTGGCTTCTTCCGGGAAGGGATCCAGAAGATTGTCAGTGCGCAAGCCGGCCTCCACATGACCAACCGGGATCTGCTCGTAAAACGCAGCCAAACCAGCGGAAAACGCCGTGGTGGTGTCGCCCTGCACCAGGACCAGCTGCGGGGGGTAGGCCTGAAAGTCTTCCCGCAGCCCTTGCAGCGCAGCACAGGTGACATGGGTCAGGGTCTGACGGGGTGCCATCAGATTGAGATCCTGATCCGCCTGGAGATGGAACAAATCCATCACCTGGCCCACCATTTCGCGGTGCTGACCGGTCAGGACGACACGGGTCTGCAATGCATCACAGGCTTGGAACGTCCGGATGACCGGAGCCAGCTTGATCGCCTCCGGACGCGTTCCCAGAACGATCGTGACGCGGGGCTGTTCAGCCATTCCATCCAGACGGACCGCTGGAGTTTACGGGCGTTAACCCGGAGAGAACAGTGAGAAATCCTTGCCAGTTCCGGCATCGAGACGATCCTGAAAACAGATCCCTCGCCATCAACGTGGCTCAGCCGGTTTTCCCCCCCAGCTTCCCGCCGCGCGCAACCGCCGCCCGTAGCTCAGAAGGACTTCGGGAGGTTCACAACCCGGCGCCTCGATCCGCTGCAGATGGCTCTCCAAGCCTCGAGGAGATCGTGCGCATCGCCCATGATGCCGGCCATTCCGATGTCCACCTGGGGGTTGGGGAAGTGCCGCGCTACCGGGCCCGGGGAGACATGAAGGGCACGGAATGGCCAGTCACCCGCGCCGAAGTCTTTCAGGGATGGCTCCAGGAAATCCTGACGCCACAGCAGATCGATGGCTTCAACCGCGACAAGGAATTTGACGGCTCCCATGCCTTCCCTTTCGTGCGCGTGCGCATCAACCTGATGGATTCACTGCGGGGCCCGGCGATGGTGCTGCGCCTGATTCCGCAGACGATCCTCACCATGGAGCAACTGCATCTCCCCAGCGTGCTGGAGAGCCTCGCGGCCCGTCCGAAGGGACTGATCCTGGTGACCGGACCGACAGGGTCCGGCAAAAGCACAACCCTGGCGGCCATGATCGATTGGATCAACCGCAACGAAGCACGCCACATCCTCACGATCGAAGATCCCGTCGAGTTCGTGCACGAGAGCCGCAAGTCCCTCATACGGCACCGGGAAGTGGGGTTGCACACCCTCAGATTCCACAACGCCCTGAGGGCGGCCCTGAGGGAAGACCCCGATGTGATTCTGGTTGGCGAAATCCGGGATCAGGAAACCCTTTCCACGGCACTGGAAGCGGCCCAGACCGGCCACCTCGTGTTCGGAACGCTGCACACCAATTCAGCGGTGAAAACCGTGGAACGGGTTCTCGGCATGTATCCGCCTGAAGAGCAGGAGAGTGTGCGCCGTTCGTTGTCCGAGTCGTTGCTGGGGGTGATCGCCCAGGGCTTGATCAAAACAACAGATGGAAAACGGGCTGCGTTTCACGACATCCTGATCAACACCGACGCCTGCAAGGACTACATCCAGCGGGGGGCGCTCGATGAGGTGGAGGACATCATGGAGCGCAGCGGGTTTGATGGGATGGTGACCACCAATCAATCGCTGCTGGCCCTGGTGGAGGCGGGTCGCATTGACGGCGATCAAGCGGTTGCCGTCAGCCTCAAACCCAACGAGCTGGCTCAGGCCCTGCGGGGCCGAAGCTAATCAGCCACCGCTGAACACACGCACCAGAAGAACAACAGCGATTCCTGCGGAGAGGCCGATCATCGCCAGACGGCCGTTCCAGATTTCGGCCTGTGGAGTGAAGCCACGCTTCCAGGAGTTCAGCTCATCAGCCTCGACCGGCTCCGGAGCATCGGGTCTGGTTTCCGGTTGGTCCACGACGCAGAGACCGAACAGTGCCTTCAAGCCTAAAAGGCTCACCTAGAAGGGTGGGTCTGGTGTGTAAAGCGCATTGGCCTGATCCAAGGGCCAGCGGGCTGCAACGCCGGATTCAAGAGACGTGCAAGCAGGGTTCTGGCCCAGACGCAGCAAGGCCGCAGCCCCGATCATGGCGGCGTTGTCGGTGCAGAAGGCCAGCGGAGCAATGGAGACCGTTATGCCCCGCTGCTTCCCCTGTTCGAGCATGCTCTGGCGCAAGCGACGGTTCGCTGCGACGCCCCCAACCATCACCAGTTGCTGAACACCGTGGTCTTCAGCACAGCGAAGACTGCGCTGCACCAGAACATCGGCCACCACCTGTTCGAAACTGGCGGCCAGATCGGCAAGAGGCAGCGGCTCAGGGTTTTGCCGCAAAGTTTCCACAGTGCGGAGCATGGCGGTCTTCAGACCACTGAAGGAAAAGTCGTAGGGGTGAAAACCGCCGCCCGGCAATGAAATCCGCCCCTTGGGCAGCCGAAAGCGCGTTGCATCACCCGTTTCGGCAACAGCCTGGATGGCAGGACCTCCGGGGTATCCCAGACCAAGCAGGCGGGCCACCTTGTCGAAAGCCTCTCCAGCGGCATCGTCATGGCTTCGGCCGAGCCGGGTCATCCCACCGTCGTCAGCCACCAGGATCAGCTCCGTGTGGCCCCCGCTCACAAGCAACACCAGATAAGGAGCTTGCGGTGGGGCATCTCCAAGCATCACCGAGGCCAGATGGCCCTCCAGGTGATGAACGCCGAGAAAGGGGCGCTGATGCAGCGCAGCAAGGGTGCGACCCGTCACCGAGGCCACCATCAGAGCCCCGGCCAGACCTGGAGTGATCGTGGCCGCGATGGCATCCAGCTGCCCCAGAGCGATACCCGCCTCATCAACCACGGTCTCCAACAGCCCCGGCAGGGCCTCAACGTGGCGGCGCGAAGCGATTTCGGGCACAACACCACCCCAACGGGCATGCTCCTCAACCTGAGATGCAATCCGCGACGCCAGAACCTCGATTCGCCCATCCGCGTGACGGCGCAGGACCGCTGCAGCGGACTCGTCACAACTTGTTTCGAGGGCAAGCACTGCATGCATCGAAGCGATGCGCCTCCCCTACTGTCCGACTTGTGACATCTTGCCCTTTCGGGGCACCGTTCAGAGGAATTGTTCCGATGCGTCGACTCTTCGCCGTCGTGCTTTCAGCACTCCTGGTGTTCGGCTTCGCCCCCGTCGCCAAGGCGGATGTGGCTGGCCTCACCCCCTGCTCAGAAAGCGCCCGCTTCCAGCAGCGTGCTGCCGCTGCCACCACGCCTCAGGCCAAAGCTCGCTTCGAGATGTACAGCCAGGCCTCCTGTGGTGAGGATGGCCTTCCCCACCTGATCGTCGATGGCCGCTGGAGCCACGCCGGTGATTTTGTGTATCCCGGGATCATGTTCCTGTACGTCGCCGGCTGCATCGGCTGGGCCGGTCGTGAGTACCTGAAAGCAACTCGCGGCAAGAATGCTGCCCAGTACGAAATCTTCATCGATCGCAGCATCGCCATCAAGAGCCTTCTGGCTGCTGCCACCTGGCCTCTGGCTGCCTTCGGTGAATTCACCAGCGGCAAGCTGCTCGAAGACGACAGCAAGGTGACTGTTTCACCACGCTGATTCAAACGACTTCAACCATTGCTCCCTCAACAATGAACAAGTTTCTGACCGCAGCTCCAGTGGTTGCAGCCATTTGGTTCACCGCCACCGCAGGAATCCTGATCGAGTGGAACCGCTTTTTCCCCGATCTTCTCTTCCACCCGATGTGAATCTGGGTTGACTTTCCAGAGGCAAGGGAACCTTCGGGTTCCCTTTTTTTTGTGCCTGCCCCCGTTGCAAAAGTCAGGGTTGCGACGATCAGCGTTGCAAAAAGCAGCTCCGCGTTATCCCAGCCCCATCAGCGTCTCCACTCGGTTCAACGCTGCTTCGAGATCGTCATTGATCACGACAGCATCGAATTCCTGTTGGGCCTCGAGCTCCTCGCGAGCGCGCGTCAAGCGGCGCTGAATGGCATCCTCCGCATCGGTTCCGCGCCCACGGATCCGGCGCTCCAATTCTTCAAAGCTGGGGGGAGCCAGAAAAATCTGAAAACCGTCCGGAAAACTGCGACGCACCTGGCGGGCACCTTCCAACTCAATCTCCAGAAGCACGGGGCGCCCCGCCGCCATCTGTTCTTCCACAGGACCTCGGGGGGTGCCGTAGCAATTCCCCGCGAATTCCGCCCACTCGAGAAAACCTCCCTGCTCCACCAAGGCCTCAAACCCCGCACGGCTGTGGAAGAAGTAGTTGATGCCGTTCTGCTCCCCCTGGCGCGGAGAACGGGTGGTGGCCGACACCGACAGCCAGATCTGTGGGTGCCGTTCCAGCAGCTGGTTCACCAGCGTTCCCTTGCCGACTCCACTGGGGCCGGTGATCAAGGTGAGCTTTCCACTGGTGGACATCGCGGCGTCTGCGTGGGTCAGCAGAGTAGGAAGCCCCAATGCCCCACCCGGTGCTCCCGGTGATCGCCTCCACCAGCCTGCAGCCAATGGATCTCACCACGCTGCGCGCGGTGCTCTGGGATCTGCGCCCAAAGCTGGTGCCCAGCCGCTTCGAGAAGGCCCAACAACCGGAGCCGGCAACGATTCAACTGGGATGCCGCAGCCTCAAGGGGATGGTGTGGCTGGAACTGAGCTGGCAAGCGGAGGCCCCTCGGCTGGTAGAGGTCAACCCTCCCCCGCGCAGCGGCAGCGGCAGCACCTTCGCCCAACAGTTGCAACACAGCCTCCGCCAGCTGGCTCTGGTGGAGCTCCACCAGAGTGGTTTTGAACGGGTGGTGGAATTCCGGTTTGCCCAACGCCCTGGGGAACCGATCCAGCGGGTGCTCGTGCTGGAGCTGATGGGACGGCACAGCAACCTGCTGCTGCTGGATGAGCAGCGCCGGATCATTGCCCTGGGGCGACAGGTCCGGGACCATCAGTCCCGCGTGCGCCCTCTATCCACCGGTGATTCCTACAGCCCACCCCCGATGCTGCGGGGGTTGGCACCGGATCCAACGGAGGGCTTTGAACGCTGGAAGGAGCGGCTCTCTCTCGTTCCGATCCCCCTGCGCAAGGCCCTACAGCAGACCTATCAGGGGATCAGCCCAGCCCTTGCTCTACAGCTCGCCGGCGACCATCTGAACACCCCGGTGGACAGCCTGGATGCACGCCACTGGTGCCACCTGTTTGAACGCTGGTCGCTTTGGTTGGACCAGCTCGAGCGTGAGCAGTTCGCCCTGGTGGTGGAGAACGACGGTCGTTACCGGGTCTGGGGGTCTCCCCAGGGTGAAGTGCATCCACAGCCCGCTCTGGCGCTCACCCTGGGATCCCTGCACCAGCAATCCCAAGAGCAACGGGCCCTGGCACGGGTCAGCCAAGACCTGCGTCAACGCCTGGAGCGTTGGCGCAGCAAAGAACAGGCAGCCCAGCAGGACCAACACCAGCGCCTGAAGGCCACCGACGGGCACGAGGCTCTTCAACGCCAGGCGGACGCTCTCCTCTGCCTCGGAAACCCAAGCCGCGACCAGGTCGATGAAGCCCAGTCGCTCTATCGCAGGGCCAAAAAACTGCGGAGATCGCGCCCGATCCTTGAGCAGCGGCTGGAGCACCATCAGCAACGGCTTGAGCTGATCAGCGCGAGCGAAACCTTCATCGAAGATCAACTGGGTGCCACCTGGCAGGACGGCCCGGCGCGCCTCGCCGCCCTGAATGATCTGCGGGAGGAACTCGATGAGCTGTTACAGCCCAAGGAGCGCCGTCGCAGCACGCAACAGCAGCGTCAACGGGACCAGCCCAAGCCGCTGGAACTGAACACTCCCGGAGGTCTCAAGGTGCAGGTGGGGCGGAATCACCGCCAGAACGACTGGATCTCGCTGCGCCAGGCCCGCAGTGGTGACCTGTGGTTTCACGCCCAGGAATGCCCAGGCAGTCACGTGGTGTTGAAGAGCTCCAACGGGCTGGCTGAGGAATCCGACCTGGCGATGGCAACGGACCTGGCGGCCTATTTCAGCCGCGCGCGGGGCAACACGCGGGTGGCGGTGGGGATGGTGCCCACCGATCAGCTGCAGCGCATTCCCGGTGCCGGCCCGGGCACCGTGCGTCATGGACAAGCTGAAATCCGCTGGGGGGATCCCCAGGGTGCGGAAGAGCGGCTGCTTGCCCCTAGCCTGAGCCCACATTCGGGCTGACCTGTTGCGCCGCCCGCCCTGCGTCCGTGTCTGAGCGCCCCGAAGGTCCCCCAGCTCTGCAGCCACCACCGCCCATTCGCATTGGGAGGGCACCTGGCGATGCCGATCTGCCCAATGAGGTGGAAATGCCTCTGGTGGATCACCTTGAGGAACTGCGTCAACGGGTTCTGCGCAGCTTGCTGGCCGTTGTTGTTGCAGCGCTGACCTGCCTGCTGGGGGTTAAACCTCTGGTGCGCCTGCTGGAAGCGCCAGCCAGCGGAATTCATTTCCTTCAACTGGCACCGGGAGAGTTTTTATTCGTCTCGCTGAAGGTGGCCGGCTACGCCGGCCTCACCCTGGCCCTGCCCTATGTGCTGTTTCAGATCCTGGCCTTTGTGCTGCCGGGCCTGACGATCCGCGAACGACGCCTGATCGCCCCTGCCGTTGCTGGCTCCGCGGTTCTGTTCATGGCGGGCCTGGCCTTTGCCTGGTGGGCCCTGGTGCCAGCCGCCCTTCGTTTTCTGGTGAGCTACGGCGCCGATGTGGTGGAGCCGCTCTGGTCGATCGAGCGTTATCTGGATTTTGTTCTGCTGCTGATGCTGGCCACCGGGCTGGCGTTTCAGCTCCCTGTTCTGCAACTGCTCCTCGGGGCCCTGGGGCTGGTGCGCTGGAGGCCGATGCTTGGGGCCTGGCGCTGGGTTGTGCTGGGTTCAGCCCTGGCTGGAGCGGTGCTAACGCCATCCACCGATCCGATCACGATGCTGCTGCTGGCTGGAGCGATCACGGCACTGTTCCTGATCGGCGTCGGCCTAGTGGCCCTGACCGAATCCTTCAGACCAGAAACTCCTTGATCAGCGTTTCCGCTTCCGGCCCTGTCGCCTCCAGCGGAAGACTCAACGCCTTACCAAGACGGGGTTTGTCGCGGGTGGAACCGAGCCATTGGCGCACCTCACCCGCCAAACCAAGACGATTCACAACATCCAGCACCTCACCGAGATGCTGCCGATAAGCCTCAAGGTCCATCGGAAACGACTGTTGCTCGAGATAAGCCCACATCACCTGGAGGTACAAACGACGGCGTCGAACCACCAGCTGAAGGTCGTAAGTCGCCCGCCAGCGCTGGCGTAGACAGGCCATCACCTCGTCGACACTGAGCGGCGGCTCGGGCACGGCTTTGGCGAGATCAAGCACAGAAGCAGGGGCGGCAGGGACAGGTAGACGCCTGTCGTTGCAAAGCTTGACAGGCACTTAAGCATCCATAATGGTCGCCAATCCGAGCTGGATGAACGTCCGCCATGACCCAACTCTCCTCGAGCGATGTGCCCGGAATGGGTCGTCGGCAGTTCATGAATCTGCTGACGTTCGGCTCCGTCACCGGTGTGGCCCTGGGAGCCCTCTACCCAGTGGCGAATTACTTCATCCCCCCCAAGGCCGCGGGCAGTGGCGGTGGCACCAGCGCCAAGGATGAGCTGGGCAACCCGATCACAGCCAGCGGCTGGCTCTCCAGCCACCCCGAGGGCGATCGCAGCCTGGTGCAGGGCCTCAAAGGCGATCCCACCTATTTGATCGTTGAAGGCGAAGACGCCATCGGCAGCTACGGCATCAACGCCATCTGCACCCACCTCGGTTGCGTTGTTCCCTGGAACAGCGGCGCCAACAAATTCATGTGCCCCTGTCATGGCAGTCAGTACGACGCCACCGGCAAAGTGGTCCGTGGCCCTGCCCCTCTCTCCCTGGCCCTGGCGAACGTCAGCGTGGAGAACGACAACGTGTTCGTGAGCCAGTGGACCGAGACCGACTTCCGAACTGGTGATAAGCCCTGGTGGGCCTGATTTTTCCCTTCCCTACGCCTGCATCCCCTCACCGTCCCATGCGTCGTCACCTCTCGCTTTTCCTTGGATCGCTGGTCATCGGACTGGCTCTGTTGATCGCTCCGGCCGCCAGCTGGGCCTATCCCTTCTGGGCTCAACAGAATTACGACAGCCCCAGGGAAGCCACCGGCAAGATTGTTTGCGCCAACTGCCACCTGGCCAAAAAGCTGACCCAGGCTGAAGTGCCCCAATCGGTCCTCCCCGACAGCGTCTTCACCGCCAGCGTCAAGGTTCCCTACGAGAACGGTCTCCAGGAAATCGGTGCCGACGGCAGCGATGTGGGTCTTCAGGTGGGCGCTGTTGTGATGCTTCCTGATGGCTTCACCCTGGCTCCTCAGGACCGCTGGACTGACGAAATCAAAGAAGAGACCGAAGGGGTCTACTTCACCCAATACAGCGACGAGCAGCCCAACATCCTGCTGGTGGGTCCGATTCCTGGTGATGAGCACCAAGAGATCGTCTTCCCTGTGCTGTCCCCTGATCCCGCCACCGACAGCAACATCCACTTCGGCAAATACCAGATCCACGTGGGTGGCAACCGCGGCCGCGGCCAGGTGTATCCCACCGGCGAGAAGAGCAACAACACCGTCTACACGGCTCCTGCCAGCGGCACCATTGCCTCCATCGAACCCGGTGACAACGGCGCCAGCGTGGTCAGCATCAAGGCTGCTGACGGCAGCAGCGTGAGCGAGACCATCCCGGTTGGTCCTGAAGTTCTGGTCAGCGTTGGCGACAGCATCGAAGCCGGTGCTGCCCTGACCAACGACCCCAACGTGGGCGGCTTCGGCCAGGTGGACGCAGAAATTGTTCTCCAGAACCCCGTTCGGATCTATGGCTTGCTCGCCTTCTTCGCGGCTGTGGCTCTGGCCCAGATCATGTTGGTGCTGAAGAAGAAGCAGATCGAAAAAGTTCAGGCTGCTGAGGGCGTCTGATCGCTATGGCTGTTGAAGCCCTGTTTCCCCTGGCGACCTTCCAGTCGCCAGGGGAATTTTTGCCTCACACCCAAAACTGGTTCCTTCCCCTGCGTTGGTACGGGCTGCTGATTGCAACAGCCGTCTTGATTGGACTGAACCTCTCCAGCCGACTGGCCAAGCTTCGACAGTTGGAGAACGGCCTGGTCAGCGATCTCCTGCCCGTGCTCGTGCTGTTTGCCGTGATCGGAGCACGGGTTTACTACGTGGCCTTCGAGTGGCACAACTACGCCTCCAACCCGCTCAAGGCCCTGGCCATCTGGGAAGGAGGGATCGCCATCCACGGTGCTTTGCTGGCGGGAACAATCACACTGATCCTGTTCTGCCGCTGGCGCCGGCAACCCTTCTGGGATGTGCTGGATGTGTTGGTTCCCTCCGTGGCCTTGGGACAGGCCATCGGTCGCTGGGGCAATTTCTTCAATTCAGAGGCCTTCGGCGTTCCAACTGACCTGCCGTGGAAGCTGTTCATCCCGGCGCAGAGCCGCCCTGTGATCTACAGCACGTCGGAATTTTTCCACCCGACGTTCCTCTACGAATCGATCTGGAACCTGCTGCTCTTCGGACTGTTGATGCTGCTCTTTCGCCGGGGACTCAAAACTCCTGGGATGCTCCCATCGGGGGCCATGAGTTGTGTGTACTTGGTGGGATACAGCCTTGGCCGTGTCTGGATCGAAGGTCTGCGGATTGATCCTCTCTGCATCGGTTCGCTTCCACCTGCTTGCGACGGGGGAATCCGCATCGCCCAATTGATGAGTTGCACCCTGGTCGCGCTCGGCGTCCTAGGGCTTTGGTGGCTATATCAACGGAAGCGACCCCTGCCTGATCCATCAGGCCAACGCAGTTGAGTCACGTTGTCAGTTTCGTCGGCGCAGGCCCCGGTGCTCCAGACCTGCTCACTCTTCGCGCGGCTGACCGTCTGAACAAAGCCGACGTGCTGATCTGGACGGATTCACTGGTCTGTCCAGCCATCGCCGATCTGGCGCCGGCGGATTGCGAACGCATCCGCACCAGCACGACCACGCTTGAAGAGCTGATCCCGCTGCTCATCGACCGGCAGCGCCAAGGCAAACGGGTGGTGCGGCTCCACGATGGAGACACGGCGCTCTACAGCGCGATCAATGAACAGATCTGCGCCCTAAGCGACGCCGACATCCCTGTGGAAGTGATTCCCGGGATCAGCGCCTACCAAGCGGCAGCCGCCGGACTCGCCAGCGAACTCACCCTGCCAGGCGTGGTGCAAACCATTGTTCTCAGTCGCGCTGGGGGTCGCACCGGCGTGCCGGAACGGGAACAGCTGGATCGGCTGGCCGCCCTGCGCGCCAGCCTTTGCATCTATTTGAGTGCACGACACGTTGAAGAGGTGCAAACCACCCTTCTGGAGCACTACCCCGCCGACACGCCCGTAGCCATCGGACATCGGGTGAGCTGGCCTGATCAGATGCTCACCGTTGTCCCTCTCAGGGAGATGGCTGCGGTGAGTCGGGAACGCAATCTGATTCGCACAACGCTTTATGTGGTGAGTCCGGCCCTTGCCGGTGGTCCCCAGCGCTCACGGCTTTACTCGCCTGACCACGACCACTTGTTCCGTCCGAAACCCCAATAGGCGGTGGTTTAAGATCGATTTGTGCGGGCGATTAGCACAGTGGTAGCGCACTTCCTTCACACGGAAGGGGTCACTGGTTCGAATCCAGTATCGCCCATATTTTTTGGTGGGATTTATTCCCTTGGTTGCTGACTGCACTGTTGGATCGGCCTAGGTTCAACTTTGAACGAGGTCGATCGACCCATTGATGAACCAGCGGAGTCTTGCGGACGACCAGGGCAAAGCCACGGGCCTGGTTGAAGCAGGGCGACAGTTGGCCGAGGCGCGGGCTGCTGCGAGCCTGAGCCAGAACCAACTCGCCAGCCAGCTGCACATGGGCGAGGAGCAACTGGCAGCACTGGAACGGGGCGATCAAACCGAACTGCCTGAACCCGTGTTCATCAAGGCCATGGTGCGCCGGATCAGTTCGCATCTGGGTTTGGATGCTGATGCCATGGTTCAAACCCTCGGCCCCCTCACCACCAGACCGCCCAAACGGGCGACTCCCGGGGCAACACCGCGGGGCATCGCTCCTCAGAACCGGAGAACATTCAATCCACTTCCCCTCGTGGCCCTCGCCGGGCTTGCTGGCCTTGGCTTTGTTGTGTGGAGCAACGCCTCCGAGTTGACGCGCTTCGCCCAGGGGTTGAAGCCTGCCAATCCAACCCTTGAGCCAAGCGAAACCGATCTGGAGCTGGAGGTGACCAAGGTTGCAGATGAGCGCGATGCCCTCATCGTTCCAGCGCCACCAACGGCAGACCTGGGCCTCACGATCAGCAGCAGCGAACCCAGCTGGATCGCCCTACGGCGTGAGGGAGTTGTGGAATTCGAAGGGCTGCTCAACGGTGAGCGCAGGATTGACAATCCCGACCTGGTGGAGATCTACGCCGGCCGGCCTGATCTGGTGCAGCTCAGTTCTCCCGACGCCGAGACACGCACCCTTGGCGCTGTGGATGACATCCGCTGGATCCCGCTCAGCCCTGCACCCTGACGCGCAGATTCACTCCAACCGCCTCCTTCACCACCTCAGCGCAGCCTTCCAAACTCCACTGTTCAAGACTGACGTTCTGGTTGACCCGCTCAGGCACGATCTCCAGATCCAGACTTCCCTTCACCGCATGAATGCGGAGTGCTGAGATCACCGGCTCAGGCCTGCGATCCAGAGCCGCGGCCAAGCGCAGCAGCAGGGCCATCTGATGAACACAGCGACGGTTGTCTCGAGTGGCCACAAGCTGCCAGGACTCATGGCGTTTCTTCGGCAGGCTGCGGCGGTGATAGCGGGCAATGGCCGCCACCATCAAGTGCTCCGCCTCGGAATAGCCCAGCAGTTCACCATGACGAATCAAGTACCAGGTGTGCTTGTGGTAAGCGCTGATGTTGATGTGCTGGCCACAGGTATGGAGCATGGCGGCAGCCCAAAGCAGTTCACGCCCTTCGCCACTGTCGTCATGCATCACGCCTCGCGTGGCGTCGTAGAGGCTTAGGGCATGGCTGGCAACCCGTTCAGCCCTGATCTGGTTCACCGCAAAGCGCTGCACCTGATGGAGCACAGTGCGCTGCCGAATGCTGCTCTGAAAGCTGAAGCGGTCTTCCAGAAGACCCTGGCGAAGCATCCAATCAACGATCAAACCTTCCCTGAGCGCCCGCTCACTGAGCACGAACTCCTCCACACCCAGCATCTTCATGGTGGTTTGCAGGATCAGCGCACCGGGAACGATGATTTCGGCCCGACGATCGTTGATGGGAGCCAACTCCCGTCGCTGCGCAGGGGTCATCGTGATCAAACGATCAACCACCTGATTCAGGCTCTGCCGGGTGACGCGGTACCCATGCAATTTGCGGGGTGGGCGCTCCTCTTCACTCGCCGCAAGGGAGCCAATCGCCATCGCCGTGCCGCTGGTGGCTACCAAAACAGGAGTTTCACCGGGTTTGATCCTGCGACGCACTTTGTCGACCGAAGGTTCAAGCGACCCCTGAATGAAGGCCTGCAGGAATGACCGCCGTTGAGGGGGCATCGGATCATCCCGAACAAAGTCCCGCTGGAGTCGCACAGCCCCCACACGGGTGCTGGTCAGGGCGCGGGCATCACGACCATCGGCAAGAATCAGTTCCGTGGAGCCTCCTCCGATATCGAGCAGAAGATGCGGACGGTCTCCAAACGGCATTCCTGAGAGGACGCCCAGATAGATCAACCGTGCCTCCTCGGGGCCGCTGACCAAATCCACCTCCATCCCCAGCTCGTCAAGGATGGTCTGGAGGAAATCGCGACCATTGGGTGCTTCTCGAACGGCACTCGTCGCCGCTGTGACGATCTGCTCAACCCGGTGACTGGCGGCGAGATCTCTGAACTGGCGAAGGGTTTCCAGCCCCCGTTGCATCGCCGCCGCGGTCAGCTCACCGGTCTCAGGATCACGCTCCCCCAGACGCGTGGTGGCCTTTTCGGCCTGGATGATTCGAAACGTGCGCAGCTTCGGATCAACGGCTGCCACCAGAAGATGAAAGGAATTGGTCCCGATATCGATGGCGGCGATCGGACGCTGATCAGCGTTCACTGCATGCGACGCGCTGTTGTTCTGTTCCGTTGGCTGGGCTGGGGCCTTGGCATCCAGCATCAACGTCAGAGCGGCAATGAAATCCACTCTGCCACTGACGGCCGAGGCCATCAGACCCTGACTAGGGTTCTTCAAATCCCGTTGATTGTGATCAGCAGCTCTGCCCGTCTTCAGCCCTGGATCGAACTGCTCCGCTGGAACAAACCCACCGGCCGGCTGATTCTGCTGATCCCAGCAGGCTGGGCCCTCTGGCTGAATCCAAGCGCTCCCCCCAGTGTTGTGCTGATCCTGCAGATCCTGCTGGGGGGCCTGGCGGTGAGCGGAGCAGGCTGCATCGCCAATGACCTCTGGGACCAGCGCTTCGACGGCCAGGTGGAACGCACACAACATCGGCCTCTGGCCAGAGGTGCGCTGCAGCGAGGGCCAGCCTTCGCTCTGCTGCTGATCCTGCTGGGCCTCAGCCTGGCTGTTGTGCTGAGTCTGCCGGCCACCAGCCTCGGGCTCTGTCTCGCCTTGGCATGCACGGCCGTGCTGCCGATCCTCGGCTATCCATCGGCAAAGCGGTGGTTCGCCTTCCCCCAGGCGGTCTTGGCGCTGTGCTGGGGCTTCGCGGTGCTGATCCCCTGGGCCGCAGCAACGTCCTCCTTGAGCGGGAGTCCTCCACTGGTGTGCAGTTGGCTGGCAACCGTGGTCTGGACCTTCGGCTTCGACACGGTCTATGCCATGGCCGACCGACGTGACGATGCCAACCTCGGCCTGCGCAGCAGCGCCCTGAGCCTCGGATCCCGCGTGGTTCCTGTGGTTCGGGGCTGCTACCTCGTGACAGCCATCACCCTTGCCATAGCGGCATGGTCGGCTCAGATCCCAGCACCGTTCTGGCCTCTCTGGTTGCTTGCCGCCGTCTTCATGCAGCTCAGCTGCAACCCCTTGAACAAACAGGATGCCTCCATGGGCACCTACGGGAAGCACTTTGCCCAGCAGGTGCAGGCAGGGACGCTGCTCTGGCTCGGCCTGGTTCTGGCCAGGGGATGGGGAGCCTGATGCGCATCACCCCGGCTCCTCCGCTCGGCACTGGAGACCGTGTGGCCTGTGTGGCCGCCAGTTCAGCCCTGCAGGACGACATCAAGCTGCAGGAGGGCATTGCGGTCCTGCAGAGCTGGGGCCTCGATGTTCAACCCCAGACCTTGGCCAGCCGACGTTGGGGCTACTTCGCAGGGCGCGATGACACGCGCCATGCCGATCTGCATCCGGCAGAACCGGCAGCGCTGCTCGCCTGTGCCCGCGGTGGATGGGGGGCTGCTCGGCTGCTGGAGCAGCCCATCCGCTGGCAGAGCGGCTGGCTGTTGGGCTTTTCCGACGTGACAGCTCTGCTCTGGGCCCGCCAGGCAGCAGGGTTTGCGGGGGGCATCCATGGCCCCTTGCTCACAACACTTGCGGAGGAGCCGCAATGGAGCCGAGACCGCTTGCGCAACCTGCTCTTCGGCAACACCATTCCTGACCTGCAAGGTCGGGGTGGCGGCGGCGGGGTGGGAAGCGGTCCCCTGCTCGTGGCCAATCTGACCGTGGCCACCCACCTGTTGGGAACCCGTTTCATGCCCCCCCTCAGGGGAGCCGTTCTGGTGCTGGAGGACGTGGGTGAAGCGCCTTACCGCATTGATCGGATGCTCACTCAGTGGAGGCTGAATGGCAGCTTGGAGGGCCTGGCGGGTCTGGCATTTGGCAATTTCGAAGGGTGCGCCGACGAAACCAGAGACGCCTCCGAAAGCTTCAACCTTGAGCAGGTTCTTGAGGAACGCACGGCCGATCTCGGCATTCCCAGAGTGATGGACCTGCCCGTTGGTCACCGATCCGGAAACGCAGCCCTGCCCATGGGGGCGATGGCACGCCTGGACGGCGAAAACGGCCGGCTCAGCCTGCTGACCTGAGGGCGAGCACTGCCTCCGCCACGGTGAGGTCAAACGGTGTGGTGACCTTGATGTTGGCGGGCCCGGCATCCAAGACCTGCACAGGCCACCCCAGACGCTCGTACAACGACGCATCGTCGGTCACCGTCCAGCCCTGGGCAACCGCCTCAGCGTGGCCGCGACGCAGCTGATCAACGGCAAAGCCCTGCGGCGTCTGCGCAGCCCAGAGCTCCGATCGATCCGGCGTATCGCGAATCACACCATCAGATCCCACGCGCTTGATCGTGTCGCTCGCCGGCGTTGCAGCAATCAGCGCCGTGCCGGCCTCCACCACAGCTGCACAGCGATCAAACAACTCCGGTTCAGCCAAACAGCGGGCGCCGTCATGAATCAAGACGTGCCGAGCCTGCTCCGGCAACCCCGCAAGACCACAAAGCACCGACTCCTGCCGCGTGCTGCCGCCCTGGATCCAGTGCACCGGCTTGCTGGGTGCATCCAGCACCGCAAGGATGGCCTCTCGATCGACCTCCTGGCCGACGATCCCGATCCATTCGATTCGCTCGGAACGCAGGGCCGCCTCCAGGGTCCAGGCAATGACGGGGCGTCCGGCCAACGGCAGCAGCAGCTTGTTGCGATCCGCACCCATGCGCCGACCGCTTCCCGCCGCAGCAATCAACAGATGCACAATCGACTCCTGCCCCAGACAGGCGTAAACGACCTCCATACAATCAGCTCGCACCATGGATGGCGGCGCTGCATGCGAGTTCTTGCCCTGAGCCCGGGTTCGCTCGAAGACCAGCTGGACCGTCTACCGGCTCTGGCCGACATCTGCCAGAAGCTCAACGCCAGCCTGCAGGTGGCCTGTGCCCCCCAGCAGGCAGCTCCATGGAAGCTTCTGCCGTGCCTGGACAAGCTGTTGCCGTTCAGCTTCGAGGCCAACCCCACCCTTGCGGACTGGGCCAACCTGCTCGGTTGTGTGCGCGAACCCGACTTTCAGATCTGCATCAACTTCGCTGAAGGGCAGCAGGTGAACCTGATGCTGTCGATGAGCCATATCCCCAAACGGTTGGCGGTTGAGGGATTTGCCTGCACCGACCAGGTCAGCGTCGGTCCCGGCTGGACGGCGCAGCGTCTCAACCCCTTTCTTCAAGCCCTGGGCCTTGATCTCAAGGCCGATCAGTTCCGCCTGCCCCTGGCGGCAGAGGCTCTTGAGGAAGCCCGTGAAGCACTGCCCAGCGGTGACGGCCCCCTGCTGCTGCTGTCGCCATCCGGCCAGGGGAATGACTGGCCTGCAGCGGAATGGCACCAGCTGCCTAAGACGATCAAAAGCCGCCTACCGACGCTGCGCAGCATGGTGCTGCCAGCCGAGCTCAGCCTGACCAAACGGGCGGCTTTGGTGGCCAATGCCGATGTCGTGCTCAGCAGCTGCCCGGTGTCCCAGCGCCTGGCGACCTATTGCGGAACCCCCCTGGTTGCCCTTGGAGCCGAGGCCGCAGACCTTCCCGAGCGCCAGGAGATCCGCTGCCTCAGCCGCCCGCAGGAGCTCGCCACGCTGCAGAGCAGTGATGTGCTGACGGCCCTCGGTTTCTGAGGAGACGTCCGATGAGGCGGCGCCGAGCCAGGGGACAGCTGAAGCTGATCACGGCTCCATGGCGGGGGCCCATCAGTGCCCTCAGTGCTGTGATCTTCGCGGGTGCCCTCGGTTATCGGATCACGGAGGGATGGGACTGGGGCGATTGCCTCTGGATGGTGCTGATCACCATCAGCACCATCGGTTTTGGAGAAGTCGCCCCGCTTTCACCTCCAGGCCGCCTGGTCACCGTCTTGATTGTGGTGGGTGGCTTGGTGGTTGTGCAACTGGCCATCCAACGCGTTCTCGGGCTGAAGGAGTCGGGATATTTCCGCAGACTGCGGGAGTTCCGCTTTCTCCGCATGCTGGAAGGCCTTCACGACCACGTGATTCTTTGCGGCTACGGCCGGATCGGACAGGAGATTGCAGCCCAACTGCAACGGGACGCGGTGCCCCTCGTGGTGATCGAAACCGATCCAGAGCGAAAGGCCGTGGCAGACGAGAATGGCCTCTGGGTGCTTCAGGCCGATGCAACCCTCGATGAAACCCTGCTGGACGCAGGTCTGGAACGCTGCTGCAGCCTCGTGGCAGCCCTACCCAGCGATGCCTCCAATCTTTACGTGATCCTCAGCGCCAAGGACCTACGACCGGATTGCCGCTTGATTGCTCGCGCCAACAGCGATGAAGCCGCCTCAAAGCTGCGGCTGGCGGGCGCCACTGTGGTGGTCAGTCCCTATGTGGCTGGTGGCCGGGTGATGGCCGCTTCGGCACTGCGACCGCTGGCCCTCAACTTCATGGAGCTGTTGGCGGGCTCCGACTATGAAATCGAGGAATTCCAGCTGAGTCACGACCCTCTGCACCTGATGGAGATCCGCGGGCGGAGCCTGGCGGAACTTGAGCTGGGCCGGCGCAGTGGGGCCATGGTGCTGGCGATCCGGGAGAACGGAAAGCTGATCGCCAATCCAGGCGGCGACACCCAGATGGCACCGGGGCAACTCCTGATCGTGCTGGGGAGCAAAACCCAACTCGCCACCTTTCAGTCGTTGCTTGGGGAGGCCGTCGACACGATTGAAACCATGCCGGGTTGAGCTGAATGACGACGGCTCCGTACGATCCTCCGATCAACGGTTCCTCCATGTCTCCCAGCGCTTCTCTTGCCGGACAGACCGCCCTGGTGACGGGAGGAGGTCGCGGCATCGGCCGGGCCATCGCTCTGGCCCTGGGCGAAGCCGGTGCAGAGGTGGTTGTGAACTACTCCAGTTCCGCCGCCGCAGCCGATGAAGTGGTTGCTGCCATCACTACGGCTGGGGGCAAGGCCTACGCCCTGAAGGCCAATGTGTCGGTTGAGGCCGAGGTGGATGGCCTGATCAAGACGGTGCTGGAGCGCAGCGGCCGTTTGGATGTGCTGGTGAACAACGCTGGCATCACCAGGGACGGCCTGCTGATGCGGATGAAAACCGACGACTGGCAATCGGTGATCGACCTCAACCTGAGTGGAGTGTTCCTCTGCACGCGAGCCGTGGCACGCCCGATGCTCAAGCAGAAGAGTGGTCGGATCATCAACATCACCTCCGTTGTGGGGCTGATGGGCAACGCAGGACAGGCCAACTACGCCGCCGCCAAAGCGGGCGTCATCGGTCTCACCCGCAGCACCGCCAAAGAGCTCGCCAGCCGTGGCATCACCGTGAACGCTGTGGCTCCGGGTTTCATTGCCACAGACATGACCAAGGACCTCGATACTGAGGCCATCCTCAAAGACATCCCCCTGGGAACCTTTGGCACCCAGAAGCAGGTGGCCGGTGCCGTGCGCTTCCTTGCCGCCGACCCGGCCGCGTCCTACATCACAGGCCAGGTGCTGCAGGTGGATGGCGGCATGGTGATGGCCTGAGCCTGAGGATCAGGAATCAAGCGGTTGAGCCAACTCATCCCGCAGGCGGCGGATGCGCTGGAGCAGACGTAACCGTCGACTGCGGGCTGTAGCGGTGAGAAAGATGCGCAAGGGCACGTAAACCAGGGCCATCGAACCGGCTAGCCCCGCCATCAGAACAAAAAACAGCGCACCGGATTCACCCATGACCGGACCCTAATCAGTTCATTTGAGAGCGGCATCCGGGCAGTCCCCAACCATTCGGCTTTCCCCACCACAACGCCTCTCCACGAGGGCCACATCGCTGTGGGACAGTGAGCAACGGCGTGCTTGCGACTATGGCCAAACTCCTTTCCTTCTCTGACGAATCCCGCAGCGCCCTTGAGCGGGGGGTTGATGCACTCGCCGATGCGGTGCGCGTCACGATCGGCCCCCGCGGTCGCAACGTTGTGCTCGAGAAGAAATTCGGCGCACCCGACATCGTCAACGACGGCGACTCAATCGCCCGAGAAATCGAACTGGACGACCCGTTCGAAAACCTTGGCGCCAAGCTGATGCAGCAGGTGTCCTCAAAGACCAAGGACAAGGCCGGCGACGGGACCACGACCGCAACCGTGTTGGCTCAGGCCATGGTGCGGGAAGGTCTGCGCAACACCGCTGCTGGCGCAAGCCCTGTGGAACTCCGCCGAGGCATGGAGAAGGCCGCTGCACAGGTCGTGGCTGGACTGGGCGAGCGGAGCCAGGCCGTCGCCGGCGATGCCATTCGTCAGGTGGCCACGGTGAGCTCCGGGGGTGACGACGAAGTCGGTCGGATGATTGCGGAGGCGATGGACAAGGTGAGCACCGATGGGGTGATCACGGTTGAGGAATCGAAGTCTCTGGCAACGGAACTGGAAATCACCGAGGGCATGGCCTTCGACCGGGGCTACAGCTCCCCCTACTTCGTGACGGATGCCGACCGTCAGGTCTGTGAATTTGAAAATCCCCTGATCCTGCTGACGGATCGCAAGATCAGCACGATCACGGATCTGGTCCCCGTGCTGGAAACCGTTCAGAAGAGCGGCTCTCCCCTGCTCATCCTGTCTGAGGAAGTGGAAGGCGAAGCCCTCGCCACCCTGGTGATGAACAAGAGCCGTGGGGTTCTGCAGGTGGCCGCTGTTCGGGCACCCTCCTTTGGCGAACGCCGCAAAGCAGCCCTCGCCGATATCGCCATCCTCACGGGCGGAACGCTGATCAGCGAAGACAAGGCGATGACCCTCGACAAAGTGACCCTCGAGGATCTCGGCAAGGCGCGCCGCGTCACCATCAGCAAGGAGAGCACCACGATCGTCGCCACCGACGACCATCGCCAGGCGGTGAGCAAGCGCGTCGGCGCGATCCGACGTGAACTGGAGGCCACCGAATCCGACTACGACCGCGAAAAGCTCCAGGAGCGGATCGCCAAGCTGGCCGGCGGCGTGGCTGTGATCAAGGTCGGTGCACCGACGGAAACTGAGCTCAAGAACCGCAAACTGCGGATCGAGGATGCCCTGAATGCCACCCGGGCCGCCGTCGAGGAGGGCATCGTTGCAGGAGGCGGCAGCACGTTGCTGCAACTCTCGGACAGCCTGGACGCCCTGGCTTCATCCCAGAACGGCGACCAGCGCACCGGCGTTGAGATCGTGCAGCGGGCACTGACGGCGCCGATTCATCAGATCGCCACCAATGCCGGTCAGAACGGTGATGTTGTGATCGCGGGCATGCGCAGCAGCGGCCAGGGATTCAATGCCCTCAGTGGTGCCTACGAAGACCTGATGGCTGCTGGCATCGTTGATGCCGCCAAGGTGGTGCGCTTGGCCGTGCAGGATTCGATTTCGATCGCTTCTCTGCTGATCACCACCGAGGTTGTGATTGCCGACAAGCCGGAACCCCCTGCACCAGCTCCCGTCGGAGACGGAGACCCCATGGGTGGCATGGGCGGAATGGGTGGCATGGGCATGCCCGGAATGGGCGGCATGGGCATGCCCGGGATGATGTGATCAGCTGATCATTCCCTGGCGATAGGCGATCACCTGGAGGTCCACTCCGGTGATCGCCGTCCCCACCACAACGGTGTTGGCTCCGGCCTGCAATGCCAACCGTGCATCCGCTGGAGAAGCAATTCCCCCCTCACAGATCAGACGAACCGAGCTGGGAAGTTCAGCGCGAAGTGGGGGGAGCAGATCAAACGCAGGGGGGCGCTGTTGTGCCGTGTCTTCTGTGTAGCCGTAGAGCGTGGTCCCAACCCAGTCACAGCCCAGCTCGGCTGCGAGCAAACCGTTCTCGAGCGAATCCACATCAGCCATCAGCGGAGCTCTCAGCTCATCACGGCTGCGCTGGATCAACGCGGCCAGGTCCTGCCCTGCAGGCCGCGGACGGGCTGTGGCATCAATCGCGATCACATCGGCCCCCGCAGACCACACCGCCTGAATTTCTTTCCAGCCCGGGGTGATGTACACAGAGCTGTCCGGGAACGTGCATTTCCAGAGGCCGATGATCAAGGCATCCGGACAGCGCCGACGCACAGCACCGATGTGTTCAGGGCTTTCCAAGCGCACACCCACAGCACCATTGCGCAGGGCTGCATCCGCCATGGCTGCGATCACATCGGGATCACACATCGGCGAACCCTGGGGGGCCTGCACCGAAACGATCAGGCCCTGATCCAGGGATTCAGGGTTGGGAATCATGCTGTTCAGGACGCCTTGGGGAAAGCGTCATCCTCCCGGCGGGGAAGCCAACGCCGCAGCGAACGGGGCGTGCTGATCGGCGGGGCAGGCACAGGTGCCGCCGCAAGGCTGCGTTGAAGCGGCTTTTCTTCAACTGCACTCTCGTCCTCTTCGACGATCGGTTCTTCTTCAGCGACCACCCCGTTCTGCATCACCTCGCTCTCAATCAACACGTCATCTTCAGGCGCAATCTGCTGCTCTTCTTCAACGACCACCTCGTCCTCAGCAACCATTTCAACCTGACCATCCACCTCGTTCTCAACCAAAACGTCGTCTTTAGGAGCAATCTCCTCCTCCGCGACAGGCATCGGCACGGAACTGAACCCATGCTTCGAAACTGAAGGTTCCGGCAAACTCAGATCAAGCTCAGCTGCTCCGTCAAAGCCGTAACGGTGAACCCACTGACTGATCAGACCCGCGAGCAAGGCCAGATCACCTGAGGTTCGGGCCTCCTGGATCTGTTGGGCCAGAGCGTTCTGTCGAGGTGATGGCTGCTGGAACGGAGAAGAGAGCACGGATTCAGGAAAGTTTGCGGTTGAGCAGAGGGCGAATCGCAAGAAACAGCCCGATGGTGAGGACCAGAAGGATCAGCAGACAACTGGTGCCGGTGACATCCCCATAGGGGGCCTCCAGCAGAACAGCCGAAAGGTCCAGAGGACCCTGGTAAGCCGCTCGAATGGGTTCTATTGCGAAGGTAAGGGGATTCAAGGCCGCAAGCCAGCCCAGCCAGGTCGGCATGAATGACAACGGGGCCAAGGCCGTGCTGGCAAACAGCAACGGCAGGTTGGCCACAAAAATCACAGCGATCAACTCGATGTGCCCCGGCAAAGCGAAGGCCAGTCCGAGGCTGAGGGCCGTCACAGCGAAAACCAGAAGCAGCAACGTCACCAGCACCAGGGCCAGGCCACTGATGCCGGGCCATCCGTAACCGAGCACTGCTGCCGTGCCCATGATCGCCAGACTCTGCAGCAGGCTCAACGCCGTGATGTAGATCACCGATGCCAGCACGATCGAACTGCGGCTTCGCAGGGGTGCCACGAGCAACCGGTTGAGGAAGCCGAATTCACGGTCGAACATCACAGGCAGGCCAGCATTAAGAGCCCCGCTGAATGCCGTGAACACGATGACTCCAGCGCCAAGGAAACGGCCATAGCTCATCCCACCTGGCAGAAGGCCTTCAGGGGCATTGGCAAAGAGCGCACCGAACAGAATCAACCAGATCAGCGGTTGCAGAACCCCCGCGATCAAGGTCGAAGGGCGACGCATCAGCTGAAGGAACAAGCGCCGGGTGAGCGCCCACGTCTCCTGACTGAGCTCTGACAGGGCTCCGGGTGGCTGCTGCTGGAGAGCAACGGATGCAGTTGGGGAGGTCATCGTTGGCACTCAACGCATGGATTGACGCTTTTCCTTTTTGACGTCGCGCTGGCCAGCAATGGCCAGTTCGGCGTCCATCAAGGTGCGTCCTGTGGCCTGAAGGTAGACATCATCGAGGCTTGGACGACTCTGAGCCAGCGCAAAGACAGGGAGTCCAGCCGCCTCGAGGGTCTGGCGCAGCTGATCGATCACGGCCCCTCCCTCAATCACCAAGTTGAGGGAAAAGCCCTGGGAGCGGTTCACCACCACCTGACGCACCCCATCCAAGGGTTCGAGAAGGGCACGCACCTGGGTCGCCTCATCGGCATTGCTGAACTCTCGGATTCGCAGAGTCACGCGATCACCCCCAAGCCGTTGTTTGAGCTGATCAGGGCTGCCCTCGGCAATCACACGGCCGGCGTCGATGATCGCCAACTGATCCGCCAGAGCCTCCACTTCTTCGAGGTAGTGACTGCTCAGCAGAACAGTGGTGCCCTCATCAACCAGCTGACGCAGCAGCTGCCAGATGGCACTGCGGCTCTCGATATCCAGTCCCACGGTGGGTTCATCGAGCACGAGCAACCGGGGGCGATGCAGCAGACCGGCAGCCAGATCCAGCCGGCGACGCATCCCACCGGAATAGGTGCCGCAGCGACGGTCAATCCAGTCCCCCATCGCGAGTCGTTCAATCAGATCAGCGATTCGCGTCTCGCTCTCGTTGCGCGGCAAGTGATAAAGATCGCCCTGCAGCTGCAGCAGTTCTCGGCCGCTGAGGATCTTGTCGATGGCCACCTCCTGGGCCACATAACCCATGAGCTGGCGCACTTCTCGTGGCTGCACCAAACCGTCAACACCCCCAATAACCACTGAGCCGCTGTCGGGGGCGAGCAGGGTGGCCAGAATGCGCATGGCCGTTGTTTTGCCGGCACCGTTCGGGCCAAGCAGCCCGTACAGGCATCCTTCAGGAACGGTGAGATCAAGCTCATGCAGAGCCGGTACCGAGCCGTAGGCCTTGGAGATCTTGCGCAGTTCAATCAACGCCATCAGGCACCGTCAGGGACTTGCTCGGCCAATCCAGGGAATCTAGAGAGTGCTCATTGCACCGCCGTTGGCAGGGAGAGAAGTTGCATCACCTGGTGAGCAAAGCCTGAGGCCAGATCCGTCCGGCTGAGAATGAGAAGCAGGCACAGACCAAACAGATAAAGGATCGACCAACGGAACAGGGCCTTGGCATGCACAAGGCTGTCGGGATCCAGGGACAGCCGATCGACGAGCTGCAGCAATCGGCCGTTGTAGGGCAGCAGCATCACGCCATAGAAGGCGCCACCTGAAGGCAAAGCAAACACGCCCAAACCGCTGAGCAGAACGGTGATCCAGCCGTAGGTCTTGATCGCCCGCGCCGTCACCACAGGACCCTTCACCACGGGCAGCATCGGGATCCCGACAGCGCGATAGTCCTCGCGCAACAGCAGGGCCAAAGCCCAGAAATGGGCTGGCGTCCAGACCATCACCAAAGCGAACAGCCACCAGCCCCCGAGGCCAACATGGCCCGTGGCGGCCGCCGCCCCAACCAGGGGCGGAATGGCCCCGGCGACACCACCGATGACGATGTTCTGGGACGTCCGCGGCTTGAGCAAGGCTGTGTAGAGCAGCACGTAACTGCAGAGGCCGAGCAGGGACAACCCAGCAGCGAGACAGTTCACACCGCTTACGAGAAGCATCGCCGCCGCGAGGGTGCAGGCGATGGCGCCGATGAATGCACTGGTGGGCGACAGCCGACCAGAGGGCAGCGCCCGACCACTGGTGCGGGCCATCCGACCATCGAGATCCTGCTCCCACAGGCAGTTCAGAACACCTGCGGCGGCTGAGGCAAGCGCCCCTCCCCCGAGGGTGCAAACGAGCCGCGGTGAGGACAGGGGCCAGCCTTCACTGAGCGCCATTCCCCCCAACGTGGTGGCCAACAACAGCGGAATGAGGCGGGGTTTGGCCACTTCCAACCAGGCCGGAAGTTTCACCCGTTTGCGGGAGGGGACTACCTCCTCACGGGTCGGACGAATGGTTGCAGCGAGTTCAGCCATGACAGGCCTCCAACGAGGTGTCGTCGATGACGACGGAACGGGACGGTGAGGGGCGGTCCGGGGAGCGGACCAAAAGCGCCGCCAGCAGGGCGATCAACAGGGCAGCCACGAGCTGATGCGCCACGGTCACCGCGGGCTGCGACAGACCAAGGCGAAGGGTGAGGACACCAAGGGCCACCTGAACCAGCACCAGGAGCACCACCCCGCCCAGCCAGGGCCACTGCTGGCGAGCCCAACCACCCGCCAGGAGTGCAGCCGCGGCGAAGGCGAGCAGAACAACAGCCACCGGCATCGCTGTCAGGCGATGGGAAAGCACCAGATGACAGGCATCGCCACCAGCGAGGCAACGCTGCCCTGCCCATGCGGTGGCCATGCGACCACCGAGCAGACACTGCACGAAGACCGACAACAGACCAAGCAGTGCCGCGATGCGCCACCAGAGCGGAGCGACGGCAACAGCGGGATGAAGCAAGCGTTGGGTCAGACCACTCAGGAGCGCCACGAGGGTGAGCGCGAGAGCCAGGTGGGCTGTCACCACAGCGGAGGGCAGCAACTGGGTCACCGTCAGCGCACCCAAACCGCCCTGCATCGCCACCAAAACCATCAGACCGATGGCCAGCCAGGGCAGCCATCGCGGCAGTTGGCGCCGCTGAAGCGTCGTCGCCACAGCCATCACCACGAGGGCAATGCCGATGACGAAAGCATCAAGGCGGTGAAACCACTCAAGGAACACCTGCACGTTCATCTGGCGACCCGGCAGAAACGAGCCGAAGCACAGGGGCCAGTCCGGGCAGGCCAAGCCGGCTTCCATCACCCGGGTTGCTCCACCGATCACCACCAAAGCGATCACGGCAACCACTAGATGAGCCGACAACAACCCAAGACGTCGACGCAATGTCGACATTGAGGAAAGCATCATCGAACAAGCTCCATCCGATGCACCCAAAAGGGATTGCTTGGACCGTAGCGATGCAGAAGATGACGTCACGCTGTGTGGACGTCTGCAACACAAATAAGGGAAAATCATCCCCTTTTCCTGACAGAAATAAGGCCTTAACAATCACTTCATGGAGAACCGCAGCCAGGCCCATACGCTGTTGAAAACCAGGGATTGATCAGGTGCAGATCCCATCCGCCATTCTCACGTTGGTGATCGGGATGGTCCTTGCTCTGGGCGGCCTATGGATCGGCCAGAACATCAACCTTCTCCCCATCGATGCGAGCGCCAACGCGCCGATTTACGACGAGCTTTTTAAGGTTCTATTCACGATTGGCAGCATTCTGTTTATCGGAATCGTTGGCCTTCTCGTGTTCAGCCTGATTCGCTTTCGGCGACGCAGCGGCCAGCTCGGCGACGGCCTTGCCATCGAAGGAAACCTGCCACTTGAAATTTTCTGGACAGCTGTTCCTGCTGTTGTGGTGCTGTTTGTTGGTCTATACAGCTACGACATTTACGACCGGATGGGTGGCATGGTGCCTCTGGCTCATGACCACATGGGCGGAGCCCACGACGAACAGATCTGGGGAGGCATCAGTTCAGGCTCGATTGAATCAGCCGCCGCAACAAATGCCTTACCCGTTGAAGTGACAGCCATGCAATTTGCCTTCCTCTTTCATTACCCAGAGGGAGACATCACGTCAGGTGAACTTCATGTGCCAGCCGATCGACCGATCACTCTGCGGATGGAAGCCAAAGATGTGATTCATGCCTTCTGGGTGCCTGAATTTCGCTTGAAGCAGGACGTCATTCCCGGCCAACCAACCCAGCTGAGTTTCACACCCACACGCACCGGCCGTTATCCAATCGTGTGCGCCGAACTCTGTGGGCCCTACCACGGTGGAATGCGCTCCACCGTTGTGGTGGAAAGCCCGGAGGACTGGGACAGCTGGTACAGGGACAACGCCAAAGCCGCACCTGAAGACGAAACGCTCACCATCGCGAACGCCTGAGATGACCATCAGTTTGCCCCCGGAAACGTCCAGCCCTCCACGGCTTCAACCCAGCGGCTGGTTGCGGTATTTCAGCTTCAGCGTTGATCACAAGGTGATCGGACTGCAGTACCTCGTCTGCGGCTTTGTTTTTTATCTGATTGGCGGGGCCCTAGCCGGGGCCATTCGCACGGAACTCACCAGTCCCGTGTCCGACTTCATGGCACGTGATGTCTACAACCAGGTGCTGACGCTCCACGGCACGGTGATGATCTTTCTCTGGATTGTCCCCGTGGTGAATGGTGCTTTTGGAAACTATTTGATCCCCTTTTATGTGGGTGCAAGGGACATGGCCTTCCCGCGCCTGAATGCCGTGGCGTTCTGGCTGATCCCTCCAGCTGGTTTGATGCTGATCACAAGCTATTTCCTCACGGGGGCTGCGCAATCGGGCTGGACGGCCTATCCACCTCTGAGCATCACCACACCAGCAACGGGCCAAATCATCTGGATCTTGAGCGTGCTGCTCCTAGGCGGAAGTTCGATCTTCGGAGGCATCAACTTCATCGCCACCATTCTCAAACTGCGTCGCCCCGGTTTGAAACTAATGCAGCTCCCCATGTATTGCTGGGCGATGCTGGGAACCAGCATTCTTGTTGTTCTCTCAACACCGGTTCTGGCTGGAACGTTGGTGTTGCTGAGTTTCGACATCGTTGCCCATACAGGCTTCTTCAACCCCACCCTTGGGGGAAACGTGGTGGTTTACCAGCATCTGTTCTGGTTCTATTCGCACCCAGCCGTTTACATCATGGTCTTGCCGGCCTTCGGCTTGGTGAGCGAAATCCTGCCGGTTCATGCCCGCAAGCCGCTGTTCGGCTACGTGACGATGGTGTATTCGATCATGGCCATCGTTGTGTTGGGCCTGATTGTGTGGGCGCACCACATGTTCACCAGCGGCACACCTCCCTGGATGCGCCTGTTCTTCACCATTGCAACCGCATTCATCGCCGTTCCCACCGGCATCAAATTCTTCAACTGGTTGGCAACACTCTGGGGCGGCCGCATCAGCCTCAACAGCGCCATGCTGTTTTCCTGCGGTTTCATCGTGAACTTCGTGCTCGGAGGCATCACAGGGGTCGCCCTTGCGCAGGTGCCATTCGACATTCATGTGCACGACACCTACTTCGTCGTCGCGCACTTCCACTACATCGTCTTCGGTGGATCGGTGTTCGTGATCTTCGCCTCGATCTACCACTGGTATCCCAAGTTCACCGGCCGGATGCTCAATGAAGATCTCGGCCGCCTGCACTGTGCTCTCACGTTCATCGGCTTCAACCTGTGCTTCGGCCCCCAGCACTGGCTGGGCCTCAATGGGATGCCGCGACGCGTTGCTGAATACGACCCCCAATTCACCCTGATCAATCAGATCAGCTCCGTCGGAGCCCTACTGATGGCCATCAGCACCCTGCCTTTCCTCTGGAATGTGATCCACAGCGCCCTCAGCGGTCCTGTCGCAGGCGACAACCCCTGGAAAGCACTCACGCCCGAATGGCTGACCAGTTCTCCGCCACCGGTCGAAAACTGGATTGGTGAGGCCCCTCTGGTGGAAGAGCCCTACGGCTACGGCGTCCCACCGGATGAGCTGGACCTGACCGCAACCAGCGGTCGTGATCTCTGGAGCAGCGGCAAATGACCACCACAGTTCCCACGAAGGATCAGAACCACAGCCATGGGGAGCATGCCGAGCATCCCGATCACCGCATGTTCGGCCTGGCCACATTTCTTGTGGCGGACGCCATGACCTTCGCCGGCTTCTTTGCGGCATACCTCACCTTCAAAGCGGTCAATCCCCTACCGGATGGAGCCATCTATGAACTGGAGCTCCCCCTGCCCATCCTCAACACCGTTCTGCTCCTGGTGAGCAGTGCCACCTTCCACCGGGCCGGCCAGGCGATCCGACAGGACGACCACGGCCGCTGTCGACGCTGGCTGCTAATCACCGCAGGCCTGGGCCTGGCCTTCCTGGTGAGCCAGATGGTGGAGTACTTCACACTCCCCTTCGGTCTCACCGACAACCTTTACGCCAGCACCTTCTTCGCCGCCACGGGATTTCATGGTCTCCACGTGACCCTCGGCGCCCTGATGATCCTGATCGTCTGGTGGCAGGCGAGGCAGCCGCAGGGCCGTGTGACTGCAGCCGACCACTTCCCCCTGGAAGCAGCGGAGTTGTACTGGCACTTTGTTGATGGGATCTGGGTGATTCTTTTCGTGATCCTTTATCTGCTCTGATCCCTTGCCTTGATTGGCGAGCGTGGCCAGAATTCAGTTGAATTAAGTCCTGAAATGCTGGTCGGCAAGGAACTGCTGGACAAGGCCAGATCGCTCAGCAATCGGCCGGAAGATGACATCGCCCGCGGCTGCGGCTACGTCGGCCCCAGCGGACGACTGCTGAAAAAGAGTTTCTATCGGGCTCTGGTGGAGGCGAAAGCGGCGGCCCAGGGATGGCAATTGCCGAAAAGCAGCAGCAGTTCCTCAGGCGGAAGCCGAGGTCGCCAGGCCGAATTCCGAACCCGTGTGCATGGCAACGGCAACCTGCTGATCGGCCACGCGTACACCCGTCGGCTCGGCCTGGAACCCGGCCAGGAGTTCAAGATCGAGCTGCAGCGGGACTCCGGAATGATCGTTCTGCAGCAGATGGATCAAGACCAGCCGTGAGCCGCCAGCCAGCTGGCTGACAGCTTCTCGGTCTTGTTGTGGCCATCGGTGTTTCCGTCATCGGCAGCGGCGGCATGCAGCAGCCGCTCGGCGTAACGGGCCAGTTGATCGGCCTCCAGGTTCACGCTGTCCCCGACAGCCAGGTGTTTCAGAGTCGTCGACTCCCAGGTGTGGGGGATGACGGCGAGGCTGAAGGTCGTTCCATCGGCTGAACAGTCAGCCACCGTGAGGCTGATCCCATCCACCGCGATGCTGGCCTTCTCACAGACATAACGGCCGAATCGGGGATCCGACCAGCGGATCGACAGGGCCCAGGAGTGGGGGAGGGTCTCCACGCAGGTGACTTCTCCGGTCGCATCCACATGACCGCTCACCAGATGACCTCCAAGGCGGTCGCTCAGTCGAAGCGCTGGCTCGAGATTCACCGCACCACCACGGTCCGCTTTGCGTCCCAACGTGGTGCGGCGCAGGGTTTCCTCACTCACATCGGCGCGGAAACCATCCGCGATCAGCTCTGCTGCCGTGAGGCAAACGCCATCCACAGCAACGCTGTCGCCAAGGGCCAACGGGGCAAAAGGAGCGCAGCCCCAAACAACCACCGCCCCGGCACGGCGCTCGATCCTTCCAACTGACTGCACCAGCCCCGTGAACATCGCTCCCAGCGGCTCTCTGGCCATAATCGGATAGAGCTGCGCCGCCGACATGGTCGAAATGAGCGTCGCCGGAATTGCCCTCGATGCCGCCAGCCGCACACCCATGGTGCTGCTGCGGGATCCCAGTGGCCGCCGTCAGGTGCCGATCTGGATCGATCAGGCGCAAGCCCACAACATCATGGCCGGACTGCAGGGGGGAGAACCACCACGCCCCCTCAGCCATGACCTGATGGCAGCACTGTTGGTGGCTGGGGGGCTCGAACTGGAACGCGTGATCGTCCACGCGATTGAAGACAGCACCTTTCATGCGGTGTTGAAGCTGCGACCCGATCTGGACGAAGCCGAGTTGGCTGAAAACGAAGTGCTGGAACTGATCGAAGTGGATGCCCGACCCAGCGACGCCATTGCGCTGGCGATCCGCACGGGCAGCGGCATCTGGATGCTGGAAGAGGTGGTGGCGGAAGCCTCGATACCGGTGGATGCGGAGGCGGATGCAGAAGATCAAAGTGCCTTCAGCCGTTTCGTCGACGACCTCAGCCCTGCGGCATTGGTGCGCCATCTGCGCAACCAAGACAGCGAGACGCCCTCGGAGGAGTGAACACCCGCGCCTTCGGCAGCGGCCGCTCCGTCAGCCTGTTCACCCTCGGCACGATGCGTGCCCTGAACTCGGCGGCCCAGATGGCCGAGGTGCTTGACGCGGCAGCGGCAGCTGGGATCAACCATCTGGAAACCGCCCCGGCCTACGGACCTGCGGAACGTTTTCTGGGAGAGGCCCTTCGCCAGAACAGCCGCACAGACTCTGACCACTGGGTGATCACCAGCAAACTACTGCCAGGGCTGAGCTTCGAGGAAGGACAACGCCGCCTTGATCAGATTCTGGAGCGCCTGGGCTGTCCACAGCTCGACAACCTCGCGGTCCATGGCCTCAACCGGGAGGAGCACCTTGACTGGGCCCTGGTGGGTGATGGGTCCAGGCTTCTGGACTGGGCCGTCAGCAGTGGCCGCGTCAGCCAGGTGGGCTTCAGCAGCCATGGCAGCAACCCGCTGATCGATCGGGCGCTGCGCAGCCAGCGCTTCAGGTTCTGCAGCCTGCACCTGCATTGGCTGGATCCCCAGCGTCTGCCCCTGGCCCGTTGGGCCCTGGCGCACGGCCTCGGAGTGATGGCGATCTCCCCTGCCGACAAAGGTGGTCGCCTCCAGGCTCCCAGCCCAACACTGGTGGAGGACTGCACCCCCTTTGCCCCCCTCGAGCTGGCCTACCGATTCCTGCTGGCACAGGGCATCAGCACCCTGACCGTTGGCGCCTCAGCTGCAGGGGATCTTCAACTCGCCGCAACCCTGGCGCAAGGGGATGGGCCCCTCAGCCAGGCCGAGCAACAGGCTCTGGTCACGGCAGAGCGGCGGCAGCAGGAACGGCTTGGCCAGGAGCATTGCAAGCAGTGCCAGGCCTGCCTTCCCTGTCCGAACGAGGTTCCGATCCCCGAACTCTTGCGGCTGCGCAATCTGGCCATTGGCCATGGGCTTACCGAATTTGCGCAGGAGCGCTACAACCTCATTGGCCGTGCTGGCCACTGGTGGGAAGAGCACGACGCCTCCGCCTGTGAACGCTGTGGGGAGTGCCTTCCCCGTTGCCCGCATCACTTGCCCATTCCTGATTTGCTGGCGGACACCCACCAACGCTTGAAGGCTTCACCGCGACGGCGGCTCTGGAGCTGAATCACGCCAGCGCTCTTCCAGGGCGCTCCGATCTTCGGGCAACAGCGGTGGCAGCGACCAGCAGCGCGACCAGGTGTCTGCGGACGGAAAGAGCAGAGGCCGCAGACGCGCCGATAGGGCGGTCTGGTCCACCATCAGCCCTGGCGATGCAATCGGAGCCCGCCATCCCTGCTGCACCAAGCGGCGACGCAGAGGATCCCGCCATCCCTGCTCGACCCAGCGCTGGGGAACCGGTTCACGACTGGCCTCCGGCCTGAGCAGAACAGTCCAGTGCAAGGGAGCGCCGGAGGCAGGCAGGATCGCCCGAAGACGGGGATCACGCCCCAACAGAGCGATGCAGCGGCTCAGGGGAAGAACCACCACCTTGGCCTCACCCTTGAGCAACCAGTTGGTGGCTTGACGGTCGTCATAGGTGAGAGCCTGGCGACGCAGCGCAGACAAAGCCTGGACTCCTCCCAAATGGTCCGCCAGGCTCATGACAAAGCGGGGGCTGGCGGGAAGCACTACACGCCCTGCCATGGCGGAATCCAGCAACAGGGGCCACCCCTCCTGGGTCATGGCCGGGTCATCCCGTAGCAGCATCACCCAGGGGCTGACAGCCAGCGGCAACACCCGATCCTGAAGAGCACCGAGGCTGGCCAGCAGAGCCTTGGCCTGACCATCCAACTGGCTCAGGAGCGGTTCAGAGGCAATGGGCTGGAGCGTATCCGCTGGATGGGCATCAAGCCATCCATCACCGATCACCAACACATCGGCACGCGCCTGATCCGCCGGCCTCCAGTCCTGCTGGGCTGGAGCCAACGTCAGGCTCCAGGGCTTGGGCAAGGCATCAGCCCACGCTTTCGGCAAAATCCCAGCCGGAGCCATCAGGGTTGGCGCGGATGTCGCCGGACGACAGCCCGCCAGCAGCACGGTTCCCGTCGCCCCGATCATCTGGAGCACTTGGCGCCGGCGCAGGGGACCCAACCGCTCTCTCCAGACGTTCATGGGCTTGACGTTACGGGGCGGCTGAGCAGCTGCTCCAGGGCGTGCTCACAATCCAGCACCAGATCGGCACAAGAGCATCCACGCAACTGGGCGAGCAGCAAAAGAGCGCCGGCCCCCACCCCTTCTTTCACATAGCCCCGTTCGTAGTCCCGTAAGGGTTGATGGGTGCTGCTGTGAAAACGCACGCCGCAGGCCAGAACGGAGAGGGCAGCAGCCAGGTGGCTCGCAGTGGCATCCACCAACCCGCCGAAGGGGGACTGACCTGCCAGATCCGCACCCTCATCAGCGAGCCAACCGGTGGTGCCGATCAGCACCTGGGCCGCCAGCTGGTCCCGCTGACGGGCGGGCAAAGCCTGCATCGCCAAGGCCAGAACAGCCAGCATCTGGCAACCGCCCCCCAGCAACAACGGTTGTCCCGCGGACACCGCACCCACCACCACCCCTGCGGTAAAGGCCTGAAAAGGGTCACCAACAGCAGCCAGGATCTGCTCGGCCGAAGGATGCGCACCAAGCGAAGCCCGCTGAAGCCCTCGGACAACGAGATCTTTCTTGAGTTGCTGCGGCGGATGAAGAGCACTACCGCTGATCAGATGGGCAACCTCCACGCCGAGGGCCGTTAACACCGCTTGAGCGGTTGTGGTGCCCCCTGGAACACACTCCGCCACCACCAAGGGGCGTTGCAACCCCCGCCCCAGCAGCTCTCCCTGTCGCCACAACTGCTGCACCCGCGGCAATGGCATCGCCGCACCACTGGACAGGCAGGCCGAGGGGCCTTGGTCCAGGGGCTCGATGTGCAGGTGAGGAAAATCGGGTTTCTGAGCCAAGCCGAGGGCCGCCACCTGCGGCCTCAACGTCAAGCGTCGCGCCGCGACATGGCTGAGCAGGGCGGGGGAGACGCCAGCGGGCAGAGGCGGCAGAGGCCAACGGCGCTGCCGCGCCGGCCCGTGAATCAGTAGCTCCGCATCAGCCAGGGCGGTGTAGCGCCGCGAAGCCACGGTGGAGCCAGCGGCTGAAATCCCTTCATGCTCAGCCGTTTGTGTGGCCGCCAGAACGAGCAAAAGATCCAGCGGTTGATCGTTGGAGGTCCAGGGACGAAGTGCCGCTGCGTCCAACCTGCGTGCACCGAGACCTCCCAGCTGCTGGCAGCCCTCAGGCAACAGCGAGGCTTCAGAGGGGATCGAGGGCAATGAGTCCATGCAGCAGCCTCGGGGGCTCCGGAATCGGTGATTTCAGGCGGGGAAAGATCCAGTACGCCAAAGCGTGAAGAGACAGCACATAGATAACCTCCTGAACCACCACCAACAGCAACGCCATCAACTGCACCTGGGTCAGATCCGGTGTGATCGGCAGATGCAGTACCGCGATCAAGCGCTCGAGCAGAGCGGAACCGGCCCGGGTGATCACGACCCAGAGGTTTTCTCCCACGAGCAACGAAAGCACCAGAACTCGCACCAAAAACCCTGCCGTTCCAAGAACAACGCCCCCCGACCAGCTCAGCCACCAGCTGATCCCCCGGCACCAGCTCCAGCCCAGCCAGAGCGACAAAAGTCCGTAAGGAAACAGCAGCAGCGGTCCACGCAAAGGACCCATCAAGGCGGTGAGCAGCAGCACAGAGAGCAGCAGACCCTCTGCACCGGAACGGTTGCCACGACGCAACTGCAGCAGGATCAGGGGCAAGGGAAGGGCCAGACGGAACAGCGCACCACCCACCGGCAAGTAGTACAGAGCCAACCAGATCAGCCCAGTCGCGGCCGCGAGATATGCCCCCTCAACCAGCCTCAGAGCCTGCTGGCGGCTCAACCGGGGGGTCGCGTCGGTCATGGTTCAACCCGCTCAATCCGTTCCACCGCAAAGCCAACATCCGCCTCACGCAGGGCGCGGGTGACGGCTTCAGCAGGAGCGGCAGGGTCGGCTCCGGCCAAACGGATGGTGATCCGGTAGGGCGCTTGGGGCAGACGTTGGGATGACACCGTCCGTGGTTTTGGCTGCGGAACAGGATCAGGAGCATCCGTTGCCTCAGGCAGGGAAACAGCCTTGGCCGCCGGCGTGGAGGGAGTCGCAGCGGTAGGGCTGGCAACCGATGGGCTGACAACTGTTGGGCTGGCCTTCACAACCGGTGCGGGCGCAGCTGCCTGAGCCGGCCTGGCTTCAGGCACCGCGAAGGAGCGTTCCAACTGTTCAGCGACCGGTGTGCCGGCACAGGCCTGCAGGAGCCCCACAGGCAGCAGCCAAAGCAGACGGGCCATCAGCTGTCAGCCGGCTTGATCACCCGCACCGCACTGGCCCTGAGCCGACCGGTTTTGGTGGTGGCGGGGGGTTTCTTGGCCGCTGATTTCTTGGCGGCTGTTTTTTTCGCGGCTGGTTTTTTCGCGGCGGTTTTACGACCGCCCTTCTTCGATGCTGCCTTGGCGGCAAGCAGTTCCACCGCTTCTTCAAGGGTCACATCGTCAGCGCCCTTGCCTTCCGGCAGCGAGGCATTCAACTTGCCCTGTTTGACATACAGGCCGTAAGGACCGTCATAGACCTGAATCGTTTCATCACTGCCCTCCGGCTTACCGAGGTCCTTGAGGGCGGTGCGTCCACCCCGACCCCGTTTGGGCATGGCCAGCAGCTCAAGGGCACGGCTCAGCCCCACCGCCAGAACATCGTCATCCCCCTTGAGCGATCGGTAATCCTTCTCGCCCTTGCCCTTGTCCCAGACGACGTAAGGGCCAAAGCGGCCAAGCCCCGCCTGAATGCGCCCACCATCGGGGTGTTCACCGAGAAGACGCGGCAAACGGAGCAGTCCGAGGGCATCCTCCAGGGTGAGATCCTCCGGCTTCTGCCCCTTGGGCAGAGACGCACGTTTGGGCTTGGGGTTCTCATCACTCACCTGGCCCCGCTGCACGTAAGGGCCGTACTGACCGAAGAGCAGGTAGACCAGATCCCCCGTTTCCGGATCCTCACCGATGGCTTCGGGGCCGTCGGCCTTCTGTTTGAGGATCAATTCGGCCTGCTCTTCATCCAGGTCAGCCGGAGTGATCTCCCGGGGCAAGGTGGCCTTGATCAGCTCTTCCTCACCGTCGTCGCTGACCCGTTTGGCCTCCAGGTAGGCGCCGAAGCGGCCGATGCGAACCACGGAGGACAAGCCCTCCAGATCGATGGTGCGGGATGCACCGGGGTCAATGTCCCCTTCCCGTTGCTGGACCTGGTTTTCCAGGCCCTCATCACCCTTGTAGAAGCCCTCCAGGTAAGGCAACCACTGCACCTTGCCGTGGGAGATCTCATCGAGGGTGTTCTCCATTCGAGCGGTGAAGCTGGTGTCCACCAGTTCAGGGAAATGCTCCTCGAGCAACGCCGTCACAGCAAAGGCGGTGAAGCTGGGGGTGAGGGCGTTGCCCAACAGCGTGGCGTAGCCGCGATCCACGATCGTTCCAATGATCGAGGCGTAGGTCGACGGCCGGCCGATGCCTTCCTTCTCCAGCATCTTCACCAGCGATGCCTCACTGAACCGTGCCGGCGGCTGGGTCTGATGGCCAAGGGGCTCAACGGTCTTCGGCTCCGGTGCATCGCCAACGCTCAACGCCGGCAGCAACACTTCCTGACCCTCAAGGGCCGCATCGGGATCATCACTGCCTTCCACGTAGGCGCGGAAGAAACCGGGGAAGTCGATGCGCTTGCCGCTGGCCCGGAAACTGGCCTCGCCTGAGCTGAGATCCACCGAGAGCATCGTGAGCCTGGCTTCAGCCATCTGGCTGGCCACGGTGCGCTTCCAGATCAGCTCATACACCGCCAGATCTCGCCCATCCAGACCGGTTTCACCGGGGGTTCGGAAGCTTTCGCCGGATGGACGAATCGCTTCATGGGCCTCCTGGGCATTGCGGGCTTTGGTGCTGAACTGCCGCGGCCCTTTGCTCAGATACTCCTTGCCGTAAAGGCTCTCCACGCAGTTGCGGGATGCGTTGATCGCCTGATCCGACAAGTGAACCGAGTCGGTCCGCATGTAGGTGATGAAACCGCGTTCGTAGAGCCCCTGGGCACAGCGCATGGTTTCCCGGGCTGAAAGGCGCAGCTTGCGATTCGCCTCCTGTTGAAGGGTGCTGGTGGTGAAGGGAGGCACCGGCTTGCGCACGGTGGGCTTCTCCTCCACCGCATCCACAGTCCAGGCGCTGGTTCGCACGGATTCAGCCAACGCCTTGGCCTCGCTCTCACTGAGCAGCCGCACGGCACTGCCCGCCTTCAGCCCGCCGGTGCTCTCGTCGAAGTCGTTACCGGTGGCGATTCTCTGGCCACCCACATGGGTCAGCTTGGCTTCAAAGGCACTGCCCGACTGCTCAAGCTGGGCCTTGAGGTCCCAGTAACTGCCGCTGCGGAAGGCGCGGCGGGCCCGTTCCCGTTGAACCAGGAGCCGAACCGCAACGGACTGCACCCGCCCGGCGGAGAGTCCCCAGGCCACCTTTTTCCAGAGGAGAGGGGACAGGGTGTACCCCACAAGGCGATCCAAAATCCGCCGGGTTTCCTGGGCATGGACCAGCTCCATGTCCAGGTCGCGGGTCTGATCCAGAGCCTTGCCGATGGCCTCCTTGGTGATCTCGTGAAACACCATGCGCTTCACCGGTACCTTCGGCGCCAGCAGCTGGAGGAGGTGCCAACTGATGCTTTCGCCTTCCCGGTCTTCGTCCGTCGCCAGCAGCAACTGATCAGCACCCTTGAGGGCGTCCTTGAGTTCGCGAACCGTCTTCTTCTTGTCCTTCGGGACCACGTACAGCGGCTCGAAATCCGCGTCGGTGTTCACACCGAGGTTGGCCCATTTCTGCCCCTTGGCCGATGCCGGAATCTCGCTGGCGTTGTTAGGAAGGTCGCGGACATGCCCCATCGAGGCTTCGACCTTGAATCCCTTGGGAAGGAAGCCACGGATGGTCTTGGCCTTCGTGGGGCTCTCAACGATGACGAGGGTGTGCGCCACTAGCGGCAGGTGAACCGTTCCCCTTCTTTATCGCACCGAGCAGCGCTCTGCATGACCGTCGGCGCGTCAAGCGCCGCTACAGTCGCCCCAGCGCAACGGTTCCAGGCTGCCATGCCCGACATGGGTGCTTTCCTTCTCGCCACCCAGGCCACGGCTGCCCCTGGTGAGCTGCTGAATCTCTCTCTCAACGCCTCCGCCGTACTGCCCGAAGCTGCAGTGCTGCTGGCGATGATCGCCACCCTCTTGGTGGACCTGGCCGGCGAAAAGGTCGCCGCACGTTGGGTGCCGCCCATTTGCTACCTGGGTCTGGGCACCTCCCTGGTGCTGCTGGCCCTGCAGTGGAACGCACCGTTGGAGCCCTCGTTCCTTGGAGCCTTCCTCGCCGACAACCTGGCGGTGGCGTTCCGGGCTGTGATTGCCTTGTCGACGCTTCTGTCGCTGCTGATCAGCTGGCGTTACGCGGAGAAGAGCGGCACACCCGTTGGCGAGTACGCCGCCATCCTCCTCGCCGCCACCCTCGGCGCCATGCTCCTTTGCGGGGCAACGGATCTGGTGAGTGTGTTCATCTCGCTGGAGACGCTCTCCGTCGCCAGCTATCTGCTGTCGGGCTACATGAAGCGGGATGCCCGCAGCTCGGAAGCAGCACTCAAATATCTGCTCGTGGGATCGGCGGCCGCTGCTGTTTTCCTGTACGGCTCTTCCCTGCTGTACGGCCTGAGCGGCAGCACCAGCCTCGACACCATCGGCCTGGCTCTGCAAACCAGCACCACACCTCTGGCTGCTTTGGCCCTGGTGTTCGTCTTGGCCACCGTTGCATTCAAGATCGCAGCCGTTCCCTTCCACCAGTGGACGCCTGACGTCTACGAAGGCTCACCAACCCCTGTGGTGGCATTCCTTTCCGTGGGTTCCAAAGCGGCCGGATTCGCCCTGGCCCTTCGCATCCTGGTGGGTTGCTTTGGTGCCTTTGACGATCAATGGAAATTGCTGTTCACCGTTCTGGCGGTGTTGAGCATGACCCTGGGCAACGTTGTTGCCCTCGCCCAGACCTCGATGAAGCGCATGCTGGCCTACAGCTCGATCGGCCAGGCCGGCTTCGTGATGATCGGCATGGTCTGCGGCACCGAGGACGGTTTCGCGGCCATGGTTCTGTACATGGCGGCCTACCTGTTCATGAACCTGGGGGCCTTCGCCTGCATCATCCTCTTCTCGATCCGCACAGGAAGTGATCGAATTTCTGATTACGCGGGGCTTTACCAGAAGGATCCCCTGATCACCCTCGGCCTCAGTCTTTGCCTGCTTTCTCTGGGTGGCATTCCGCCAATGCTGGGTTTCTTCGGAAAGATCTATCTGTTCTTTGCCGGTTGGGCGAACCACGAATACCTGCTGGTGGTGGTTGGCCTGGTCACCTCCGTGGTGTCGATCTACTACTACATCTCCGTCATCAAAATGATGGTGGTGAAGGAGCCCCAGGAGGCCTCCGATGTGGTCAAGGCCTACCCCGAGGTGAATTGGTCGTTGATGGGGATGCAGCCGCTTCGGGTTGCCCTGATTGGATGTGTGGCGATCACCGCCGTTGGCGGGATCCTCTCCAATCCCCTGTTCCAGTGGGCCAACAAAGCGGTAGCAGGAACGCCATTGCTTCAGCAAGCCATCGCCCTGTCCAGCCTGAAGGGTCTTGGCTGAGGCTGTGCAGCAGCCGGTTGCTGAGCTCAGGGGGATCAGCAAGATCTACGGATCTGGAGATCTCGAAGTCAAAGCCCTTGATCAACTGAATCTCACCGTTCAGGAGGGGGATTACCTGGCGGTGATGGGGGCCAGCGGCTCAGGCAAGAGCACGGCGATGAACATCCTGGGCTGTCTCGACCGTCCCACGAGCGGCACCTACAGGCTCAACGGGATGGCTGTTGAACAGCTGGACGACGATGCCCTGGCGGACGTGCGCAACCGCTCACTCGGATTTGTCTTCCAGCAGTTCCATCTGCTCGGCCATGCCAGCGCGATCGAGAACGTGATGCTGCCGATGGTCTACGCGGGAATCCCGAAGGACGAACGGGTCGAACGCGCCCAAGCAGCCCTCACCCGGGTTGGTCTGGCGCAGCGCCTCGAGAACAAACCCAACCAGCTGTCCGGAGGACAGCAACAACGGGTGGCCATCGCCAGGGCCATCATCAATCGCCCCAGTCTTCTGCTGGCGGACGAACCCACCGGAGCCCTGGATTCCAGCACCACCGCCGAGGTGCTGGAACTGTTTGATGAACTGCACCAGCAGGGCATCACCCTGGTGATGGTCACCCATGAAGACGATGTAGCAGCCCGAGCGCAGCGGATTGCACGGTTTCAGGATGGTCGGGTGCTGACGGGATGCCCACAATGAGTGGGATGCCCCTGCGGTAATGGAGGAGACCCCCAAGGCTCTTCGGGTTGCCCTCGTGGAGGATGACCCACGGATTCAGCAGTTGATCTGCGCAGAAATCACCGATGAGGGGCACGACTGCATCAGCTTCGGGTCCGCGGAAGACTTTCTGGAGGCAATCGGCCCGAATCGGTTTGATCTGGTGCTGCTGGACCTGATGCTGCCAGGCATGGACGGCTTGGCCTGCCTGAAACAGCTGCAGCTCCGGGCCGCTTCCCAGCCTGCGTTGAGGGTGGTGATCGTGACGGCTCTCAATGATGACGACAAGCGGCGCGAAGCTCTCTCCAATGGAGCAGAGGCGTACGTGCTTAAGCCGGATCTGTTCGAACAGCTGCCGCAACTGCTCCGGACGCCTCCGTTGGCCTGAGCCTCAAACGCAACCGCACGATGGTTGTCGTTCCCTCCCGGGAGGACTGCTGGTGAAGGCTGAGAGTGCCACCGCATCCCTGAACCAGTTCACGCGCCAAGGCAAGTCCCAGACCAGGCCCTTCCACCGTGTCGCCATCCCGTTCAGGCTTCCCCCGGAAAAAAGGTGATGACCAGAGCTCCAGATCCTCTGGACTCACAGGGGGATCGAGGCTCTGACTGGCGAACTCCAGGATGCAGTGGTCCTGGATGACGTGGTCCTGGCCGTCGCCCTCAGCAAGGCTGAGCTGGATTGGCATGGATCGATTGGCGTGCTGGCAGGCGTTATCCAGCAACTGATCCAACGCCAGCATCAAGGCCCGAGGGTCGGTTTGGACCACCAGATCGTTCCCCCGTTCCAGACCCAGGAGTGTGAGGTTCGGAGCCAACTCCCGCGAGGTGTCATGCCAGTTCTGGAGCAGCGGCCCCAAGCGGTGGTCAGCGCATGAGACCAGATCCGGATCCACCTCCAGGCGCGTGAGCAGCGAGAGATGGCCGAGCAACTTTTGAATCCGAGCCATTTCCTCTCGGGCCATCGTGAGGCGAGAGCTGACGGCGTTGGGAAGGTTCTTCAGCCGAGCCATCCGTTGAAGATTTCCGATCACGATCGCCAGAGGCGTTCGCAGCTCATGGGTCAGATCGGTCATAAAGCGCTGCTGCTGAACCAAAGCCCGCTCCTCGGGACTGAGGTCGCGAAACGACACCAACAGAAACGGCGACTGAATCAACTCGACCGGCCGCCAACGCAACAATTGCACCTCGGATCCATCGCCATTCGGAGACAGCACCTGGCAGCGGCTCTCACCAGACGAGCGCGGCAGAGGCAGCTGAGGATCCAGAAGCTGAAGAGCTGCCTTGGCGTGGGAATCCAAGGGCCTCAGCATCAGAACATCCGCCAAGGTTTGATTCACCACCTGAATCGGCACGCCACCAACAAACAGTTCGGCTGAGGCTTGATTGGCCCAGTGGATTCTGCGATCCACGTCGACGATCACCATCGCTTCGCTGGCCGCATCGAAAGCGACCTGAAGCATTCCCAGGGACTGACGCAATTGGGCAATCAGTTCACTGTCCCTCGAATCACTGTCCCTCGAGTCACTGTTCCTCGGCGATGACGACGAGAAGGATGAGCTGTTCATGCCGGACGGCCCATCTCAGCTCGATTCCATTAACGGTCGCAGCGTTGCGGCGAACGACCAGCTGCCGTCATCGTGTTTCTCAGCCACGATGAAATGTTCACTTTCAATGGCATGCCCATCCGAGCAAAAGGTTGCCAGTTTCAACGGGTGATTCAGCACCTTGGACACCTCGGTCAATTGGAAGCGGGCAAACCCGGCGTGATGGGAATCGCGGAAGCTGGGCGGCAGGATTAGACCGAGGGATTGACCGATCAGGGCGGCTTCGCTCCAGCCGTAAACAGCATGAAAACGGTCATTGATTTCCTGCACAATCCCCGAGGCATCGGCACGCACGAAGGGGAGGTCTTCCTGCTCACGCAGGAATCGGATTTGATCCTCCGTCCAGGCTCCTGGTGTCGACATAGCGGAGAGCAGCCGAGTTCAATGTAGGGACAGAATCCGTGAAATTACTTTCAGTGCCTAGACTGGAGTGAGGTTTTTAGGCCGGATGTCCCTGGAATCCCAGCCCCGTCTCCGTGTCCTTCTAGTCGACGACGAACAAAAACTCACCGATCTGCTTCGTCTCGAACTTGATGTTGAGGGGTACGACGTTGATGTCGCTTCGGATGGAGCCAGCGGCCTGATTCGCAGCCGGTCGGAACCCGCCCCTGATCTGATCATCCTGGATTGGAACCTGCCGGACTTCAGCGGCATCGACATCTGTCAGCGCATCCGAGCGGGCGGGATCACCATCCCCATCCTGATGCTCACGGGGCACGACGAGATCACCGATCGGGTCAAAGCTCTCGACGCCGGCGTTGATGATTACCTAATCAAGCCTTTTTCAATTGATGAACTGATGGCGCGACTGCGGGCGATGCACCGCCGCGCCGAAACGTTCTCAGGCCCCGTTAGCGGATCCGACCTCAACGAAATTCTCAAGGTCGCCGACCTCAGCATGAACACCCGCACCCGGGATGTGAGTCGTGGGGATCGAGCCATCCGATTGTCGGTGAAAGAATATGACCTGCTGAATTTCCTGATGCGAGGTGCTGGAAGGGTTCTCGAACGTCAGGAGATCATGCACGGGGTATGGGGAGAGAACTTTTATGGAGACGACAACCTCCTGGACGTCTACATCCGCTATCTGCGGCAGAAAGTCGAACTGGATGATGCACCAACCCTGATCCACACCGTCCGAGGAGTCGGATTCATCCTTCGAGACCAGTCAACCTGAGTTCTGCGCTAGGGCTGCTTGCGTTCAAGGCTCCGCACCACCTGGCCAAGCAGCAGAGCAACCGAATCGTTGTCGAGGCTCATCGCGGAGGACATATCCAGGTCTCCAGGATCAACGGCCTGCCAACCAGCCCGCGATGGTCTGCGCAACTCGAAATGCAGGTGCGGCCCCGTACTGAGACCTGTGCTGCCAACGCGTCCAATCACCTCTCCCTGGCGCACCTGCTGCCCGGGTCGCACATAAATCTCCGAAAGGTGGCCATAGAGGGTGCGGCGCAATGGATCGGCATGCTCCAGTTCGATGGCGACGCCATAACCGCCTGCAAGGCCACTGCTCAAGACCTGCCCCGAAAGCGCAGCCACCACCGGAGTCCCTTCTGGTGCTGCGAAATCCCGACCGGCATGCATCAGCCAGCTCCCCAGGATCGGATGGAGACGCCAACCAAAGCCACTGCTCTTGAACGCGTCTCCAGCCACCGGGAAGAGCAGTCGGCTGTCGCCGTTGCCAAGGCTCGGGAGGGGACGCGGCGTGACAGCAAAGACGGATTCCAATCGGAATGTGCCGCCATCACGGGCGAGAAGCGCTGACACGGGCACATGCAGCGGTTGGCTGGAGGGGATCAGGCGAACCCGGGCCGGAGCGGGTGCCTCAGGCGAACGCCTGGCCACACCGGAGGCACACTCCCGACGGGACAGAGCACCACTGCGGCAGGTCTCTTCAAAACGGCTTCGTTCCATGGGAACCACCGAGCCACCGCCCCGGAGCAGCTTGCGCTCTTGGGACGTGATCACCCGTTGGCGAACCAGACCATCGAGCGACTGATCAAAACCCTGCGCAGCAGCGGTTGGAGCCAACATCCAGATCAGCGCGAACCAAGCCAGCAAGGGACAAGACGACTGTACCAAGGAATCCTATGGATGGGACACCCACTCAGGGCCAGCGGCGCCAGGTTTCAGTCCTTGAACCCTGACGCAACCGCAGCCCTCCATCGCGTTCCAGGCCAGCAATCCTCCAGATCTGACCGTCTTGAGGATGGACGAGCTGATCGGACCAGAGCCTGGCCTGAACGCCATCGAGGCACCAGGCCCCATCGCCTCCAAGGCCGTGACAGTGATCGAAGGCCAGCAAAACCTCCGCCGTCCACCGGATCGGATCCGCAGCCTGCTGCCCTTGAAGCCTTCTCAGGGCAATGGCATGACCAGGAACTGCATTCCTCACATTCAGGCCCAGGCCGATCCGCAGCAAACGCAGCTGGGAGCCCCGCTGCACCACCCCAGGCAGAAGGCCCGCCAATTTGCGGCCATTCACGAACAGGTCGTTGGGCCATTTGATCTGAACCGAAAGGCCCTGCTGCTCAAGCCGGTGCACCACCGAAAGGGCCAGCGCCAAGCCAAGCAAGCCGGCCTGACCGGACCCTTGGCTCTGCCAAGGCAAAGCAGCACTGATCCAGACACCACCTGGCGGAGAAACCCAGGATCGGCCCCACTGGCCGACACCCCGGCGCTGGTGGGTGGCAATGACGGCGCGAGGTCCCATCAATGAAGGCTGATCGCGCAACCAGGCCCCCAGCAGCTCCTCCGTGCTGCTGCACACAGGCACAAGACGGATGGACCAGTGGCGTGCCGAGGCACCAGCGAGGCGGCGATACGTCGCCATCAACCGGCCGCCACCGAAGTGTGGGAATCGATGTTGCGGCATGCGTGGATCAGTCATCCATCGCATCCGCGAGACGCGATGCAGCGTCCACCAACTCATTCACTGGCCGTACAAGCGCCATGCGCAGCCACTGGCGACCGCCGCCACCAAACCCAGACCCAGGGGTCAAGGCGACACCACTGCGCTGAAGCAGTTCCCTCGCGGCATCTTCATCACTCCAGCCCCGACGATGGGCCGCATCAGGCAAGGGAAACCAGAGGTACATCGCCATCTCTGGACAGGGAACCGACCAACCGCGTGCCCTGAGGGTCTCGACCACACGATCCCGTCGTTCGCGATAGGTCGGATGCAATTGCCGCGGCCAATCGGGGAAGCGTTGCAAGGCCTGAATCGCACCCTGCTGCAGAGCCAGGCTCTGGTTGAAATCGATGACAGCCTTGGCGCGACGCAGGGCGGCAATCAGCGGTGCCGCACCAACTGCAAAACCAAGTCGGAATCCCCCAAGGCACCAGCCCTTCGAAAGGGAGAAGAATTCAATGCCGCACTCCCTCCAGTTCGGAGCCTGCAACAGCGAAGGAGGCTCTCCATCCAGGGCAAGATCCACATAGGGATTGTCGTGAGCGATCACCACGTCGTGCCGAGCTGCAATCGCCGTGATGCGATTGAGATCCTCCTGATCCCCCAGCCGGGCTGAAGGGTTGTGGGGATACCCCAAAACGAACAACTTCAGTTGATCCCAGAGCTGGGGGCTGATGGTCGTCAGGTCCGGCCGCCAGTCGTTTTCAGGGGCAAGGGAAAGGGCCGTGTTCCGGGCTCCAGCCAGATGCAATCCACCGGTATGGGACGGATAACAGGGGTCCAGATGCAGGGCGACGTCACCCGGATCCAGCACCGCCAGCGGCAGATGGGCGGTTCCTTCCTGGGATCCCACCAACAACTGGACCTCTTGATCAGGATCGACTGCAACGTCGAAGCGATGCCGACACCAGTCCGCGACGGCGGCATGAAAAGGCCTCAGTCCGGCTTGAAGGCAATAGGAGCTGCTGCTGGACTCCATGACAGCTGAGGCCATGGAGTCCAGCAACGGCGTGGGAGGCCGAAGATCAGAGGATCCGATGGAGAGATCCACCAGATCCGGAAGAACCGAAAAAGACGCTTCGAGCCGATAAGCCTGTTTGGCGGCATCAACACGGGCAAAAACAGCGCTGCCCAGGGAGGCAAGCCGCTTAGAGGTTGGCATCCAGGAAGGACTGCAGCTGCGGTTTGGCGATGGCACCTTCGTGCCGCGCCACCACTTCACCGTTGCGGAAGAGGATCAGTGTGGGAATGCCCTGAACCTGATAAGCGTCACGGGTCTGAGGATTGGCATCCACCTCGAGCTTGCCGACGCTGACGCGATCGCCGTAGTCGCTCGCCACCCAATCCATCAACGGAGCGATCAGTCGGCAGGGGCCGCACCAGGCAGCCCAGAAATCGACGAGGACCGTGCCGGAAGCCTTGAGAACTTCACGTTCAAAACCAGCGTCGGTGAAATCGGCAACAGCTCCAGCCAAGGCACTCAAATGACTGAACTGATCCTATGGAAAGCCTGACGAATTTCCTGGGTTGATCAGAGCTTGTCGATGGATCGTTTCAAGTCTTCGAGTTCAGCATCCACCTCTTCCACCTGCACGGGCTTCACGGCCTCGGAGGTCTCAGATGCGGGAAGAGCAACAGCTTCCGGGCCTCCCTTCAGCTGAGCGCGCAACGCCTCGAGATCATCATCAACACCGCCACCGCTTTCCAACGCCGCGAACTGACTCTCCAGATCAGATCCAGCTAGCTCAGCCGCAGCCTGGCCGGTGGCCTCCAGGGCCTCCACCTTTTCCTCCATTCGCTCGAAGGCCGCCATGGCGGAATCGGTGCCGATGCTGCCGACGGCACTTTGCAACTGCTGCTGGGCCTTGGCCGCCTGGGCCCTGGCCTTGAGCATGTCCTTCTTGGTCTTGGCCTCAGCGATCTTTCCTTCGAGGGCAACCAGTTTCTTCTTGAGCGATTCCACCTGACCGTCTTGGGCCTGCACCTGGGCCGTCAGCGAGGTTGCCGTTTCCTGGAACGTCTTGCGGCGGGTCAATGCTTCCCGAGCCAGGGATTCCTCACCCTTCTTCAACGCCAGCTCAGCACGCTCGTACCAGGTCTTGGATTGAGCTGCAGCCTGCTCAGCCTGGCTGGTCAGTCGCTTCTGACTCGCGATCGCCAGGGCAACGGCCTGACGCAACTTGACCAGATCCGCCTGCATGTCAGCAACGGATTGATCGAGGATCTTGGCCGGATCCTCCATGCTGCTGACGGCAGCGTTGGCGTTAGCACGAACCAGCCTGCTCAGCCGATCAAAGAAACCCATGACTTGGCCTCAGACGAGCTGAGATTAGCGAGGTTCCTGCAGCAGTTCTGCCTAGGATCAACCCATGGCGGTTGCACCTGAATCCCAACGTCGTCGCCTTCCGGGCTTGGAGCTGCTGCAGTCAGCTGAGCCAGCGCCGGCGGAACCCTTGAAAACCTGTCTTGGCGCACTTCAGAGGGAGTGGCGCAAGGACGACCACCTGGCAGCGCTGTGGCAGGACTGGCCGAGAGTTGCGGGAGCGCAACTGGCACCGCACTGTCGCCCCTTATCGCTGCAACGCGGGGTGCTGACCGTGGGAGCCAGCCATCCTCAATGGCGCCAGGCTCTCCTCTACAACAAGCCCCAACTGATCAACGCCCTGCATCAAGCCGGCCACGCGGTGCGTGATCTGCGCATTCAGCAACACCACTCCCTCCAATCCCCGGCGCTGGAGAGCGAAGCCAGCATTTGGGCTCAGCATCCGAGCCGCACCGATGTCCATGGCATGGGGACATGCCCGGACTGCGGCCGACCAGGACCCAACGGAGAAATCAGGCTCTGGGGGCACTGCGGTTTTTGCCACAGGCAAACTTTTAACCCCTAAATCTCAAAGAAAGTGAGCTTGTTCCTTCCCAAACACAATGCCATCTTTCTGCACATTCCAAAGTGCGCAGGGCAATCAATTGAAAAAGCGCTCGGATTCAAGCACCATCACAAATATCACAAAGTCAACGATTTACCAGAGAATCTAGAAAAATACTTTCGATTTACCTTTGTAAGACACCCTGTACAACGCTTCATATCAGCATGCAAATACAATCTGAGAGTGGCCATTTCAACTCGCCATCAACTCGAGCAATCAAACTTCGAATCCCTAAGCCCAACAAAGAAATACCGATTGCACCTCTTGAACAGCAAAGCAACTTTTTCTTCATTCACAAACGATCTTATCAGCGGAAATTTACGCCATATGTTGACATTCATGCCCCAACAGCATTGGCTTAGCGCAGGCAAGCCACAGTTCATAGGTAGAGTGGAAAATATTGATACTGATTTTTTACTTTTATCAAATGTCTTTGGTAAAAGTTTAAAATTGAAACGCACAAATGAATCCAATAAAAATTTTGAACTCGGAAGCCTATCGCGTAAGGATTTTCGAAGGATTGCAGCCCACTACCAAGACGACTTCAAAACCCTCGGGTACTCCCCGAGATATTCAACTTTTGATCAATAGCGTTCCGGCCTTGGCTTCTCCCAGTCGGCATCGACGCCATCGGCCATAAGGGTTTGTGCCCGTTGCTCAAGGCGAATGCGGTCCAGACGCCACACGTCGTAGATCCCGATCTGTCCCAGCAGCACAGGCTGCAGGTTCCTCCAATGATCCCGTTCTGCCGTGCCGCGGTCGATCAGCACCAGCACAGTGCTGGATGCACGAGGACTACCGAGGGGATATCCACTCCAGCCGCGTCGCTGTTCGTGGGCCAGGCGATCCGCAATGTTGACCAACGCCCCATCGGATTGGCCTTCGTAAAGGATTACCTGCCCTGTGTAGAAGTGCAGCGAAGGCTTCATGGCGCCAACCATGACCATGGGCTCTCCACGGCGCTGGTGCGACAACATCAGTGAGGCCGCGTCACGCACGGGCTGCTGACGCAGACGATCAGCGAGTTCGGCGATGGGAACCAGAGCCGTGAGATGAAATCCAAGCAGACAACCCTGCATGGCCAGAAGGGCTTGAGCAGCAGCACGACGCTGAAGCAACAGACCGGCTCCAAGCACGGCTGCAGCGCTGAACCAAACCGCAGCCCACTTCAACAAACCGCTGGCGAGCAAATCCACCGACAGCGTCGGCATCTCCGGATCCTCGATCAAGGGAACCCAGAGCGATCCCTGCCAGAACCCAGCAGCCAGGACGGCGATCAAGGCCAGGCAAGTTGCCCAGGCCATCCGTTGCCAGCGCGATGGGCCTACCGTAGCCTGGGCCACCAACAGGGCCGCCGCGGGGGTGGCGGGCAACCAATAACTGGGGAGCTTGGTGGCTGCGGTGGTGAACAGCAGCAGCACCGCCAACAGCCAGCACGCTGCAAATTGATGCAACGAATGCTCCGGAGCGGTCCGAGATCGGGGCACCCGCGCCAGTCCCAACAGCAGGTAGGGCGTGAAGGGCAGGGCAGCCACGAGCATCACCGGGCCGAAAAACCACCAGGGCTGCAGGTGATCGTTCACCACGGAGGTGAAGCGTTGAAGGTTGTGGTAGCCGAAAAAGCTGTCCCAGAAGGGCTGTCCTTCCACCAGCAACTCCAGGGCATACCAGGGAAGGCTGATCAGAGCGGTGAGCAGCAACCCGGGCAGCGGGCGCAGCCGCCGCCAGGGTTGAACGAGATCCCTTCGCAACGCGCCGAACATCAGCAGAGCGAGCCCTGACAGCACTACAGCGACAGGCCCCTTGGCCAGCACTGCGAATCCGAGAATCACCCAGGCTGGCCACCAGGCCACCTCTTGGGGGGAGGCAAAACGCCTCCACTGCAACAACAGGCTGAGACCCAGCAGGCCACACAGCAGGGCATCACTCACCGCGGTGCGGCTCCAGACGAGCACCAGCGGCGAGAAGGCAAAGGCCAGCGGTGCGATCAGTGCCGTCAAACGCGGACGGACATCGCCGGAGAACGGCCAGCGCAGCACCGTATCGGCGAGGCCAAGCATCAGTCCGAGCGTGGCCAGGGCGGAAGGAAGCCGTGCCGCCCAACTGCCGAGAGGATCCCAAACCTGGCGTCCGGGCAAGGCATAACCGAACCCCATCAGCCAGTACACCAGGGGCGGTTTGTCGTAACGGGGCAAGCCGTTCACCCGAGGCGTCAGCCAATCGCCGGTGTCAGCCATGGCCCGTCCGGCTGCGGCAAACAACGGCGGAGTTTCATCCACCACACCGGTGGATCCCAACCGCCAAAAGGTGATAACGAGTCCCAGGGTCAGCACAAGTGCCAGAACCTGGCGTCGCTGACGTCCTGAAACATTGACCGACAAGGGACCCTCAGCTCCTGCGATTGATGCTGACATCCGCCGTCAGTCCTGTTCGAACCCAAGCTTCAACACGCTGACTGAAGACCTCACAGGAGGCGTGCTCTTCAGCCCAGCTGCGGCAGAGGGAGCGCTCGATGCTGTCGACGCGCCGAAGAGCCTCCGTGATGGCAGCAACATCGTCGGGCGGCACCAACCAGCCAGTGCGACCGGAACAGATCAGCTCCCCCGGTCCTCCACGGTCATAGGCGACGACCGGAACACCACAGGCCAGGGCTTCAACCACAACATTGCCGTAGGCCTCATTCCATTTCGGTGTGTTGATCAGAGCGCGGCAGTGGCCCAGCTCCTGCTGCAGCTCCCGGGTCGATCGAAATCCACGCCAGTCGATCGTGCCCTTGGGAACACTCGACTCCACCTGCCACGCATAGGCGTCGTCCTCACGCAACCCCCAAACCAGAAGCTGTTCTCCCAACGCAGCAGCGGCAGCAGCAGCATCCTCCAGCCCCTTTTCCGGAGCGATGCGGCCTGCCCAACCCAGGGGGCCATTGGTCTGCCCTTGGAAGGTGTAGTTGCTGAGATCAAATCCGTTGCCCACAACACTGGGCGGAGAAGGCAGCCGGAAATCAGCGGCCTGGCGGTGGGTGTGAAAAGCAAGGCGACGTGAATCCCAGGCGGCGACGGCTTCGATCACATCGCACATCACCGCAGCCACATCCCCCATGCTCACGAGATGAAAGAGCCTGGCGCTGACCCGTTGCGTCAGCCACAGCGGCAGCCAGTCGTAGCCACCGTTGATCACGGCGTCGGCGGACTGACCCACATCGAGCGCGGCCTCCCAGAGAGCCGGCAGAAGCCCATTACGGGGTATTTCGACCGGCGCATGCTCGGCGGCGTGCTGCCAGCTGGGCTGGTTCACACCCTCCACCTCCAGCAACTCAACTCCGCTGCAGTCGGCGGGGAGCGTGGAGCCCTTGGCGGCCACAAGCGTGAGCCTGTGGCCCCGCCGCACCAACCCCTGAACAAGCGATCGGAGTGTGAGCTCCACGCCACCACCCTCGCCGCTGCCGAGGGCCCCGATGGGCGTGTTCACGATGACGAGATGAAGCGGAGCAGCCGTCATGAAGAGGCGTCCGTGATCGACAGCGGCTCCCAGAACCGGCGCCGTTGACTCACAAAGATCACCGACACAAGCACCATCACGACACCGATCCACTGGAGCAGATCAAGGCGCTCTCCCAGCAACCACCCACCGGTGGCCAACGCAAACACCGGCGTGAGGAATCCAAGGCTGCTGAAGCTGGTGAGGTCGCGCTGATTGGCGAACCAGAAAAACAATCCGTAGGCCAGGGCGCTTCCGAGCAGGCTCGCGTACCCCATGCGCGCCCAGTCCGTTGCCGTCCAGGCCAAACCAGCATCCGTGCGCTGCAGGGCATGAACCAAGAGCAGGGGAAGTCCCCCAAGCACCATGTGCCAGGCCGTAACGCTGACCGGATCACTGTGGCGTGAAGCAAAGCGGATCAACACCGTGCCAGCAGCCATGGCAACGGCCGCAAGCAACATCCAGCCCTCCCCGGGCTGAAACACCTGCTGCACCACCGGCGGGTCTGCCAGCAACCACCAATGTCCCAACAGCTCAGCCGGTAGGCCGATGCAGACGATTCCAGCCAAACCGATGGCCAGCCCCATCCAGCCGATGGGATTGATCGACTCCATGAACAACGCGCGTGCCATCAGGGCCACCAACAGAGGTTGGCAATCAATCAGGACGGAACCGAGACCCGCGCCTGTGCCCTCCAACCCCCGCGCCAACAGACCTTGAAACAAGGTGGCATCCACCAGGGTGAACAGGAGGAACCAAGGCCGATCACGGGAATCGATCGCCAGGCCTCGGCCGGTGCACTGCCCCCAGAGCAGAAGAGCCAAACCGGCGGGCACAAGGCGCAAGCCAGCTACCAGCCAAGGCCCTGCACTGGCGAGCAATGGCGCCATGGCGGTCATCGCCGTTCCCCAGAGCGCGAAGGGCAACACCATCAGAAACCAGAGTCGCAACGACGGCATGGATGGGCGCTTGGGTGCTCTTTTTAAGATCTGGAGCGATGCAGATGCGCAACATGATCTGGCCCTGGCGGCGAAAATCCCGACGACGGATGGCGCGCATCGTTGTGGATGGCCCCATCACGGGCGCCACGCGGCAGCGGGTGCTGAAAGCGCTGCGGGAGGTGAAGCAAAGGGAATTTCCAGCGTTGCTGCTGCGCATTGACAGCCCAGGCGGCACCGTTGGCGACAGCCAGGAGATTCATGCGGCCCTGTTGCGGTTGCGGGAACAGGGCTGTCGCGTGGTGGCCAGCTTCGGCAACATCTCCGCTTCCGGCGGCGTCTACATCGGCGTCGCAGCCGAGAAGATCGTCGCCAACCCGGGCACGATCACCGGGTCCATCGGGGTGATCCTGCGGGGGAACGACCTCTCCAAGGTGTTCGAGCGAATTGGGATTCGTTTCGACACCGTTAAGAGTGGACCGTTCAAGGACATCCTGTCCCCCGATCGCCCGCTCAGCGATGCGGAGCGCGCTTTACTTCAGGAGCTGATCGACAGCAGCTACGGCCAATTCGTGGGTGTCGTGGCGGAGGGACGAAATCTTGAGGTGGAGGCGGTGAAGCGCTTCGCCGATGGTCGGGTCTTCAGCGGAGAGCAGGCGCAGGCCCTGGGCTTGGTGGATGAACTCGGCGACGAAGACCATGCCCGGCGTCTTGCGGCGCAGCTGGCCGATCTCGACGTGGACGACATTCGTCCCGTCACCTTGGGCAAGCAACGCCGCAAGCTCAGTGGCCTGCTGCCGGGGTCCCAGCTCCTGCATCAATTGCAGCAGCGCCTGTCGATCGAGTTGATGGGGAGCGGTCAGGTGCTTTGGCTGTACCGCCCATGACCAGCTCCCCCCTTGTTCTGAGAGGCCTGCGTGGCGCCACCACCTGCACGGACAACAGCACGGAGGCCATCCAAGCGGCAGTGAGTGCCCTGATGGATGCCCTGGTGGATCGCAATGGTCTGACCCCAGACCAGCTGGTGTCGGTGACCTTCTCGGTGACGGCCGACCTGGACGCCTGTTTTCCAGCCGCCATTGCACGGCGACGGCCCGGCTGGGACACCGTGGCACTGCTTGACTGCCAGCAAATGGCCGTCCAGGGGGATCTCCCACGCTGCATCCGTGTCCTGGCCCACGCCTGGATTCCGCAGGGCCACCAACCGGTTCATCCCTATCAGGGCGATGCGCAGCGGCTGCGGCCGGACAGATCTGGTCACAACTGACAGATCAGCCTCCGACCCCTGAGATCACCGCCCCGTGGTTGGACTCAGGAGAATCCCACCAACGAGACGCTTCCTATGGCCCGTTCCACCACCAGACGCTGGCTTGCGGGAGCCGGCACTGCGGCGGCTCTGCTGATTGGCTCAACACTGACCGGAGCTCCCGATCAGATCGCCCACGCCCAGGGCACACCGGGACTGCTGGAATTCCGCTGGGACACCGACCGCGATTACCGCAAGCTGTACTACTGGCAGAGCTCCAACATCGAGAGCGACCGCGCCGATTGGTTCCTGACCTTGCGTGAAAAGGACCGCAAAACCGCGATCCTCAAACTCACGGTCACCGTGCCGGACTATTTCGACGCCAAACTGAAACCGCACCGCATGCGCCTGTGCCGCACCAGCGTGGGCGGAATGATGAGCCGGAGCAAGTGCCTCGAAGAGATCCCGGCCGTCATCCAGGTCAACGAAGACCAGACAGCGATTGAAGTCTTCCCCGACACACCCTTGCCTTCAGATGGCGACTATTCGCTCTGGATCAAGCTGTTCAATCCCACTGGCAAGCGGATGTATCAGTTCAATGCCCTGGTCCAGGCCCCCGGCGATGTGCCGATGTCCGGCTACCGCGGCAGCTGGCTGATCGATGTGGACTGACTGATAAAATCCCAGATTCAGATCGGCCGGTAGCCAGGAGACGTCCATGACCAAGCGCACCCTCGGGGGAACAAACCGCAAGAGGAAGCGCGTCTCGGGTTTCCGTGTACGGATGCGCTCCCACACCGGACGTCGCGTGATCCGCACCCGTCGCAAGCGCGGCCGCGCCCGTCTCGCAGCTTGAGCGTTGGGGATGAATCCGGAGGGTTCATCCCATCCTCAGTTTTTTCCAAACGGAATCGGTTAATGGTCCTTCCCGCCTCCATGCGATTGCGCGGGCATCGATGCTTCAACCGTTTGCACCGATCCTCCAAGCGCCAACACGGAACCTTGATGGTTCTGCGCGTCGCATCAGCTGATTCCAATCTGCTTCGCCGGGAGTTGCGTGGCATTCAGGAAAGAACCTGCCGCTGCGCCTTGGTGATCAGCAACAAGGTGAGCAAGCGTTCCGTCAAGCGGAATCGGCTCAGGCGGCTTCTGCATGACCACCTGCGTCGGCGCTTTGAACAGCGAAACGACTTGGCAGGACGGTGGTTGTTGATCAGTCTTCGCCCGGAAGCCGCGGAAGCCGAACCCACACAGTTGCTCGAAGAATGCGAAAGTCTTCTGAGAAGCGCCGGACTGGATCCATGACCAGCATTCAGGAAGATGTCCACTACGACGGTGGGCCAGCCCGCGGGGATCTGATCTTCAACATCCTGCTTGGCTTCACGCTGATCGGCCTTCCCTTCACCATCGGAGCCGTTGTTCGGGCCCTGTGGCTGCGCTTCCGCATCACCAGTCGCCGCATCTCGGTAACGGGGGGCTGGATGGGCAAAGACAAAACCCAGGTGGTGTATTCACAGATCAGCGAAGTGCGCACCGTGCCCCGGGGCTTCGGTGCCTGGGGAGACATGGTGTTGGTGCTCAAGGACGGCGCCAGGCTCGAACTGCGCTCGATGCCCCGATTCCGGGAAGTTGAGGCCTACATCCTCCAACGCATCAGCAGCCGTGCGACCAAAGCCCAAGAGAAAACCACTGAAGGTTTCGCCGCCTGAGTGCAGCTGTTCATGCACACTGGCCTCACAACGTCCCGCCCCCCCGTTTCTTCAACGTGATCGGATACATCTCCGACAACCTGCTGATTCCAATCCTGGACTTCTTCTACGGGTTGGTTCCGAGCTATGGCCTGGCCATCGTCGCCCTCACCCTCGTGATCCGGATCGCGCTCTACCCCCTGAGCGCAGGATCGATTCGCAGCGCTCGGCGCATGCGCATCGCCCAACCGGTGATTCAGAAACGTCAGGCTGAGATCAAAAGCCGGTATGCCAACAATCCTCAGAAACAGCAGGAGGAGCTGGGCAATGTGATGAAGGAATTCGGCAGCCCCCTGGCGGGATGCCTGCCGCTGCTGGTGCAGATGCCGATCCTGTTTGCACTTTTTGCAACCCTGCGGGGATCACCGTTCGCCGATGTCCCTTACACCTTGAACATGAAGGTGTTGCCGGCCGACCAGATCGCTGCCGTTGAACCCAAACCCTTCAACAGCGCCAGCCATTCCATCTTCATCGGTGAAACCGACCACGTGCCGGTGATCGCCAGCCTGCCGCGGGGCACCAAGATCGGCGTTGGCGACAGCGCCACCGTCAACCTTCACACGAAGGACGGCCGCGCCTTCAGCGACGTGCTCACGGATGTTGAGAACCCTGGACGCTTCTCCCCCACATGGGCAGTGACCAAAGGTGATGACATCGTCAGTGTTAGCGAGGACGGCACGATCACGGCCCTCGCCGCCGGTGACGCCACCGTTGAAGCGAAGATTCCGGGCCTGGCAGCCCGCAGCGGCTTCCTGTTCATCAAAGCTCTGGGTCAGGTCGGCTTCTATGCCGACGGTGCCATCAATTGGGACATCGCCATTCTCGTTGCCGGCTTCGGCATCACCCTGTTCATCTCCCAACTGCTGTCGGGCATGGGCATGCCTGCCAACCCTCAGCAGGCCACGGCCAACAAAATCACTCCGGTGATGATCACGGGGATGTTCTTGTTCTTCCCACTCCCCGCCGGCGTTCTGCTCTACATGCTGATCGCCAACATCTTCCAAGGCCTGCAGACCTTCATCCTCACCAAAGAGGCACTGCCCGACAACCTGCAGAAAATTCTGGATCAGCAAATGGCCCAGAAAACAGTGACGGTCTCTGCCACCTCAGGCGGCTCACGCCTTCCCTTTGAACCGAAGGGCAAGTGATCGAGGCACTGGAGCCTGTTCCCCTCCAGGAGCTCCGGGCCCTCGGCACCGCGAAAGTCTGGGAGGTTGAGGGTGAGCTCGATGAGCTCCCCTCACTCACACCAGTGCGAGGCCATGTTTCCGCAGAGCACCGCGGCAACGTCTTGGCGGTTGAGGGGAAACTCAACACGATCGTCACGCTCTGCTGCGATCGCTGCCTGAATCAGTTCAATCAGAAGCTCAGCTGCACGCCTTCCGAGCTGATCTGGCTGGGAGACGAGCAACCTACGGCCGACGAGCTGGAGCTTTCCGGAGAAGTGGCCGAGATGGAAGGGCTGGTGGATGTTCTCGATCCACGCGGTCAATTTGACCCCCAGCAATGGGCCTTCGAACAGCTCAACCTGCTGTTGCCAGTTGTCAACCACTGCGGTGACCACTGCCCAGGCCCACCCGGCCTCCAGCAGCAGCCCGTGATCCCGGATACCAAGACAAAGGCTGTGGATCCCCGCTGGCAGGCCCTGCAGCAGCTTCAGCAGCAGATCGATCAGCCATGAGCAGTGCCACCTGGGGACATCAGATCGACCTTCTGGTGCGGGCGCGCACACCCCTGATCTGGGTGCGGAGCAATGAGGAAGCCCGGGTGGAGGGCCTGCTGGGAGAGGCTGCTCAGCGGCTTGCACGCCAGCTGGTCTGCTGGAACTTCATCGATGGCATCAGCGGGCCGGTGAATGCCGATGGCCAGGGGAGCCGTCAACCGATGGCCATGCTGCAGTGGCTTCAGCAACGGGATGCGGGCAGCCCAACCCTTCTGCTTGCCAAGGATTTTCATCGTTTCTGCGATGACCCGGGCGTTGCCCGGATGCTGCGCAATCTCGAAGCGTCCCTGCGCAGCACCCCGCACACCCTGGTGTTGTGCTGCGGGCAATGGACACCCCCCGGTGATCTGGAAGAAAGCCTCACGCTTCTCGATCTCCCCCTTCCCGACAACAACGACCTGCGCCGGCTGATCAGCAGCATCGGCACCAGCAGCGGCAGCCCCCTGCCAGCTCCTGTCCTGGATGAATTGGCTCAGGCCTGCAGCGGGCTCAGCGAGATGCGTGTACGCCAGGTGGCCGCCCGGGCCCTGGCCCGCCGCGGCCAGTTGGGATCTGAGGATCTGCAGGACGTTCTGGACGAAAAACGCCAGACCATTGCCCGCAGTGAGGTGCTGGAGTTCTGTCGCAGCGATGCAGGCACCGAAGCCATCGGAGGCCTCGATGGTCTCAAGACCTGGCTGAACCAACGGCACCGGGCCTTCTCGGAAGATGCACGGCGTTTCGGACTGCCTCTGCCCCGTGGCGTCCTGCTCGTTGGTCCTCAAGGCACCGGCAAATCCCTCACGGCCAAAGCCATTGCCTGCAGTTGGTCAATGCCCCTGTTGCGACTGGATGTGGGACGGCTGTTCGCGGGTTTGGTGGGGGCCAGCGAGGCACGCACCCGCGAGATGATTCAACGGGCTGAAGCCATGGCACCCTGCGTGCTCTGGATCGATGAGATCGACAAGGGCTTCGGCGGGGATGGCCGCAGTGACGGCGGCACAACCCAGCGGGTTCTGGCCAACGTGCTCACCTGGATGGCGGAGAAACAGTCACCGGTGTTCGTGGTGGCCACCGCCAACGGCGTTGAGAAGCTGCCACCGGAGCTGCTGCGCAAGGGACGTTTCGATGAGATCTTCATGCTCGATCTGCCCAGCAGCGCTGAGCGCCACAGCATTCTTGAGCTGCATCTGGAACGGAGACGACCGGGGCTGAAGCTTCCCCTGGAAACAGTGGTGAGCCGCAGTGAGGGCTTCTCAGGTGCCGAGCTGGAGCAGACCGTGATCGAAGCGATGCACCTGGCCTTTGCCGACAACCGTGAGTTGACGGAGCCTGATCTGATTGGAGCGGCCTCCCAGCTCATCCCCCTCTCCCGCACCGCCAGCGAACAGCTCGAGCGGCTGAAGCAGTGGGCTGCCGGAGGCCGTGCCCGCCCCGCCTCTGTTGCTGCAGGTAACGAAGCCTGACGCGGCGTAACGAACACCAGCCTTGAGCAAGGCGCTGGCCGGCGCGCTCCCTACGGTCCCAACAACAGCAGCACCAACGTGGAGAGCCGCAACGACATCGCCACTCAGCTCTGCGTTGCCTGCCTGGGTGCCGGCGTGATCACGACCATGGCCGTCGCCCAGGGGCAAAGCCCCCTCACCGCCCTTGGCATCACCCTGTTCTCGGGCATCGCGGCGGTGATGGTCGGCCAGGTGCTCTGAAACGGACTGCCATAGGCTGCCGGCGCTGACGCCCCTGAAACCGTGCTCGATCAGCGCCTTGTGCGTGACAACCCCGAAACGATCGCCCAGCAACTGGGGCGTCGAGGAAAGGCTGTTGATCTCACCAAACTGCAGTTGATTGCCCAGCAGCAGCGCGATCTGGAGCAACAACGCAGCAACCTGCAGGCGGAAGGAAACCGGATCGGCAAGGAAGTCGGCCAACGCATCAAGTCGGGCGCTGATCCCAAGGGCGACGAGGTCGCCGAACTCCGCCAACAGGGCAATGCCATCAAGCAGAAGGTGGCGGTGCTGGAGGAGGAGGAAAAGCAGCTCTCCAGTGAGCTCAAGCAGCAGCTGCTGGGTTTCCCCAACCTCCCTTCAGAGGCCTGCCCTGATGGGCGCAGCGAAGACGACAACGTTGAAGTGCGCCGCTGGGGAACCCCCCGGGTTGATGACAGCCTCGACGAGCACTGGCAGATCGCTGAGCGGTTACAGCTGTTCGACACCGAGCGCTCCGTCCGCATCGCGCAGAGCCGTTTTGTCACGCTGATGGGCCAGGGGGCACGCCTGGAGCGTGGCCTGATCAATTTCATGCTCGACCTCCACACGAGCAAGGGCTACCGCGAGGTGCTGCCCCCTGTGCTGGTGAACAGCGCCAGCCTCACCGGATCGGGACAACTGCCCAAGTTCGCCGAGGAAAGCTTCCGTTGCGCGGAGGACGACCTCTGGCTGACACCGACCGCGGAGGTGCCCGTGACCTCCCTGCACCGGGACGAAATCATCCCGGCAGATCAACTGCCCCTTCGCTACGCCGCCTACAGCCCCTGCTTCCGCCGTGAGGCCGGCAGCTACGGCCGCGACACCCGTGGCCTGATCCGCCTGCACCAATTCAACAAGGTGGAGCTGTACTGGTTTGTGCACCCCGATCACTCCGACGAGGCGCACCAACAGATCACGGCCGATGCAGAGGCCGTGCTTCAGGCGCTGGAGCTTCCCTATCGGGTCTTGGACCTCTGCACCGCCGACCTCGGCTTTTCCGCCCGCCGGACCTACGACCTTGAGGTCTGGCTGCCGGGGGCGGGGGCCTACCGGGAAATCTCCAGTTGCAGCGTCTGTGGCGATTTCCAGGCGCGACGGTCCTCCATCCGCACCAAGGAAGGCAAGGCCACAAAGTTGGTTCACACCCTGAATGGCAGTGGCCTGGCCGTCGGCAGAACCATGGCGGCCCTGTTGGAGAACGGCCAACAGCCCGACGGCAGCGTCCTGCTGCCCAAAGCGCTGGTGCCCTACGTCGGCCGCGAGCGACTCCAGCCAGAATGATCCGACTGGAATCCTGACGGACATATGAACGTGTTGGCCGCCCTTCTGGTGCTCGCCCTGCTGATCGTGGTGCATGAGGCCGGCCATTTCCTCGCTGCCACGCTCCAGGGCATCCGCGTCAGCGGTTTTTCCATTGGCTTTGGCCCGGCCCTGATCAAGCGGCAACGGCGTGGGGTGACCTACGCCCTGCGGCTGCTGCCCCTGGGTGGTTTCGTCGCCTTCCCTGACGACGATGAGGAGAGCACGATCCCGGCTGATGATCCGGATCTGCTGCGCAACCGGCCCATCCCCCAGCAAGCCCTGGTGGTGGCTGCAGGGGTGTTGGCCAACCTGGCCTTGGCACTGGTGGTGCTGTTCGCTCAGGCAGCGTTTGTCGGCGTTCCCGCCGCGCCGGATCCAGGGGTTCTTGTGGTGCAGGTGCAACCGGGTGGCGCTGCCGCCCGCTCCGGGCTTCGTGCCGGTGACCAGATCCTCAGCCTGAATGCCCAACCCCTTGCTGCAGGACAACGGGGCGTTGAAGCGATGGTTCGGGATGTGAAAGCAGCACCCGAGCGAGCCATCCGTGTGGAGCGAAAGCGAGGAGACGAGACGTCCACCCTTGAACTCATCCCCGACGATCAAGAGGGCACAGGAAAAATCGGCGCCCAGCTGCAGGCCAACATCAGTGGGGAGATGCGCCCCGTGCGCAATCCCGGTGAACTGGTGCTCACCACCGGCACGCAATTCAGCCAAATGCTGCAGCAAACCGTGCGTGGCTACGCCGGCCTCCTGACCAACTTCCGCGCCACGGCGGGGCAGGTGAGTGGCCCCGTCAAGATCGTTGAGATGGGCGCTCAGCTCAGCCAGCAGGGGGGATCAGGCTTGGTGCTCTTCTCAGCCCTGATCTCCATCAATCTGGCGGTGCTCAATTCGTTGCCGCTGCCGCTGCTCGATGGCTGGCAAATGATGATGCTGGCGATTCAATCCGTTCGGGGGCGTCCGGTATCCGAACGGATTCAAATGGCCTTCGTGCAATCCGGTTTTCTTTTGTTGGTGGGGCTCACGCTTGTGCTGATCGTGCGTGACACCAGCCAGCTGCCGGTGGTCCAGCAATTGATGGGTCGCTAGGAGGGTGATGGCGCCCATGTATCGTTAACGATTCGTTCACTCGCTGCCCTCAGCTGCATGGCCAAGAAGTCGATGATCGCTCGCGATGTGAAGCGCAAGAAAACGGTTGAGCGCTATGCGGCCAAGCGCGCAGCACTGATGGCAGCCTTCAACGCAGCCGAAGATCCGATGGATCGCCTGGAGATCCATCGCAAGATCCAGGCTCTGCCCCGCAACAGCGCACGCATCCGCGTGCGCAACCGCTGCTGGGCAACCGGCAAGCCCCGCGGCGTCTATCGCGATTTCGGTCTCTGCCGTAACCAGCTGCGTGAGCGCGCCCACAAAGGTGAACTGCCCGGCGTGGTCAAGTCCAGCTGGTGATCAGCTCGTCGCCACGGCGTCGTGAGGGGGAGGCTTGGCCTCCCCTTTCTTGTGAAGAGCAGCCATGAAATGTCAGACTTGGGATTGACAAAAGGACATAAGACGTCGTGCAAGGACAAACCCAGTCGATCTCCTTTGACGGACGCGAGATTCGACTGACCACCGGGCGCTTCGCCCCTCAGGCGGGAGGATCCGTCTTGGTGGAGTGTGGCGACACCGCCGTGCTTGTGACCGCAACCCGTTCAGGCGGACGAGAAGGCATTGATTTCCTGCCGCTGATCTGCGATTACGAGGAGCGGCTTTATGCAGCTGGCCGCATTCCCGGCAGCTACATGCGTCGTGAGAGCCGCCCCCCCGAACGGGCCACGCTCACGGCCCGACTGATTGACCGCCCGATGCGGCCACTGTTCCCCAGCTGGCTTCGTGACGACCTGCAGGTGGTGGCCACCTGCCTGTCCCTTGATGAGCGGGTCCCCGCCGATGTTCTTGCAGTGACGGGTGCATCGATTGCCACGTTGCTGGCGGGCATCCCCTTCAACGGCCCGATGGCCGCCGTGCGGGTGGGACTGCTCGGGGATGACTTCGTGCTCAACCCGAGTTATCGGGAGATCGAACGGGGTGATCTGGACCTGGTGGTCGCCGGCACCCCTGACGGCGTGGTGATGGTTGAGGCCGGCGCCAACCAACTGCCCGAGCAAGACGTGATCGAGGCGATTGATTTCGGCTACGAAGCGATCTGCGAACTGATCAAGGCACAGGAACAGCTGCTGAAGGATCTGGGCATCACCCAGGTGAAGCCGGAGAAGCCGGAGGAAGACAGCACGGTGCCGGCCTATCTCGAGAAGCAGTGCACCAAGGCGATCAGCGCTGTACTCAGCAAGTTTGATCAGAGCAAGGACGAGCGGGACACAGCCCTGGAAACCGTGAAGGGCGAGGTGTCCGAGACCATCGCAGGTCTCAAGGACGACCACGCCGTTCGCCAAGCCCTGGCCAGCAGCCCGAAACTGCTCGGCAACAGCTTCAAGGCGCTGACCAAGAAGTTGATGCGCCAGCAGATTCTCAAAGACGGCAAGCGTGTAGATGGACGCGGCCTCGACGAGGTTCGCCAGATCAGCGCCATGGCCGGCGTCCTGCCGCGCCGGGTGCATGGTTCTGGTCTGTTCCAACGCGGACTCACCCAGGTGCTCTCCACCGCAACCCTGGGCACCCCCAGCGATGCTCAGGAGATGGACGATCTCCATCCCAACACCGAGAAGCTGTACCTGCACCACTACAACTTCCCGCCCTACTCCGTCGGTGAAACGCGGCCGATGCGCTCCCCCGGTCGTCGTGAGATCGGCCATGGCGCCCTGGCCGAACGCGCCATTCTTCCGGTGCTTCCCGAGAAGGACACCTTCCCCTACGTGGTGCGCGTGGTGAGCGAAGTGCTCAGCTCCAATGGCTCCACCTCGATGGGTTCCGTCTGCGGCAGCACCCTCTCGCTGATGGATGCCGGTGTGCCGCTGAAGGCTCCGGTGAGTGGCGCAGCCATGGGTTTGATCAAAGAGGGCGATGAGGTGCGGATCCTCACGGACATCCAGGGCATCGAGGACTTCCTCGGCGACATGGACTTCAAGGTGGCCGGCAGCGAGAAGGGCATCACCGCCCTTCAGATGGACATGAAGATCACCGGCCTCTCGGTGAAGACGGTGGCTGAAGCCGTCAACCAGGCACGTCCGGCACGGCTCCACATCCTCGAGAAGATGCTCGAGGCGATCGACACCCCGCGGGACAACCTGTCTCCCCATGCCCCACGTCTGCTCAGCTTCCGGATTGATCCAGAGCTGATCGGCACCGTGATTGGCCCCGGCGGACGCACGATCAAGGGCATCACCGAGCGCACCAACACCAAGATCGACATCGAGGACGGCGGCATCGTGACCATCGCTTCCCACGATGGTGCTGCAGCTGAAGAAGCCCAGAAGATCATCGAAGGCCTGACCCGTAAGGTCAACGAAGGCGAAGTGTTCTCTGGGGCGATCACCCGGATCATCCCGATCGGCGCCTTCGTGGAGATCCTCCCTGGCAAGGAAGGCATGATTCACATCTCGCAGCTTTCCGAAGCTCGCGTCGAGAAGGTGGAAGACGTGGTGAAGGTGGGTGACGAGGTGACCGTGCGGGTGCGCGAAATCGACAACCGCGGCCGCATCAACCTCACCCTGCGGGGCGTGCCCCAGGCCGGCGACGCCGCCGAAGTGGAGCCTCAGCCCACCCCGGTGGCACCGCTCAGCTGATCAGGTCTCAGACCTGAAAGCCGGGATCGATCTCGGCCATGGCCCGCGTCGCACGCTCTCCGAGCTCGGCGTGGGCTTTCCCATGGCTGGCGATCAGACAACCGGCCTGACGCACATCGCCGGTGTTGTAGGTGAGGTCGGCCTGATCGGCATGGGTGAAGCGTCCACCGGCCGCCAGCAGCACCGCCTCTGGAGCCGCCATGTCCCAATCCTTGGGGGCGCTTTTACCGGAGAGGGAAACGTAGAGGTCGGTTTCGCCTCTCAGAATCGTGGCCACCTTGAAGCCAACGCTGCCCACGGCTTTGGAACCGCCGAGCTCGAGGGAATCAATCAGCTTTACGAGTCGGTCGTCGCGGTGGCTGCGGCTGGCCACCAAGATCAGATCTGAAACCTCGGTTCTGTCGCTGAAGCGAACCGGCGACCGCTCACCCTGACGGTCTTCGCACCAGGCACCTTCACCAACAATGCCGATCCAAAGTTCATCGGCTTCCGGCAGCAGCACAACACCAATCACCGGCCGCTTGTCGCGCACCAGAGCCAGATGAACGGCGTATTCGCCTGTGCCCTGCAAGAAATCCTTGGTGCCATCCAGGGGATCGAGAATCCACAACCACTCCGCCGGCAGCGGTTGACCTTCAGTGAGCTGCTCCTTGGCGGTCTCCTCACTCAGCAGCGTCCAGTCGGCATCGGGGAACGCGGAGGACAGCCCATCCAGCAACCACTTGTTCACGGCCAGGTCAGCCGCAGACACGGGGCCCTCTCCACCTTCATCAACACTCAAGGCCTTGGGAAAACCATGCGGGGGCTGCTCGCCGCGGGCATAGGCCCGCAAAATATCGGCGGCGCCCCAACTCAGGCGACGCAGTTCCGTCAGCAGCGCCTCCTGGTTCACGCCAGCGGGGAGGACAGCAGAGCTGGGCATCATGATCAACAGAGGCGCTCGCCATTGTGATGCAGCGGGATGAACCAAGCGGCGGCAGCCTCTATCTGGTGGGAACCCCCATTGGTCACCTGGGGGACCTGTCGCCACGAGCCCGCGATTTGCTCCGCAGCGTGGATGTGATCGCCTGTGAAGACACCCGCCACAGCGGACAGCTGCTCAGCAGTCTTGGAGCCGGCGGCCGAAAGCTGTCGTTTCATCAGCACAACACCCGCACCCGCTTGCCCCAACTGCTGGAGCTGCTGGCGGAGGGGCAAAGCCTGGCTGTGATCAGTGATGCCGGACTGCCGGGCATCAGCGACCCCGGTGAAGAGCTGGTGACCGCCGCGCACCAGGCTGGCCATCCCGTGATCTGCATCCCTGGCCCCTGCGCCGCCACCACCGCTCTGGTGAGCAGCGGCTTGCCCAGCGGCCGCTTCTGCTTCGAAGGATTTCTGCCGACCAAAGGCAAGGAGCGGCGGGCACGCCTGGAAGCCATCAGCAACGAACCCCGCACCACCGTGCTCTACGAAGCGCCGCACCGCCTGATCACACTGCTCGAAGAACTGGAGCATCACTGCGGCGGCAGCCGTCCCCTGCAGGTGGCACGGGAACTGACCAAACGCCACGAAGAACAGGTGGGGCCAACGGTGGAGCATGCCCTGCTGCACTTTCAGCAGCACCCGCCCCAGGGGGAATGCACGGTTGTGCTGGGGGGAGCAGCGCCGGCAGAAACGGAAGAACCCGACGACGATGACCTGATCAGGCAACTGCAGGCGTTGCAAAACGAGGGTGCAAGCGCCAGCGACGCCGCGCGGCAACTGGCCCAGACCACAGGGCTGTCCAGGCGAAAGCTCTATGCCCTCTTGCACCAGGGCACGTCAAACTGAGCCCGTCGACGGTTGTGCTGTGTTGATTCGCCTTCGTCTTCTGCTGATCAGCCTTGGCGGTGGCCTGCTGCTGCTGCTGCTCCTCTGCCTTGGCGCCCAGAACCTTCAGGATCGCCACGCGCTCCAGCTCGGAGGGCAACGATCCGTGCCGCTTCCCACGGGATTTCTCGTGGGCATTGCTCTGGTGATCGGCGTGATCAGTGGCGGGACCGCGACGGCCGTTTTGCTTCCCGACCAACGCGATCGCTTCGATTAAGAGCAATCAGGTAAGAGCAATCAGCGGCGCTGCTCAGGCATCCAGCGCAATCAAGGTTCCGTCCAACACCAGTCGTGTAATACCCCGGGCCAACAGGTAACTGCTGGTGCGCTGAAACACAGCCGTATCGGGAACCTTGATCACCCGCTGACTCCGCCCGCACTGGCGCTTGGCCGCGCGGGGGCTGGCAAAGAGGCACAACCCCTGCCGTTCCTGCTCGGCATCGTCGAGGAGGCCCAACTCGGGGAACTCCTTGAGGGGGCGCGCATCCAGCTCAACCACCTTGTCGACCAGCATGTAGGCGCTGTCCGGCAGCAGGTCGACACTGAACGGTTGGGCTTGATTCAGTGGACGATCACTGAGATTTCCCACGCCAAGCAGGGGAACAAGCTCCGTGAACGTTTCAACGCTGCCGTTGTCATCGTCTTCGGCGAGCTCCTCCTCAGAGTCTTCGCCGAAGTCATCCGCGTCATCCAGGGCCAGGCTGCTGTCGTCTGCCTTGAGGGAGTCAACTTCTGGTTCTTCCGGCTGAGTGACGGTTGGCGTAGGAGGAGTGGCCAACCCTTTTTGCCTGCTGGCCTTTAGCGCGGCATAAGCATCAGCTGGCAACAGTGCTTTCACCGTGCGACTCACGGTGTTGGGGCTGCAGCCAAAGGCCTCAGCCAAAGCTGATGTTGACTCGCCGGCCTTGTAACGACCGACCAGATCCTGCTTCTCGCTGTCGCTGAGACGACGCGGGGCCATGGATGCCGATCAAGAGCCCATCACCTTAGGTGGCGCAAGGCTTCCAAATCCAGCCCGCCTCGAAGCAGCCTGCCAAGATGTGGTCGCTTGCTCCCTTAGCTCAGCTGGATAGAGCAACTGCCTTCTAAGCAGTCGGTCGATGGTTCGAATCCATCAGGGGGCGCTAGTCCTACCAACGGTTCTCAGTGAAAGCTGGGAGCCGTTTTTATTTTGCGTGCTCAAACTGGTGCTCAAAAACGGAGCCAAGTCGCAATTGTTCCGCCCGTTGTCGTCCCCGAAATGCCAGACCACCCTTTGCGGCGATGAATCTGATCCGTCCTGAAAATCCCCTGAGTGAGGGATGCGGTCTGCAAGACATCAGGCAACGATGAAGACATGACTCAGAAAAACTCCCCTGCCGTGTCTGCATCAACTACGTCGGTAACAACTGAGGACTGCCTGTGAAACTCCTCGACTCACCCATCTGGAAGTACGTCACAGCATTTGCATATGCCCTAGCCCTTGGTTCAGTCCCAGCCGTTTTCGTCAGCACTGCTGTCGTCGGCTTTGTTGGCAACTCGGTGTGTGACCAGCTCGCCCTTGAGTGGCCTCAAAGCATGAAGTGCGACGAGGCAGTCACAGCAACCCGCAACGACTTCATCCCGTTCTTTTGGTTGGTCTTCACAGCACTGATTACCACCTACGCCATCAAAAACAGCAATGACTGAGCTGATCGCATGACTAGACCACAAATCCCAACCCACTGGCATCCAGACACCTACGCCGTTGATGAGATCAATAAGGTGATCTGGAAGCAAGGCAGCCACGCCTTAGCACTAAATATCAAGCACAACGGTCAGCCTGTTCCTGGCTACACGACCAGCCTTTGCACCGCTGAAGAGCTTGTTGGGGTTAGGCACCGCATCAATCTTGAGAAGGCCAAGCGAGTAAGATCTGAAGGTGTTTTAGCCTCACGCATTCGAAAACCCATCGAAGACAAAGACAAACTGCTTTTGGAGTATCGGAGCCTTTGTAGCAATCACTTTTCAGGCGGAGAATTTAAGAAACCTTGGCTGACCACTGCGTTAGTCGGCGCACTGACTTTTGGTGGATTGTGGGAACTGGCACTAATCCTCGCAGTCATCAGGCTCTGGCTTGAGCATTACCAAGGTCGCGAGTGGGCACGCCTAGGAATAATTACAAGCCTGCTTGAAAGATGTGAGATGACCAATGAAGACTTAGCTCTTTCAGAAAAGCCTTTGACCAGCGCAGAAAAGAGGGAGCTTGATGCACTTAAAAAACTTTGGCAAGACTAAGGGTTAAGGACCACCGAAGCGGCCCTTACCTGCTACTGAGCCCGCTAGCCCACCGTAAGAACTAGCTGGTTTTATAATAACAAATTTGGCTATTATAAGTTCATTCATAAACCGCTAATTCAGTAGTGCCAAAACGTCAGCTTCCGTTGCAGGCTGATCTGGTAATCAACCATCTCCGCTGGGAAGCAATGGTTGAGCGTCAGCGTTCAGCATTTGATAATGATGACGACGCACCGCGTCATGATTTCTGCCCAACGTCAAACCCACAATCACGCCGAAAGGCAGTGCAGGTCTACGTATGACGGACATCCAAACCAAATTCAAGGAAGCACAGGCCAGCATCACTTCTGTAGAAACAGAGGCGCGGGCTATTGAATCTGAACTGAACGCCATCCCAGGCGTGAAGGGAAGATTGCCTAACCGTCAGTACGGCACTGCTGTTAACACCGCAGTTCTTGCTCAAAACATGACCGTAAAGGCTCTAATCAATCGCCACCGGCCTGACATCGCTGCATATCTTGGATTACAAGATGGCTCTGATGTAAGACAACAAGAAGAGCGTGAAGCACAAAAGCTTCGGGCCGAAGCATTGAAGATGCAAACAGAACGTCTTGCTGCTCAAAACCAGCAGGCGCGCCAAGACCGTGAAGCACGGCAGAGCTTGGCTCCATGGCAACGCGGTTACAGGAGCTTCTGATGCTGAGCCGACCTCATCCCGCACTTGGTTGGCTGCACATCAGCCCAGCTGACACCAGACGCGTCATGGATCGTTTGCTGCGTGATCGTGATGCTGCTGTTGAAGCGGATCCAACTCACACCGGTCTGCCGCAGAGTTTTATCGACTGGACTTGGCAGTCTTGGTTGCCGGGCAACATGCACCGCTATCAGGCTCAGGTTGAGGAACACATCCGTTACCTGGATCTCAAGATCGGCAACTTGAACAGCAGCCTTGAGCAGATTGCTGGTGGCGTTCTTGATGACCGTGACGCTGCTGCTGATTTGCGTGATCGGCTGCAACGGGAACTTGATGCCAGGGAGACACCATGAGCTTGATCAACGACATCTGTGATGACGGCCCTGTTCTGTCACCACGGCTGTCCCGACCTAAGGGCATCACCAAGCGTCAGGTAGAGCGGTGCATCCACCAGTTGTCGCCACACTGGGATGACGAACAGCTTGAAGCTGTCGTATCAATGTTCAAAGCCCACGGTCTGCTGTGAACGGCCTAAAGCCAGACAAAAAGGTTGTAGCGACCAACCTGGCGATGTATGCCGAAGGTGGCAATGGCATTTGGAAGAGTTTCTCAAGGGATTCAGTAATTCAGGTTCTGGTAATGCCATATATCGGAAGATTCCAGAAGCCATGCCAGATCTATTACTATCAAACAAAAGCCCCCATAGCGAAAAAATACGGAATCGCAGCTAGTGCCGACAAACGTGCAAAGACGGGAAACAGGTGGGGTCACTACATGCAAAAACTATCAGTATTTGATTGCGAAACACGTGCAGAAGCTATTGCTATAGAAGCCTCACTAAGCCAGTTCCTCACTGCAGGCTGGACACAAAGTGAATACGCAAAATGGGCTCAGGTCACAAACATGAGTAGCTGTGAACTGGCACGTGAGGGCAAACAAGAATTTGACTCGATTTTTCTTGACCTGCAAAAACAATATAGGGAGCTTGGCAATGAAGGATTCATACGAAAACATTTGGCCTATCAAGTCTCAACGTTTGAACGTCTTGCAGATCAGCTCTTAAAAGGCGACCTGAAGATTGTCGCCAATAGTTTTGATGACTCCATTGGATGGTTTGCAAAGCAAGAAATAGATAACCTGGCGCCAAGCACACTTTCCGGCTTAAAGATCCTCAAACTCGAAGAAGCTCCAGAGCAATTTCAAAAGCAATTCGGCTTCAAGCTCATCCCCGATAGCGCCTGGCACTAATGGCGATCACTACCAAACAGCAGCGCCAGCAACGCCGTAACGAGGCTCTTCAGCTGATTGCTGATGGTGTTCCGCCCACTGATGCAGCGACGCAGCTGACGGTGAAGTGGGGGTGCAGCAGGCGGACAAGCCTGAGAGACATAGAAATCGCCCAAAGTGAGCTTGCTAATGCCCTGAACTCAGTTGAGCTTCAGCACATGGTGGGCTGGCTGGCGACGCAGTATCAACGCCTAGCCGCCAAGGCTGAACGCGACGGCCAGTACGCAGCGGCCTGCGGATGCCTTAATTCGCTGAGGGTGATGTTGGTGCAGCCGCAACTAGATCGGCAATTTGAAGCGCACTTCCGTGGCCGCTTTACGCACCATGGGCACCGCCGGTAGTAACTGTCATCAATGACATCACTGCTATCAATGCGCACACGAGATACCAATGCGCACACGCGGTACCAACTGAGCACCAGACTGAGCACAGAACGCAACGGATCACAGCAAGAACACTGTGACCAACTGCGATTCGGAGCAATTAAGCGACTGCTAATGCAGCAATCGGGCTCTGTGATTGGGGTAACCGCTACCAGTCATCGTCACCGTCCTCCATTCGGTAGGGCAGTGTCTGCGTGACGGGAAGAAAATCAGGCTGATCTACTGCAACAGCTGGCGTCTCTGATGTTCCCGGCGATATTCCCTGGGAACTACAGTAATTCCCGTTCAAGGCAGCGGGAACAGTCTCGGGAACTGACAAGACCTCAGGCTCTGACAGCTTTCTCTCTCTATTACTTCCTTCTGAATAGAGATCTCTATTAGAGGTCAGCCGCTGCAGCATTGAAGGCGACAAAGAATAACTGCCGGGTCTTGGCTTGGTTAATTCCTTCTTCGCCACCATTGCGCCGAGAGTGTTGTCCACCGTCTTTTGTGAGCGCCGATGAGCTGCCCAGACCTCATCCACAATCGATTTGCGCCGAAGACTGCTCCTGCCGTTCTGATGCGCCCTATAGAGGACATCAATAATGGCTTCGGAGCAAGTTCCGACTGACTCAACCTCCGGTGACAAAAGCAATCCGCCATTCTCACGATTGAGGCTGAAAGTCAGCTTTCGGTGTGGATCAACAGTGGCGGCACGATCTTTTTTGAACTCAGCAGTTACACCAACAGAGTGACCGTCAGGAGCACGATCCAGGCTGATGACCATAGAAGGATCTTCAGCCCAGCTTTTTGCACCAGCGTGGGTGCCGTTGCCAGTGCCATCGTGCGACAGCAGACAAATGCTGTGGTTAAGCGGCTGGCAGATGCCTTCACGCATGTAGCGCAGCAGCTCCCGCACAGCATCGTTGTCGGAATAACTCCAGCCCGCTGCAGAGCTAACTGACTTGGCTGAATCAATCACCGTCCAGGCGATGTTGTTCTGCTGAACAAACTCCCTGAGACGAACGACACCGTTGATGTCGGCGCACCATGAAAGGTGGCCTTGATCAGCAGCTTGCCCCCAAACCCAGATCATTTGATCGGGGTGGCCTGGCTTGAACAGAGGATCATCAGGATCAACGCCAAGATCATCCAACGCCTTTTTCAGCGGGCCTATGCCGCTGTCGGTTGCAATAACCAGCGTCTTCAGTCTTTCGCCAGGAGTCGTCCGATCTAGGAATGGCTCACCCTTTGCAGCGGCAAGCGCCAAGGCAAGCGACAGCGATGTCTTGCCTGTACCGAAAGGGCCATAAACCAAGCTGACATCACGGCTGGGGATCCAGCCATCTTTCAGATAACCAAGCTGCTCAACCTTGCTCAGATCAACGCTGTCGCTGGTCTTCCTGGCAACGGCAACTTCAGTGGCCGTAAAGGCTTTGAAAAGCTCACGGGTGATCTGACCATCACTGACGCGGTACTCAGTTTTGAGTTCAGAACGACACTGCATCTCAGCGTCTCTGTCCTGTTTGAGGATGGCGTTCAGCGTTGCCCTCACCATGTCGGTGAAGGTGTTTTGAACCGGCTCAACGCCAATATCAACACCCTCTTGCTGCTGGTTGAACAGCTCTTCGTAGCTCAGTTCTGGCATGGCGGATCTATCCCAACGATGGTGTTCAGCAGTTCGGGGTCAGCCAGTTCCGTTCGGCAGGCTTCCAACACCCCAGCCAGTTGCCAGCTGACATCTTTGGCGGCACGTTCCACCAACGGCATCAGCTCTTTCACCGGTGGCATGGATGCCGCAAATTGCCGCAGGATCGGCAGCAGATCTTGGCCACGATGATCTGCCCGTTGAATCAGATCGCGGATGGCTTTCCGCTCCTGAAACGACAGTGGCGTTTCCAAATAATCAGGAACACCGAGCGCATGATCAGCCAGCACCAGATACCGCTTGATCTCTGCCACCACCTCTGATGGCTTGGTCTTTGCCGTTGGCGAAACAACCTGCTTTCGCCCATGGCGTTTGCCGGTATACGGCACCAAAACGATGCAGTTGTTGCCCAGGCCAACGTCATCAGCGATGACTTTGAACCGCTGGCTGGCGACAGTAACGATGCCGTTGGCATCAGCTGGTGGCAGCGGAAAGCTTTTGCCTTTCCAGTGGATGATCTTGTCGCCAACAGTGCCGCACTTGTTTGGCCTGCCGCAGATGCAGCGATTGCTCCGCGTTGCTGGAACAAAATTGCCCCGTTGAGCACCAGAACGAGCACCAGCACTACTGGATCCAGAGCTGAACCCTGTGCCTGGCTTGTGTTTTGACGATGAAACCGACTGCTGATTTTGCAGTGGTGGACTTAAAGTTGAATCATCCTTGGCAGGGAGTGACTCAAGCCCAGATTGGGTTTGGGTCATTTTTTTGCCCCCACTAGATCAGCAACGACCTCATCAGCGCGGCGAATCAGTTGACCACGCTCATGGAAGGCTTCACGGACAGCATCAACATTCCAAACGATGCTGGCTGTTCGGCTAGCGCCGAGAATGTAGTGCTCGCGAGGCAGCAAGAAGCCACCGTCATAATCAATACGGCAGCGTTTTAAGTAAGAACGGCTAACGGCCAAATACCTTGCGGCATCTGCCGTTTTGAGCCAAAGCTCAGGCATGGTGAACCACAGAACTGGTTAGAGTTCTTCCTGTGATTCACCGTTCGGGTCTTTCCTACTGCAACCGGAAGTTGTTGCAGCGGTCCCCGTATTACGAAGGAACGATTCCACCTCTGGATGAAGCTTTAAGCAAGAGACTCAAAGCAGGCGGCGCGAAACCAACGATGACTAGCGCAGTATAAGCATGATCAAGCAGATGCAACCCCTTGATTGAACTGTTCAAAGACTTTTTCTGTTTGATCAGGATCAATAAATTCGGAGTAATACCGCAAGTGAGTGGCATGCGTATGCCCCATCGCACTGGCAACAGCGCGGGTGGGGACAATCATTTCCGTTGATTGATGCACACGCCAGGCGAAGCTATGGCGAAGAGCATTTGGGGTCATCCTGGGCTCAATCTTGACTAGATCTTTCCAGAATTGCGTTGCCTTTACCTGCTCACTGAAAGCGTCACCCACATCACGGAAGAATCCTTTTTCCGCAACCTTTTCAATTTGATCGCGCAAACGCTTGGGCAGCTTTACAAAGCCAGAATGATATTGAGCCAGCATGTCCATGGCCTCATTCACTGGCCTGCCATCGCATTTTGCATACATCGCCAGGCGTGGCTCTTTGGGTGGTGCAGAACGTGTTTTTGCATTGGCCTTCGCCTGCATCCCAACCTTCAACTGCAAGCCTTTAGCCGTCTCTGTCGGCATCAACAGAGCAAGCTCACACTCGCGCAAACCAAAGTATCCGACCAGGCCAACCGCAAGCCTCAACTGCTTTTTGCCGTTTTCCTCAAGCCAGTCAAGGAAGCCTGAGAACTGCTCATCCGTCAACGGAATGGTCTTGCGCCCAACCTTGCTATCAACTGGACGAGTGCCAATCAGCTCGCTTTTCAGAGCAGCTGACAGCTTGGGACGGTAGCGATTGCTGGCACCACATTCTTCAACAGCAAAGTTCAAGAAACGTGTGACATCTTCAATGCCACGCTTCCGGCCTGAGCCACCAGCCGATGTAACTACGATCAGCTTGCCGTTTTTGTCCTTCTTGTAAAAGTGCTGTTCGGCGTAAGCACGAATAAACGCTTCGTAGTTACGGGGCTTCGGCGCTGTTTTTAGTGTATTCAGCGCCTTGGCGACACGCTGCTCAATCAGCTTGAGCGAGTTTGACCTGAGGATTGGCCTAAGTGATGCCAAGAACCGCTCAGCGGCGTTGTCCCAGCCTTCAGCGTTGAAGGCACCCTCACCGTCTTCACGCTTGTCACCAGACCATCCTTGGCGCTCAGCAATGGCCTGCTTCAGGCTCTTGCTGGCGTCCTCAGAAAGGATTTTCCGTATATCCCTGACCCACTCACGAATGGTCAGCGCATATTCGGCAGCCCATTTCAGGTCCGCCGGAAGATAGTTCTGCTGTCGGGTGCCGTCGTCAAAGATTGTCGTCAGCTGGACCTGTGAGCGCCCTGAAGGCAGCTTCACCAGAAAGCCATTGCCGTTGTCGGCCTTGATGTCGGAACGCAGCTTCTTGACCCACGCAGGCTGCTTCGCACGTTTTTGAGCACCAGCGGGCATTTTGAGCACGAAACGGGTGGTGGCTACAGACCGACTGCCTAGAGGGCAACTGGCCTCGCCTGTGCTCAATATTGTGCTCAAAACGGGCACAAGTGTCTACAAGCTGGCCCAAGCGACCGTGCTCACTTATTTAGCCAGGCTAGTTTTAGCAACGGTTCTGACTGGGATCTTGGCGCTAAAAGCCGGTTTCCTAGCAATTTCACCGATTGCCTTCTAAGCAGTCGGTCGATGGTTCGAATCCATCAGGGGGCGTCACCAAAACCCAGCAGCAGGGCTTCTCATACCGAGACTAGCCCTGCCGGATTTCGTGCATTAAGGATGTTTGGGCATCTTCCGTGCTGCTTCCGTGCAGCTCGGTAGTTTCCGTGCACGGGGGAGACGCACATGCCAAAGGAGCGCGCTGACGCACAGCCTTGGGAAGCGGCTTTGAAGCGTGCGATCAAGACACAGCACAAGTGGGGCTATTCGCTACGACCAATGCGCGGGAAGGTGCAGGTCGAGCGGTATTGGAAAGACACCGGCAAACGCCAAGCCGCAACCTTGCCCATTGAGTGGCGGCCTGGCTGCTAGCGAGAAGTCCTCAATGCTCTTCACGGCATCAATGCCGCAATCGCCAAGGGGCTTTCGCCTAAGGAGCAGTCCGGCTGACTTTCGACCTCACCGCAGGGCCGAAGGTGCAAACGAACTGGCGGGAGATTTACGGCAGCCAAGCGCCTCAGTTTGAGAACGCTGGTTGCGGTATGGCACGCAGGGCTTTAATCCTTGAAACTCAGCGACCTGCTGAAAAGCCAGATGCTGACTTGGATCACAAGCTTGCTGGTGAGCTTGGCTCAATCGTTAGTTGGGCGCTTCAGGCC
>ENA-UENX01000002-UENX01000002.1-marine-metagenome-genome-assembly--contig:-NODE-2-length-106538-cov-3.760086_pt1 | contig 106538 bp, 95 predicted proteins | sample MGYA00237875_ERZ529327 | MGnify/ENA primary metagenome ERZ529327 (study PRJEB26372, sample SAMN05368347) | marine metagenome | biome: cultured habitat; feature: ocean water; material: water; isolation... | reverse complement strand
TCAGTAAATCCAATGCTTTGGCCTCGTCGACAGTCAACAAGTTTGAATCAGTCCTTTGTTTAACCTTAAAACTAAGATAGCAAAATTTAGTTGTCTCCCTTTCAATTTTCTTGACTCCTTACCCTCAAAGTACACCTATTGAGCTCTACCCTTATTTTATAACAAGCTCCTGAATTAGGCTTTGCCAGCTGCTATAGGCTTGCTACCTTTGGCCTGCCTATGAGAATTGCCATCAATACTCGTTTTCTGCTTAGCAACAACCTGGAGGGAATTGGTTGGTTTACCTGGGAAGTAGCCAAACAACTGGTTACTAATCATCCTGAGCATCATTTCGTTTTTCTCTTTGATCGGCCATTTGATCCCATCTTTATTCCCGCAGATAATGTTGAGGGCATCGTTGTGCAGCCTCCAGCCCGGCATGCTGTGCTCTGGTGGTGGTGGTTTGAAATAGCCATTCCTAGGGTCTTGCGGCGGCATAAGATTGATGTTTTCCTCTCTCCTGATAGCTATTGTTCGTTAAGCAGTAAAGTTCCGACGGTCATGGTGTGTCATGATATCGCTTTTTGCCACTATCCCATGCAAGTGCCTTTCCACGGTCGGGTTTTCTATAAGCATTTTGTCCCTAAATATTTGCAGCGGGCCGAACGCATTATAAGTGTTTCGGAATTCACTAAACAGGACATCATTCGACAATACCAGACGCCTGCTCAGAAAATTGCAGTAGCCTGTAATGGAGTCCGTTCAATTTTTCGGGTACTAAGTCAAAAAGAGAAGGAAGACACCCAGAAGCAGTACAGTCAAGGCAAAGATTATTTCTTCTATTTAGGTTCGGTACATCCACGTAAAAATGTGGCGCGCCTAATCCAAGCCTTTGACCAATTCAAAAAAGTTACTCCCTCTTCTATCCAATTGCTCATTGGAGGACGACTGGCTTGGCAAACAGAGGCTATCGAACAAGCGCTGTCGCAGGCCGAACACCGAAACGACATCCACCTCTTGGGCTACTTAGATGATACACAGTTGGCAAAAGTGTTAGGGGCTGCCTTAGCCTTGACGTATCCCTCTTTGTTCGAAGGCTTTGGAGTTCCATTGTTAGAAGCCATGCATGCCGATGTTCCAATTTTGACGTCTAATTCCTCTTCCTTACCTGAGGTAGCAGGTGAAGCTGCGATCATCGTTGACCCTACAGATGTAGATGCCCTTTCTGCAGGTCTACAGCAACTTTATGCGTCTCCAGTCACCCGACAAGACTTAATTGAAAAAGGAAGGCGGCAAAGGCAGCATTTCAGCTGGCAGAAGGCTGCCTCGATCGTTTGGGATAATATATTACAGGCCAAAACTCCTTCAAGTAATCTAGACAAAGCGTGAAGTTTATTGATAAAACTATTGTTGCCCTTCGAATCGTTATACATTAAGAAGCTTTGCCTAAAATGTTCCAATAAAATAAGGCCTTGATCTTCGCTTCTTAGAGGAGTTCGTGCTAATTTAGTAGCCTTGAATGGCAAGTCATCAAAGGATGATTCTTTCCGTTGATTTAGTTAGATATCCCAAGCACTTATACACCAAAATGAAAGCAAACTTCATCTTTTAAGTGAATCAATTGTTGAAGCTTCTGTATCAGAGGATTGATCTAAAAAATACATTCAATGAATCTTTATAAAATCATTAGCTTTCTAAGCTTGTCCCTTTTGTTTACAGCTTGTAGTGAGGACATGCAACGTAGTCTTGCTCCAGTTCCAAATGCATTCGGGAAATTAAATGAGATCATCATCATTGCAGATGATCGCATTTGGGAAGGGCCTATAGGAGATACGCTTCGTTACTATTACAGTGCAGCCTACCCCATCCTTCCCCAGCCAGAACCCATCTTTGATCTACGCCAATTCACGCCAGCTGAACTGGACAAAGATCCGATTCGAAAGGAATTCCGCAATTATATGTTGCTCAGTAATCTTAACGAAGATGATTCTCCGACCACGCAGTTGATGAAGGCGGATCTGAAACAGGAAAGACTGGATAAAGCCCAAAATGACCCCAATTATACCTCTACGGTAGCGAGAGATAAATGGGCTAAGAACCAGTTACTAGTATATCAATTCGCTTTTAGCGATGATGATCTGATCGAGAACATCAAAAAGAACTTCCCAGCCGTGGCCAAGCGAGTGCATGAAGCGGATAGAGCTAAAATCGAAGCTACCATTTACTTTGGGGGTGAAAACCCCGCTATCCAGGCTGAGGTAGCCGATAAAATGGGGACCAAAATCAGAGTACCAAGTGATTATAATCTTGCCATTAGCAATGATGATTTGATCTGGATGCGTAGAGAAATTGACAATATCAATAGCAATTTACTGATTCGTAAGATTGGTTATACTGATCAGTCTCAGTTGTCAAAGCAAGGCATCAAAGCTATTCGAGATAGTCTAGGAAGAGCCTATGTTTCTTCTACTCTTCCTGACACCTACATGCGTATTAATGACATTGACCTCCCCATGTTTACGAGTATCAAGACGCTAAATAATAAATATACGCTCGAGGCTCGAGGAATTTGGGAAATGGTAAATGACTTTATGGGTGGAGCTTTCATCAGCTATTTAATCCATAATCCTGAAAAAGAAGAGTTGCTTTTTGTAGATGGCTTCGTATATGCCCCTGGCAAAGAAAAGCGAAACTTCATGCAGCAATTGGAATTCATAATGTCAACCGTAGAATTCTAATCCACTCCCAATTAGACTATGGAGTAAGCGACTTATCATCCTTACTCCATAGTCCTACCATTGCCTGGCGTCCCACCTTTTACGTTTACTCCCTCATTACGATACTCAGAAAATATTGGCCACAAGGATTATTACTTATCAATATTTGTTAATATTGAGTATGTCTTTGCGATGGCTAAAACCAAAAAAGGGCTTAGCCAATTGGTCAGATGAACAATTACTAAGAGCTTTCCAAAAAACAGGAGAAGACCAGTACTTTTTCACACTAATTGAGCGCTATAGCCACCTCATTTACTTTAATTGTAAGCAATACCTCAGTCAGGAGGAGGATTGCAAAGATATGGTTATGACTATCGTTGAAAAGGTCTATGAGCGTTGTCCAAAAGCTGACATCAGTTATTTCAGAAGTTGGTTGTATAGCGTGATTCGGAACCAATGTATCAGTCATATTCGAGCTCAGAATCGCCAATCCCAGCCCAACCCGAACTGGGAAAAAAATATTGAGACCGTTTCGATTCCAAATTTCGTGGAGGAAGAAAGTCATGCTTACGGCTTCTCCGATGAAGCTATCCAATCAGCGCTTCAAGAATTAGATCCATTACAAAGAGAGTGTTTACAGCTATTCTACTTTGAAGGGAAAAGCTATAAAGAGATCAGTCAACAAACATCATATAGTTTAAAAGAAGTCAAAAGCTACTTGCAGAATGGGAAACGAAAATTGAAGATTCTATTGGAAGGCATCGAACATGATAAGTCATAAGCTATGAAGTCCATTTTTACTCCAAGTGACTGCTTAAGTCTACAACAACTTCAAGACTATAAAGATGGAAGATTGTCCAAGACAGCCCAGCGTCGGGTGGAAGAACATCTGATAGATTGCCCCCTTTGCAATGGGGCATTAGCAGGCTTGGAGCAAAGCCAAGACCTTCACCAAGACGCCAAACAGATTCGATCGTTACGACTTGGTAATAAAAGGGCATTTCGCTTCACTCAGATAGCCGCCATATTAGCAATTGGCTTCGCCCTATTATCTATCTTTTGGTTTAGGCCTCAACTAGATCATCAATCTGTATTTTCCAGTTATTATAAGATTCCACAACCTACCCAAATTCAGCTTCGAGATGCCCGAAATGATGAAGCTTACCAAAACATTCAACCCGCTTTGACGGCCTATCAGAGAGAAGACTTTCAATCAGCCATTACCTTACTTGAAAAACATCTGGAGGCCTTCCCAAGTGATCATCCGGCCTATCTATGGATGGGCATTGCACAACTAGAAGTAGGGAATGAGGAAAAAGCCATCCAGTTTTTTCAGGAATTGAAGCTTAAGGATAAAACCTACTACGAAAAGGCGAGTTGGTATCTTACTCTAACCCACCTAAAGAAAGGGGAGGCAAATCTAGCTGAAGAAGAAGCCGAAGAGTTAAAAGCATCTGGCGGAAAAGAATTTCAGGAGAAATTGCCGCAATTACTGAAAAAAATAAAGCGCCTTCCAGAGTAACTTGCTCCAAAAGACGCTTCATTCTGTATTGGACAATCTAAATTACTTCAAGAAGTCCAGACTTCGGTTGACAAAGGCGGTTAGGTCCGACCCTTTCAACATATTCTGATTCAGCAAAGCGAGATCATACAAGTACTGCACTAAATTCTCTTTCTTCTCTTCGCTTCTCATCTTCAATAATTTGCTAGCTAGCAAAGGATGATTCGTATTGACCACTACATTAAACATATCAGGGAAAGCATCCATTGACATGCCTTGCATAGCCTGCATTTCTTTCATTCTACGCATAAATTCAGGCTTTGTGATCATCACTGGAGGATCCTCAGGTGACATGGCTTTCATCACAATGGTTCCACCACCTTTCTCTGTCACTTTTTCAAAGCGCTCTTTCACCTTATTCTGTTCTTCCTCGCTCAATACAGATTCAGTAGTTTCATCTTTTTGCACTAGGTTGTCTACTGTATCTGAATCCACTCGAACAAAGGTAGTATCTCCTTGCTTCTGCTCAAGATGTTGCAAGAAGTGGTTGTCGATAACGTGATCTAAAACCAGCACATCATACCCTCTATTCTTACAAGCTTGAATGGCGCTATCATGATCCACCGGATTATTGGTATATAAGTGGATAATCTTATCGTGCTTGTCCGTCTGAGCGTCCTTGATCTTTTCTTTGTATTCAGCGATCGTGGAGAATTCACCTTCAGTATTGGTGAGGAGTGCAAACTTCTCCGCTTTGTCATTGAACTTCTCTTCCGAGATCATTCCGTATTTCACAAATACGCCCAGATCCCCCCACTTGGACTCATAGTCCTTGCGATCCTTCTTGAAGAGTTCGTTCAATTTATCGGCCACTTTACGCGTGATATAACCGGTGATTTTCTTCACGTTTTGATCGGCCTGCAAATAAGAACGAGAAACGTTTAGTGGAATATCCGGAGAGTCAATAACCCCGTGCAATAGTGTCAAGAACTCCGGCACAATCTCCTTCACATCATCCGTTACGTACACTTGGTTAGAGTACAACTGAATCTTGTTTTTCTGTACTTCAAAGGAATTACCCAGTTTAGGGAAATATAGAACCCCTGTCAAATTGAAGGGATAATCGATATTCAAGTGGATCCAGAACATTGGAGCCGGGCTGAAGGGGTATAATTCATTGTAGAATGAACGATAGTCCTCATCCGTCAATTCAGTTGGTTGTTTCCTCCAAATCGGATCAGTATTGTTGATGATGTTATCAACTTCAATTTCTTTAGTCTCCGCATCATCTCCTTCTCCCTCAGTAATGGATTCTGTTTTAGTTCCAAACTTGATCGATACGGGTAAGAACCGGCAATATTTTTTCAGCAGCTCTTCGATTCTGCTCTCCTCCAAGTACTCTTCACTATCGTTGCTAATGTGCAATACGACGTCCGTTCCACGCTCTGTCTTATCGTTTCCATCAATCGTGTAAGAAGGATCTCCTTCACAGGTCCATGTAACACCTGCTGATCCATCTTGATAGGATTTGGTTACTGCTTCTACCTTTTCGGCCACCATAAAGGCAGAGTAGAATCCAAGTCCAAAATGGCCGATGATGTTGGCTTCGTCTTTATATTTTTCCAAGAATTCTGCGGCGCTGGAAAATGCAACTTGATTCAAGTATTTTTGTACTTCTTCCTCCGTCATCCCGATCCCCTTATCTCGGATCGTCAAAGTTTTGTTTTCCTTATCCAGGATGATTTCGATGGTAGTATCTCCGATTTCTCCTTTAAACTCTCCTTTAGAACTTAGCGTTTTTAGCTTATTGGTTGCGTCAACTGCATTGGATATAAGTTCCCGTAGGAAGATCTCCTGATCGGAGTAGAGGAACTGCTTAATGATAGGAAAGATGTTCTCCGTTTGTACAGATATATTTCCTTTCTGCATAGAATTTGGTTTTTGAATTTATGATGAACTTTTAGACAGCTTTCACTGAATTGGCAGGAGATTCAGCCTTTCATTTGCCAATTTCGGCCTAATTCTCCGATATTTTCCGTTATGAATGACAGAAAACACTGATACTTGGCCTTCAAAGGACATGCCAGCGAAATTATTTCTGACAAAATGGCAACCTTTCTGAACTTTTAGCGTAAGATTTATCAAGTGTGGCCACTTTTACTCGTGGCTTTCATTTTTTGAAGAGGCGAAGTTGAATTTATCTGAATAAATATTTACTTTCGCACTAGCGACGAATGAAGGAGGGAACACCAATCTGTGTCGCCACACTTCTAAGAGAGCTTGAGAAAATTTGTATTGGAGAAAAAACTCCAATCTCTTCATTTACATTTCATACCAAAATTAAAATGACGGCCGGTTTTAGCATGCTAAGACCATGAAGTGCTATGCACGAATCAATACTTAAGCTTAAAGCTGGGTATGGATATGTTCGTTGTAGCCTTCCAAAAAGCAATCAATCGGGCAACTTGCTAGGACTAACGTGGGGGGATAGTTCAGCGGTTGCCCGTAAGATATACTGGCTCAATTGAGTCAAAAGAAAAAGCGAGACGTACTGGTTCAACAGGGGGGTAGAATCAAGTATCGACTCGCTTTGTAGAGCAGGCTGACGGACTTAGTTCGTTAGCCTTTTTTTATGCCAATGACTAAGGCCTCTCTAAGCTCTAGAAGGCCTCAGTCATCAGTTCTAATCCTTTCTATCGTTTTGGTAATACATCTACTTTGATGCGGTCGGTGCGATTTGCCAACTTCCAAGTCGTGTGAAATACTAACTGAGCAATTTTAGCCATTTTCTCAAAATTGATCTTATCAACCGTATCACTCGTCAAGTGATAATCATCATGCGTACCATTGAAATAGAAAATGGCGGGCACTCCTTTTTCCGCAAAGTTGTAATGGTCAGAGCGGTAGTAGTATCTGTTTGGATCATTCTCCGCATTGTAAGTATAGTCTAACTCCAATTGGGTATAGGTAGTGTTGGCCGCTTCATTGATCTCGTGTAACTCGGTGCTAAGGCGATTGGACCCGATCACATAGATATAGTTCGGGTTATCTGCATGTTTTTCATCTACTCGACCTACCATATCTACATTGACATTTGCTACCGTATTTTCCAAGGGGAAAATTGGATGTTGTGCATAATATTCGGAACCTAACAATCCCTTTTCCTCCCCTGAAACCAGCATAAATAGTACGCTTCTTTTAGGCCCCTCGCCTTTGTTCTTAGCTTCCACAAAAGCCTGGCAAACCTCCATTACGGAAGAAGTCCCTGAGCCATTGTCATCCGCTCCATAGTAAATATCATCTCCGCGCTTGCCCAAGTGGTCATAGTGTGCCGTCACAACTACCACCTCATCTTTTTTAGCAGGATCTGATCCCTCCACAAAGCCTAGCACATTCTCCCCCAACAACTGCCGAATATTCTTTTCCATCGTAATGGATAGATTCGTAGGCAGGTTTACGCGCTTTGCCCGCTTCTTTTTGTTGATCTTTTTTCGGGCTTTTACCACCTTTTTGTACTGGCTGCCGATGATATCTTTAGCCACTTTAGTGGAGATAAATACATTATTGGCAAAGTTATCTGCAGGGTTCTTACTCCAGCCCATTTTTAGGCGGCGGTTAAGAATAGTACGACGGGCAGTACCTACATTATTCTTAAAGTCTGGATCAATGATAAAGACCATAGCCACGCCCTTTTCTTTGGCTACACGTAGTTTCTTAAAGGTATCGGTTGACCATTCTGTAGCACCTCTTTTTCCAGATACATGCGACAAGCTATCTTTCCCCATTGGTTCTCCAGCATAGATAAGGATGGCCTTCCCCTCTACATTTGCATTCTTGTAATCGCTATACCGGGTATCATCTATACCATAGCCCAAGAATATTACTTCTTTAAAGTCTTGTGTCGGGCGATCCGCATTATTGGCCGGATAAGCATAGTAATCCCACATATGGCGCTTGACATCTCCGTTAACACTTAGTTCGATATTATTCCAATTCTCAGCAATAAAGGAGATCCTTTGGAAATAGGTACCATCTTCACCAATCGCTGGCAACCCTAGTTGCTTAAAATAGTTCGCGATGTAGTCTGCTGCTTTTTTTTGCCCTTCTGTACCTGTTTCTCTACCTTCAAACTCAGCACTAGCAATAGTCGTTAGATGATTTTGCAGGTCTGATACAGTAATGGTAGCCGCAAGGGAGCGAGCGACTTTTTCCTCTTCATCTGTCGTAGTTCCCGCAAACTGTCCATACCCTAAAACATAGGAGCAGCACAGTAGTAAACACAATACTCTTTTCATGATGTTGTTGATTTGTCAGCAGGAACACACCTGTGATAGCTGTCCTGATCTTTCCAAGGGTCAATCTCCTGCTATGATATTCAATGCCAAGATGCTTTATTCAATTAACGGACGCATCTTCCAATTATTGGTCAGTAAAAATACAACTTGGGCAAGGCAAAGAAGTTTGTCCAATAATAACAGTATAAGGTAAGTTGTGAAACCGGAGCTTTGTTAAAAAAAATTGCTTTTTCGTAGAACTTGTCTAGCAAGTAACCCTGTCGGTACAGACAAGCGGTAACCAATAGTTAGAACAATAGCTCCACTTTTTACAGCAAAAACTGATCAGACACAAGCGATCTTGCCTACTCTTCTCGCATGCCTTCCTCCTTCAAATTCCGTGTCAAGAAAAGTGTTTACCATTTCATGTGCCTCCGATTCACTAACAAATCGTACTGGGAGAGATAATATATTGGCATCATTGTGTTGTCTTGCAAGGGCTGCTATCTCATTACTCCAGCAAAGTGCTGCCCGGATACCTTGGTGCTTGTTGGCTGTCATAGAAGCACCATTTCCACTCCCACAGAGTATGATACCAAGATCCGCTTTTTCTTTTTCCACATCATCAGCGACCGGGTGGATAAAGTCTGGATAGTCCACCGATTCAATGGAATTTGTACCGTAATCGGTTACCTCAATTCCTCTACCTTCTAGTAGAGCCTTGATACTATCTTTATAGGGAAAACCGGCGTGGTCGCAGCCGATAGACATCTTCTTGATATTCATGTCAGATGAGTAGTTTGCTTTCTCAGATAATCTTGTACGTCTAGCTAGACAGCACTTTAGCAAAAATAATTGTGCCTTAGGCAAGCAAGTATTTTAGCTCAAGGGATGACTTAGAAACACAAGAATTGTCTGAGAACCATAATTTATTGATCCTACAAAGAAACGGAATCCTCCAAAAAAGAAAAAGTTTAGCCCAAGTAGTCTTGAGCTAAACTTTTTCTTTTGATCAAACTCCTTACGGAGTTACTGATTCAACTGCTGCATGCCATCTAAGGTCCCATTTTGGTTGGTACTCACCCGATAAGGAGAGAACAATGGTTCCCACTTCTGCAAGAACTCGGTATCATTCTGCCTTTGCGCTTCTTCTAGCAGTCGTTCCATATCCCGATTACGCAAGCTATACTGATCGGCATAGCTGGCCTGGAAATTCTTATTGTCAAGAATGGAAGTATAGTATTCCAAATAGTCTAAGGTTTCCTGCGCCAAGATTTCCATATGCGGCTTGGCCTTCTGATATTCATTGCCTTGGTACAACACATCCAACATCATCATGGTACGGTAATCGTACGGGAAGTTCTTGTGTGGGAAGGATTCAAAGTATTTGTCTACTAAAGCCATAGCCTTGTCTTTCTGACCATCACGTAGTAATTCAAAGCTCACTCGACGCATTCCAAGCTGCATACTCTGAATACTTGGCATATAGCTATTGTCCACAAAAAGGTCTTCTTTATCAAAGTTACCCCATTTGAACTTGTTCATGACATTGTCATAGTAGGCATCCTTATTCACTCGACCTAAACCAATCATGCCGTAGATGGATTCTCCATCTGAACGAACCGGAACAATTCTCAATCCTAATCCCTCTAACTGCATGTAGTTATCTAGCCCCATCAACTTTTCTCTACGACAAGTAACCGAGAAGTAGATTGGACGATCCCAAAGATTAGATCCGATCACATCAAGAATGGCGATCTCGTCTTTGAGTAACTGATCTCTATTAGTCAAATTGAGTGGAATACGATTGACGATTCGATTTGAATCTGCTACTGTTGCAGCTCCGCTTCGAAGGGCAGCTTGTCGGTCTACGGGGATGAAAACGTTCTTAGTTTCGTAGTATCCCTCTAGTGTTCGACCTCCTTGTAAGGGCACCTCTCTAGGTTGAGCGATCATTTTCAGGAACTGATCTAAGCTCACCGCTTTATTCACATTAGGTGACTGTGCGTATGGATTATATAAAACCTGATTTCGCTTATTCCCTCTATAGGCTTCACTTGGTATCGTCAATTTCAAAGCTGGAGAGTCATTTTGTTTACGGCGCAGCAGGTCAATATACCAATCTACCGCAATCAAACTCAGGTTAACTACCCGTACATCCCGACGGATATTCTCCACTTCCTGGGCATACCATAGCGGGTAAGTATCATTATCTCCGTAGGTGAATATAATCGCATTCTCTTCACAAGAATTCAAGAAATTGCTGGCATAATCCCGAGCCCCAGTATGGTGCATACGGCTATGATCATCGAAATTCTGAAAACCCATTAATAGTGGCGCACTCAGCACTAACAACGAACCGACAATCGCCGCGATCGGACCACTTTGTTTAGCTCTTTCTCTCAGCATATTGAAGAGCGCAGCTGCCGCCATCCCGATCCAAATAGCATAGGTAAAGAAAGAACCTACCAAAACGTAATCCCTTTCCCTCGGTTCCCGCGGAGGCTGATTAGAGTATACAATGATACCTATCCCGGTTATAATGAATAGGGCCAGAAGAGTCAAGGCCTCATTATTACTTTGCCTGAAATGGAAGAACAAGCCGATCAAGCCAAATATAAATGGTAACATAAAGTAGGTATTCCTAGCCTTATGATTACTTTCTGTGGCAGGCAGCTCACTTTGATTCCCCAAGCGCATACTATCCAGGAATTTAATCCCACTGATCCAATGTCCACTGGACTTGTCCCAGGGTTCATAGCCTTGATCACTATTCTGGCGACCAGAGAAATTCCACATGAAATAACGCCAATACATCCATCCCAACTGGTAGCGAATGAAGAAGCCAATATTATCTGCAAAATTAGGTCGATTGCCTGGCAAGGGCCCATCTGGATTCAATCCCATCCAACGCTTATACAAGCGGGGACGCCCCTGGGTACCATCTCCCAATCGAGGAAATAGCATTTTGTCCTTATTACTGTATTCAAGAGAGATCTTTTGGTCTACCACCTCATATCGGTCCCCTACTCGACCGTATCGATTCTCAGAATCATCGATACTGCTGTAGCGTGCTGCAAAGTGAGGGCCGTACAATAGTGCTCTTTCCCCATATTGCTCCCGGTTGAGGTATGGGATCAATCGCATGGCATCACTAGGGGCGTTCATGTTAACTGGTGTAGAAGCATTGGCTCTTACGACTACCACTCCCAGTGTAGAGAAGGAGATGACGACTAGAGCCGATCCCACCATGATCAATTGAAGCAATTGATTTCCCTTCTTATGGGCATAGTTCAGACCGAAATAAAAGATTGCTCCTATAATAAGGATCGTAGGGATTAAACCAGAGTGGAAAGGTAGTCCAAAACTATTGACCATCAACAGTTCCATCTTGGACCATAAAACAGGTATCCCAACTATGATAAACTTTTGGATAACTCCTAGAACAACCACACCGATACCGGCGGCGGCGGCCATACCCAAAAGATTATGATTTTTATATTTCTTGAAGTAGTAGAACAATCCCAAAGCAGGGAAAGTCAACAAACTTAATAAGTGAACCCCAATGGATAATCCACCTGCATAAACCGTAAATAAAAGCCAGCGATCACTATCTGGTGTATCCGGCAAAGTGTACCACTTTACGGTAGACCAAAGGGTCAGGGTGGTAAAGAATGTAGACATTGCATATTCCTCTCCTTCCACAGCGGAGAACCAGATTGAAGTGGCAAAAGCGGTTGTCAAACCTGCGATCAAGCCTGCCCCTGCAGTGGCAAGAGATTGTCCCTTATCTAGTTCGGCATCTCTTCCAACAAAGGCCAATTTGGTAAGGTCCATAGTTACCCATGCAATAAAAGCTGCCGCAAAAGCGGTACAGGTGCTGGACATCATATTTACAGCAAAGGCAATATTGGCAGGATCATCGGAAAAAATGCTCCCGATCCAGGCAAAAAGTCGACCAATCAAAAGGAAAAGGGGTGCTCCAGGAGGGTGAACCACCTGTAGTTTGTATGCTCCCAAGATAAATTCCCCACAATCCCACAAACTACCTGTTCGTTCGGCCGAGAAAAAGTAAACGGTCAATGCGATGGCAAAGACCACCCAACCCGTAATTCTGAATAATTGCTTTGAAGATCCCATCAAGTGGTTTTGAATTTACAAACTTCGGATTCTGAGCGCCTTATTAAATCTACTGTCAGCTTAAAGAACTGCAAATGTATAAAATAATTAGCAAGTATCGCCCCAAACATTTGCGCTATTGCTGCTTTTCAGCCAGATGCATTCTCCCTAATTAACCCAAGTTGTGATGAATGAGCCCAAAAAAGGAAGATTTTGCAAAAAAACAGCCGAGAGCTTGGTTTTGCTGCAAATATTTGACGCATTTGTGCTCTTGAGAATGAATCGCAATTTGCATTAATTAAAACGATCATTTACAATTACACCAAATCGAAGGACTCGTTCAACTGGCATTTCTTTTTAGTAGCGAAAAAACTAATTTTGTGTAAAGCAAGAATTCATCATGATAAAATTACTAATCACCGCTGGACTGGTTTATTTCATTTATCGTTATTTCATCGCGCAACCAGCTGCCGTTGCACCACCTCCGAAACGAGAGAAAGTGGACCCTGCCCCTAGACAGGATAATGACGATGAGGGAGAGTACGTAGATTTTGAAGAAGTAGATTAATGGACAAATTACAGATAGGACATCAGGTACTGTACAAGAACAATCAACTGATTGCCTTTAACAAGGCAGTCACTGTACCGGTACAAACGCAGGAGACCAATGCTCTTTCTTTGCTGCAAATGGGAGAGAAGTATTGTCAGCACCCATTGCATCTCATTCACAGACTTGATCAGCCGGCGTCAGGGGTGATCCTTATGGCCAAGAACAAAAAAGCTCTAGCTCACCTCAATCGGCAATTTCAGGAACGAGCGGTGGAAAAATACTACCTAGCAGTAGTCAAGGAAGAGCCACCTTCCTCCAAAGGGCAGTTATCTCATTTCATGGCTAGGGCCTCCAACAATAAATCAAAGGTCGTAGGTGCTTCCTATAAAGGTGCTAAAGAAGCCGTTTTGGAATACGAACTCATTGGGAAAAGTGAGAATTACCACCTGCTTGCCATCAAGTTATTGACTGGGCGGCATCATCAGATCAGGGCACAGCTATCTGCTGTCGGTTGCCCCATTAAAGGGGATGTAAAATATGGCTTCAGGCGAAGCAATAAAGACCGATCCATTCACCTCCATGCCTGGAAATTACAATTCACCCACCCGACCACCGGAGAACGAGAAACCGTCGAAGCTCCTCTACCAGATGATCCTGTTTGGAATGCTTTTGCGACAGTAATCCAGGCAAAATAACTTACCTTCGCCCCGAAATTCGTAGCCATGGAACAGATCTTACAATACTTCCCTGATCTTTCGCCTCAACAGATTCAGCAATTTGAGGCCCTAGGTCCCTTATACCGGGAATGGAATCAAAAGATCAATGTCATTTCACGCAAGGATATCGATAATCTTTATCCTCATCACATTCTTCATTCCCTTGCCATTGCCAAGGTGGTATCTTTTCGACCTGGCGCGCAGATCCTTGACTTAGGAACGGGCGGTGGATTGCCAGGTATTCCCTTGGCCATTCTATTTCCAGAAAGCCGTTTTCTCATGGTGGATGGAACGCGAAAAAAGATTGGGGTCGTGCAGGAAATCATTCAGGCCATTGGACTAGAAAATGCCGTGGCAAGACACATCCGTGCGGAAGAACTAAAGATAAAATTCGACTTTGTCGTCTGCAGAGCGGTGGCTAGCATGGACAAACTCATCAACTGGAGTTTTCCACTGCTAAAGTTGGAGGAACATCTGCACGCTTTACCCAATGGATTAATCACTTTGAAAGGCAGCAATCTTCGAACAGAACTAGCTCCCCTAGAGAAAGAAAACTACATTGAAGAATACCCTATTTCTGATTTTTTTGAAGGTGAATATTATCTAGAGAAATCGGTCATTTATGCCCAGGTGTAGTGAATTTAATCTAATAAATTTCTTATTCTACCGAAATCTTTTTATACTAGCAAACAGTAGAAAAAACTCACCCTTTCCGAATTGGACGGCCACGTAGCAAATGCGCTTGAATGCAACAATAAGTAAAACATTCGTCAGCCAGCTACACAGCATATACACGTTTTTAAACGTTATATTTTCGCGTTATCTCTCTCAAGAATTAGCATTATACTATTTTGGTTAGCATAGCAGCCAGGCCATCCGTTTACCGTTTGGTCTGGCGTTTTTTATGTAAGCAGTTTGGTATAGATACTACTTATTTCGACCTGCTAGCAGATAGTCATAGCTGGATACGAGTTCGAAATCTGGTGTGTATTCAAATAGATCATCTAAGACCCACTTATGATTGGCTCCAACGATGATCAGGACTCTATCTTCCGGATTAACTGATTTTAGCACATTGGTCATCATCCGGATATTTCGCTGATAATACCTGCCTAACCAATCAGGCCCCATCCAATTCTTTTGTATGCCTACTCTCATTTCATACATATGCATTCGTTCCGCGTCCACCTTAACCGCTTCAGGGGAATTCCTTAACAAGAGATTGTCATACAAGTTCTGGGACTTGATAAGTTGTTCGTTGTGCACATAACGATCACTTATCGCAGATTCATGACGATTGTAAAACCCTTGATCATTCTGACTGGCATATTTCGCAAGCTTCTCAAAAGTGAAGCCATCTAGAGACCCGATATAAGGTGGTTTATCATCAAATAGATAGATACTGTCATGTCCCATCTTCCGTGCCATTCGAAAACCCAATTGAAAAACCTCATTCGGCAAAGTGTCGATCTTGAATTTTCCTTGCAAAAAGGAGTGATAGGCTTCATTCGTCTTTACTGAGCGGGAAGGCTCCCACTCAATCACAACTTTGGTCGGTTCGAATTCTGCTAGTGCCGTCAAAAGATGCTGAATATGAGCTTGGTTTTCGGGGGAGAGCTCATCATAATGTTCTTCCTGACGAAAATGATAGGTTCCTAAGACCATCACCTTCGCTTTTTCGGTAACCGACTTCGTCATTAAGGAAGGAAGCTGGCTAGGCGTTTTTCCTAGAGCAGCCTTTTGAGCATGACAAGCTGTGATCGATAAACAGAGCATGAATAGCCAGGCATTGGCCGTCAACTTAGTATTCATATGTTTCAATTTTATACCAGCACTATAGACATACCTCTCCCTTCAGCACCAGTGAAGCAACGCGAGTACAGCGTATTTTGGAAACGATCTTATCAATGCTAAAGGATAAATACTATAGGCTGGTAAATAAGGTGTTCTATTCGGCACCAGGCGATACCGTTTTTTGTCCTTACTTAGACGAGTAGGGTTGAGAAAAAGGTTACAACAGAAGGTACTAAACACAAGAAGCCGATTATTTTCCATTTAGAAATAATCGGCTTCCTTATGTAAGCAAAGAGTAGTCGGCGCTGATCGGTGCCTATTGTAGTTAGATTTCCCACCGACCAACTACTATTTGCTAATTCCTTAGTTTCCCCGCAAAGACACTGACCTTTGGATTCAAGGGGTTGCCTGAGGCGCGTCGGAAGGAGACCACCTGGCCTGCGTGCCAAATGGCATCGGCAATGGGCCCATTCAATTGATTCCAGAATGGATACTCTGTCTTCGTATCTCCGCGCTGAAAAACTACTTTGAAATCGTTCATTTTGCGCGGTTTACTGTTTCTCAGGATATCACTGGCTTCTTTAAGCGCGAGCAAAGTTCTCCGACGCTTTTCTTCATAGGTTGTAGGCATGTCTGTCATAGGCCGCACATTAGGCAAGCCCTTAACCGAATTGAGAACCACCATGGTGAGACCGTAAATATGATCTAAAGTGGCCTCAACGTTACGAGCGGATTCGCTGGGTTTATAGTTAAGGTCTTCCGATCTAAGTCCTTCAGTTGCCCAATAATAACGGAAACCAAGTCCATCCACCATTCGAGCAGCTACTGTACAAGCATTGTATTTTTTGGGTGCATCGGGGATTTCCGCATAAGGTAAAGTGCTGTTTTGAGCCATCACTATCGTATTTGGGCTAAATGCCAAAAGGCATACTAAAAGTAGGAGTGTTTGCTGATACTTCTTCATAAAAGATATAAGGTTTTTGTTGGAATATGTATTTAATAAATGACCTGCTCAAGCCACTGAGCAGGTCGAAAGTATAATTAAACTTTGCACAATAAAAAAACTAGGTTCTTTACTAATCCTTCCAGGGTTTTAGGTATTGCGAGAACACAAATGACTATTTCTATAGATATCCATTTGAAACAGGGAAGAAAACACAAAGTCTTTAGGGCTTCAGCTGCAGGCCTTTCATATCATCGAATTTCCCCCGAACACCCCATCCGCCAAAAGCCTCCGTCACTAACAGCCAAATCTCATTGTTTCCTTCTTTCAGGGGCAGATAAACCGTATCGAAGTAACCGATCGTACCTAGGTATCGAAAATCACGACTGCGATAGGTATTGTCTCCCGCATAAAGCAATTGGCCATTACAAAATACATGCACCTTATCGCTGTAGCCAAAATGGAAAGGCTTGCTTTGTGCTCGGTCGGAGGAAAGTTCGAATTTGGTAAACACAGCATTTTTCTCTTCTGTTCTAGGACCGGTCTTAGCTAGATTCAAGGTGCCTGTATATTCAACGTCTAGTGACTTCCAGTTGAGAGAAGACGGGTCTAGAGACTGCTGCTGTGCCTGATCGACCATCTTAGCAGGAGAAACCAGGTCCGATACCTGCCAGGTGGTAATGGTCCCAGGTTCTGGTGAGGGAAGAGGCTTTGCTGGAGTTTTAAGCTGTACAGCATCACTTGGGGTAACACGGAGGTTTGCCAAGCGCACAAAGCTTCGATTAGTCGTGAAGCCAATCTCGCCCGTTCTGGTCGCTCTTTTTAGTTCTGGAACGTAGATTAAAGGATTAGTCATATCATCAATGTAGACTTCCATACGCTCCTCCAGCACTATAAGTTTGACATGTATCCACTCATCAAACTTGTAGGTGTATGGGGCCCCATGGCCTTCTCCATGGTACAACTGCCAGCCTGAAAGGCCATTGAAAACCGGGGTGTATTGATTGGCATCCGGTTTACCTGATTGATGAGGTCTCACGTAAAACTCTTCATAGTTGGTGTCGTTTTCTCTGCGGAAGACAACGCCAGTAAATTGGCGCGTGTTGGAAAAGGACAAATCATATTCAATGATGCCATTCTTAAATTGAAAACCTTCATAGACGGCAAAGCCCGGCTCCATATAAAGACATTCCTTCCCTTTGTAGGACTCGATGCGATGTTTTTCATTCCCAAACCGCCAGTTAGAACTGGAGAACGATATTTCTTGGGCCTGATTGTAGGCCATAGTCTGAAGGCACATTAGTAGTACAATGATACCTGATTTGATTAGCTGCATGATAATGGGTTAATTTTTAAAGTTCTGCCAGGAGTCTCAGCTCGATCTGGAGTCAAAGAACTCCTGCAGAAACTAACAGTCGGACAATCCGAATGAGCGAACAAAACATGGGGAGACTAGCCTGCTGTCACGAGGACAGCAGGTAGTCACCAATACGGTTTGCTCCTTCGACAAATCCCGTGTTAGAAGACAATCAAAAACGAAATGCAACGCTTTCTTGGGTTGCTTTTTTGTTTCATTTTTGATTGTCCACGGGGCTTATCGAAGAAGGTATATTTTCAATGTAGCTAATGTCTGTAGAGAAAAATCTCGGGACTTAGGTAGTGTCCCTTGCAAATCGAGGTACTTCTAGAGAAGATTTTTTGCTCCTGGAGAAGAAGAGTATTGCATTATTTGAAAGCAATTGGAGCACTCACGTGGGTCTCACCCCAAGCCATATTGATAGCAGAACCATCATCACTGAACCAGATGGTAAAGGCTTCAAAAGCTTTTGGCGCTTTCTGAGTAGCCACTTCTACGCGCAAAACATCATTGGCTGCGTCGTAGCCATACCCCCCCCATTGGCCTAAGCCACTGTTGAAGATCAAAGTCCATTTATCAGCTTCTGGAATCGCGAATACAGAGTAGGCTCCTTTCTCCAATGTTTTACCACCAACTTCCAGGTCAGCAGTAATGAACAATTCCGTAGCCTCGTTGGCTCCTAATCTCCAAACTTTACCATAGGGCTCTTTATCTCCCAACATGGTACGACCTCGCAAGTGTGGTTGATTGTAAACCACGCGGGCATAAGCATCCCCTTTCTTCATGAAACTAGAGCTCATAGGACTCTTTCTGGCCTGAACTTCGCCATTACTTAGACGCTTGGAATTTGGACGAACTACCACATCTTGTGCAACTACAAATTGCAAAGCAAAGAATAGCAGACCAATAGCTAAATACACTTTTTTCATTAGACAGAATTTAGATTTGAAATGTAGTCTTGCTTTGATAGATGTTGTTTCTATCAATAGCTATCACAAATAAAAACCTCTACAGACAAAGCTTGTTCAAAGCACGATTCGCAAAACTTACGGTTCAAAGTTGCCTTTATCCCCGCTAAAAGGCCATTCATTCTCGTTCAAGTTCGTTCAAGTTAAGCCTATAGATATTGACAGCTTCATAAATTTTAGGCTAAATTCGTAGTGACAAATCCCGACTTAAAATGGTAAAAGAAGGCCGAAATGACCATTGGTACTTGGAGATTGCCCGAAAAAAGCTAGAACATAAGCTAGGATGGGGCAGCGTAGATGAATGGTCAAGCGAAGATTTTCAAACACTAAGCGAAGCCATTTTGGCTTCCACAGATTTAAGTTTAAGTATAACCACCTTAAAGCGGCTTGTTGGTCGTGTAAACTACAATGCTACACCTCACCCAAGCACGCTCAATGCGGTGGCACGCTTTCTCGGTCATGCCAATTGGCGAGCCTTTAAGCAAGTGCTTAACACGCCTCCTGAACCGCAGGAAGTGAAAACGACTCCTGTGGTTTCCAAACCGGAAACAAGCACAATTCCAACAGCTCCTCTCCGGCAAAAGAATCAAAAATGGTTAGCTTACGTTCTGTCAGCCGGCGTATTGGTCTTGATCATGGTTGTAGCTATTGCTAGCCGGAAAAAAGATCAGATCAGTCCAATCTCCGATGTCGATAAGGAAGGAGTTAGCTTTAGCACTGATCCCGTAGCAGAAGGCATTCCCAATACGGTGATCTTCAATTATGACCTCAATTCTATTGATGGAGAGGTATTCGAGATCCAACAGTCTTGGGATGAAACAAAGCGATTTCTTATTGATCCGGAAGAAAAAGAAGCCACCTGCACCTATTACTATCCGGGATACTATCGCGCTAAAATTGTGATAGATGATCAGATTATTAAGGAGCACGATCTATTCGTGCCTTCGAATGGTTGGATGGCAGCTATAGAATCTGGCCCAGTACCACGCTATATTTTGCCTAAAGAATGGCAGCAAACGCCCTTCCTCTCGGTGCATGACACAGCCATAGAAGATCTACATGGAAAAGAAGACATACCCAATTTAGCTTATTATTTGGTTCAAGATTTCGGGGATCTAAAGAGCACTGATTTCCGATTGCAAACTCGCCTACGTCACACCTTCCAAGACGGTAATGCAGCCTGTCAGTATAGTTCATTGACCATCAATTGTACTCGTGGTTTTATCCGTATCCCCATGTCGGCAGCAGGATGTGTAGGAGAGCTCATAGCCCGATTTGGAGGATTAAATTTTGATGGACGAAAGACCAACCTATCAGGGCTAGCTTACCAGGAGCAAGAATGGCAAAAAATAGATCTCGAAATGGATGACCAAGTATTTAGGGTTAAGGTCAATGATCAAGATGTATTAGAAGGTAAGCTACCCACTGATCCAGGTCGAATTGTTGGAATCCGTTATAAATTTGAAGGTGCTGGAGAAGTAGATCAACTCATGGTGTGGGATCACGAAAGAGAACTGCTAGTCAACGAGCAATTTGGGAAATAGAGGTTTTATTCCCGTCCAAAAGGTAGTCAACTCGTAGTGCTTAGACCACAAGTTGACTCCACATTTGATATGCAAAAAGGCTAGTTTTTCTACCTATTGGATCGTGACCTCTTTTTTATCAAGGGCTGATACCTGAAAGTAACCAATGGCCCCTCCCTCTAGATTAGTGCTCACATTAGCAGGTTGACTGGAAAACATACCGCCATCATTATTAATGTTCGCATTCAAATCACTGTAGAAGCGAAAGGCCTTCCTGCTCAAACTGTACAGTTCCATACCGGCAACATCTCCTACTGCATAGTATACTGGACCAGGCAGAGCACTTAGGTTTTCACCGATAGCAACATCGTCGAATACATATACATCCTCACCTTCAAAATTCTCTATTTGTCCATTGCGGAAGAACTTTACTAAGTAGAAGTTCTCCGTTTCCTGTGGCTCTGTCATAAACACCAGGATGTCATAGAATCGGCCGTCTTCATCTGGATCTGCTTGTTCCTCTGGATCGATCTGTGTAAGAAGAGTATCGATCGTACCCATTGTATTCATCATTTCACTAGCTGTGAAGCGTTGCTCATTGTGTTCAATGGTTAGAGTGTAGGTGCGCCCAATTTCTCCCGCGAATGACTCTTTTGACTTGTAGACACCTGGCTGGGCTTCCGAAAACTCTATGACCAAGCCTTGATCGTCTATCACGACAACCTCAGCTCCGCTCACCCCCGCAGACACACCTACATCATTGAATCCTTGGCTCTTTGACACCTTGATCTGTTGCCGGGTATTTTCATTGGTGATTAAGCCTTCGATCACGTATAACTCAGGCGTTTGTCCTGGATCTAAGGGTATGGTTTTTTCACAGGCGAGACTGAGGAATACAACAAAACCGATATATAGCAAAGATTGAATTTTCATAATATTGGATTTCGGGTGATTAGAATGAAAAGTTCCAGCTGAAATAGGGCATGATGCCAAAGAGGTACACTAGACGAGCCTCTTTTTCTGTTCCGTCGCCGATGATATTTCCGTCGTCATCCTGCTTTTTCCGCGTATAGATGGTGTATGGGTTTTGACGGTTATAAACATTGTATATGCCCGCAGTCATGCTCCGCTTAAACTTCCGATCCTTATTCTTTCTAGAGTTATAGGTAACGGAAAGGTCCAAGCGATGAAAGGCTGGCAGGCGATAGCCATTGCGTCCGGAGAAGTAATCCACTTGATAGTTGTCGAATTGGAATTTCCCCGTGGGTAAAGTGATCGGTCGGCCGCTGGAAAAAGTGAAATTGGTGCCTACATCCCATTGATCACTTAAAGCGTATGTCAACGCCAAATTTAAGTTGTGCCGTCGATCGTGATTGGCTACGAATTCTTGATCTCCATTGATTCCAGGCACGTCCATAACGGCCTTGGACAAGGTATAGCTAGCAAAACCTTGCAGCGGTCCCTTAACCTTTCTTACAAATAATTCCAGGCCATAGGACTCACTGTCTCCCTGCCGGAATTCTGTAGCTAGATGTTTATTGAAAAAGACATTGGCGTGATCGGCGAATTCTGTGACGTTCTCCGCTTGCTTGTAGAATGCCTCGGCGGAGAATTCATAGGTGTTGTTCCGGAAATTCTGAAAATATCCCAAAGCTACCTGGTCTGCCAATTGTGGATCTAGATAAGGTGAACTAGGAGCCCATGTGTTAAAAGGGATAGGCACAGTAGAGTTTGATAATAAATGAATGTACTGTGCCATTCTCTGATAGGAGAATTTCACGGAACTACTCGGCGTCAACCGATAGCGAGCATTGAATCGGGGCTCCAAATTGGAGAAGACCTTGATGTTCTCAAAACTCCCATAAACCGTTGAATCCTTCACCACCACCTCAACATTATCCGTTCTATTCTCATATTCGTAAATCGTACCTTCTCCAATATTCTGGAAGATCGAGAAACGGACACCATACTGAAGACTGAGTCGGTCATTTACCTTATGTTCTGCTCCGAGATAAAGGCCATGATCCAAGGCCCCTAATTTCTGTAATTGCGTTTCCTTAAAGATGGATCCTTCATTGTTGGGCGAAATGGTACCCGGGCTAAAGCGTCGATAGATTCCTTGATACCCCATCTGTAAAGTGAGGTTGGGATTGACAAAATAAGTCAAGTCCTCCTTGATCGACATTTCCCGCTGATTGGCATCCCAAACGAAACCATCAGCAACATCCAAGTCTTCTAATCGATAGTCAAAATCACTGTAGACTAAGGTTGTATTGGAGAATAGTTTTTCGTTGAATAGGTGGTTCCAGCGGAAAGTAGCCGTAGAATTTCCCCAACCCATCTTGAAGTCATCACTGAATTTCCAAATATCCCGTCCATCATAGGCCGAGATGAAAAAGCGATTTTTATTATTGGGACGCCAATTTACTTTGGCATTGAGATCATAAAAACTTACGGTGGTTCCGTCCAGATCATCAATTTCAGTCATGATCAAATCCGCATAAGATCTTCTTCCGCTAACAATAAAGGAGGCCTTCTCCTTCTGAATGGGTCCTTCTAAACTAAGCCTAGCTGCCATTAGACCAATCCCTCCAGCACCTTCGAACTTCTTGTTGTTACCATCCTTGGTGGTTACCTCCAGCAAAGAGGAGAGACGACCGCCATATTTAGCTGGAATTCCCCCCTTGTACAATTCGGCACTTTTAATGATATCCGAATTGAATACCGAAAAGAGACCAAATAGGTGAGACACATCATAAACCGGAGCTTCATCAATCAAAACCAGATTTTGATCCGCACTACCTCCACGGACAAAGTAGGCTGATGTTCCTTCCCCAGCATTTGTCACGCCGGGTAAAACTTGAATGGTCTTAATCACGTCAGGTTCTCCAAACAGGGCAGGTAACTTCTTGATCTGTTGAATAGGTAAATCGATTCTACTCATCGCCACTTCGGTCACCGCCTCATCTTCGGCCTTACCGGATACCACTACCTCTTGTAGTACCTGTCCACCTTCCTGCAGTTCCACATTCAATTCCGTATCGCCAGCTAAGGTGATTGGCTTTTCGATTGATTGGTAACCTAAATAGGAAATGGAGAGCGTGTATTTACCCTCAGGTAGGGTTAGAGAATAAAAGCCGTAGTGATTTGTGGTAGTTCCGGTTTGAAGTTCCTTGACAAAAACATTAGCAAATAGTAGAACCTCGCCATCAGATGCATTTCTGACATAGCCACTGAGTGTAGCTTTGTTTTGGGCATACGTACTGCCCAGTACCCCCAGTAGCAGGGTACACAATAACAGTCTTTTCATCGGGTTGTAGATTGTTTTCGTTCTCCTACAATCTTTGTGGTCCTGGCTGGCTGGCTAGCTAGACAGGTGCCGTTTAGCTGGAAGAATTGCACCCAGAGGAAACAAGACTTTTAGCTAAGAGGGAGACGCTAAATCACAAAAATTGTCAGAGAAGCATTGTTTTTTAGTTAATTGAAGTCGATCTAAATCCGGATCATTTTCAACTCCTGGGAAAAATTAAGGATCGAGTTTGGAACGCTCTAGGTTCCTCCGCTTAAAGAGAACCAATTAGTTGTTCCTGTCCTAAGTGTTTACATCTCCAAGATGCAAGTTCAAGGGCCTCCCCCTACTTAGTAATAGACTTTTTTTTCTTATGTATTTACCATTCAAAGTTGGGGGTTTCTAGATTCGTTTGCGTTCGTCCTTACATTCTCGAACATAGCTACTGCCGAAAATAGAATACCCTTTGACTGACACTGGATCAATCAAAGGGTATAGAGGTAAAATCAATTTCGTGGTTTAATCCACCGTTATATTATGTGAATCCTCAGTCTTCGCTTCTTCTCGTTTCGGCAAAGTCACTTTCAATATCCCATTCTCATAGGTTGCCTTAATGGCATTGTGATCAACGGCATACTTGGGGAAGTTGAACTGCCTACGGAAAGCCGGATAAGCGAATTCCTTACGAGTGTAGCGTTCTTCATCTTCTGGAGCAATAGCTTTCTTGGGAACAGATATGTGCAAGCGGTCATCTTCAAATCGAAGCGTAAAATCACCTTTGTCTCGACCTGGGGCCGTTAATTCCAATTCGAACGAACTTGGTGTTTCCTTGATATTGGCTGCGGGAATATAGATTCCAAAATTATACCAAGCATCAGATGTCCAGTCCTTGAAGTCTTTCCCAAAAGCTTCCTCAAAGAATTTCGGAATATTGAAAAACGGGCGCTGATGCGATTTGTGATCTGACATAACAATCGAGTTTAATGAACAATAGTCGGAATATCTTCACTTGAATCGTTCAATAAGGGTGCCACTCCATATTATCTGCCAAGTAGACTTATTGCCGAATAAAAAACTGCCATTTTGTCAGCAATCCATTTTATTCTCGCCTCCTGCTCATTACTGCAAATTTATCAGCAAATCTTTCAAGGCAGTTTCCAAGCTATCCTCTCCAGCTAGATATGGCTCCAAGCTTTTGCCAAGTGCTTCTTGGTAGGCGCCAAAAACATTCTCTCTCAGCATGTACAATTCGTAACTGATCCCATCCGCTACTAACAAGTCTTTGATCACGGCCCCTGCGAAGTAAAATAGCACCGCATGCCAGAGTTGCCTCGGGATGTTCAATTCCTCTGCCTCAGCTAAGGATTGTATCAACTCGGCAACTTTTCCCCTTCTGGCTCCGATCAATTTGTGGCTAGCCTCATGAAACAAAGTTTCTACCCAATCCCCTTCTGGCCCTTCCTCTTTGGTACTTGTCACTATATGTACGGGATTAGTAGTAGTATAAGCCCCCGCCCAATCTGCCAAAAAGGTCACATCTACTCTGATTTTGGAACTAGGCCAAGGTTCTTGGCTCAATTGGCTTAGGCGCGCCGTGGCTTGGGCCTCATAAGCTTTGATCCTTGATAAATTGTGCTGGAGCACCTTTTGATTTTGTTTGCGATGTGTTGGCCAAAATAGTCGTTCATAGATCGGGGAGAACTCGGACCAATAACGCGCCAATTCGGGGTCTTCTTTATAGCTTAGTGACTCCCGATCGTCTTGCCAATAGGTAATCGTTCTCTTGATGCGATACAAGCCACCATTAAACAGCAGACTGTTAGCGATCCAATTGTCTTGGTAATGCGTCAATAGAGCAGTCGTAAGCTTTTGCTCTTCAACATTCAATTGTCCCCATTGAGGAAATACATCCTTTACCTTAGTAGAATCTTTGGCAAGGGTTTTTGCCATTTGAAACAGAAAATGGTGCTGATTCAACCACTTATTAATATAGAACTCAAAGTGGTCGGTGCTGGCTACCGCTTGCTGCGAATTTTCCTGTGCTTGGCAAGACAAGATGGTTGGAAATATTAATACAAGGATATACAGATTGAAGCGACTCATACTCGGATGATTTTTTAATGAGTCACTAAATTAAGGGGCTACTACGCGCTTGTATTGGAAAAATCGGAACAAGACTTCCTTATCGAGGCTTAACCATCTTTTGTGGCGAAGCTCCTAGCAGGGACTGAAATTCATCGATCATATGAGATTGGTCATAATAACCTTGGGTCAGCGCAAGATCCGCCCAGCCATATTCCCAGCCCTTCCTTGCCTCTGCCAAGGTAGATAGGGCACGTTTTATGCGGCAAAAGCGCTTGGCCCCGACCCCAACTTGAGCAGCAAAGAGCTGATGTAGATAGCGAGTAGAAATGCCGTGCGCTGCTGCCAGGCTTGCTACACTGATCCCCGGATCTTGTTCTAGCCAGTCTACACTTTTCCTCACTATCCGGTGAACCAGCCTAGGTCTTGAGCGATTACCTATTTGTTTGAGCAAGTATGCCTCCAAGGCATGCACAGCAGCATCCAGCTCGCCCTCCAGTACTTTATTCATCATATGTTCGCGGCATTCCTCGGCACCTTTCCCCCAAATCTCCTCTAAGCCAACAGATATGTCCGCGATCTCTTTAATCGGAAACGAGAAAAATGGGAAAGCACCAATTGGGCGAAAACTGAAAATTAGGGTTAGTAGTCGATTCTGTCGGTTGATTTCTTTGAATATTGATCTAGGCCCAACTATTACAAGCCTAGATCTTAATTTACCCTGCTGCTGGCGACTATCAATAAATAGATGAAATAGAATATGAGCCCTTCCATCCGGAAAGATGATAAAAGGTTGGGCTCTACTTGTATACCCTGTACCCATTACACTTCTATAGCCTAGAAAATAGGGGGCTAAAGAAGGATTAGGTGTAAAATTTCGATTTTGCCACTTAAGCTGTAGCTGCATGCATCCTTTTAATCTTCTTTTTCTTCTGGCTTATCTTCAGACTTTTCTTCAGCTTCAGCAGTGGCTTCATTTTGCTTTCGGCTAAAAAGCTCGCGCCCCTTCTCAAATTGCTTTTTATAAAAAGCTCTGAAATTTTCTGGATTTAGATCATAAAGTGTGCCTCCCTGATCTAAATGCTCCTTGAAAACCTGCCCTACGGCATAAGTCGAGCTAGCTGCAAAAACGGATAGCGATAATCCCCCTAAGGCCCATCCTACGACAGGTATAGACTTAACAATGGATCGAACACTGTAAGCCGGGATCCGAGTCAGAATAGAACCGGTAAAAGACATCACAACTGCTTTTCCCTTTTGCTCACTATAGGGACAGTCATAAAACTTGCATAACTGCTTAATCATATCTCTTTGAACGGCCGAGATACCTAGGATATCGACAATGGGGATTGGCACGAAACCGGGTACGGCCGAAAACCAGGCGTGATTGTTAATGATAGTATCTGCAGTGGTTACCTTTTCTGTTGTCATTATGGTAATTTTTAAATATTCGTCAAAAAATTATAGTGGACTTAATCCCTTCCAAGTACATAGCTCCTGAACACATACCCCCATGGGGTAAAGAACATCGGAACCACAATCAGGATAAAAATCGGCGTCCACTCCGCAGCTTCTGATTGTGCCAATTGCCCCTGCATCCACAAAGGGTAAGCCACAAAACCCAACCACAACCCCTTATAAAGGAACATAAAGAGCATAATCGGTAGCATTTTCAAGGTGTGGATTACACCCAGTCCTGCTAGGGTGGTGTAAGCAGCAATCGAACACCATGCTATGGCCACTTCTGGATTCCATTCTCCCCGATGTGTAATCAGTACCGACCAAGCATCTTTGGCAGCAAATAGGAACATCAGTAGAAAGAACAACTTAAGTACATAGATCTTAATCGGCCAGATTTGCTGGTAACGATCAGCGGGTTGAAATAGGGTTTTAAGAAAGTTAATTACAGGCATTCGTCGAGTTGATGTCTATAGTTTTAAATCCAGTCTCGTCAAAAGCTTTCAGTAGATTTAAAACCGGAGCATAGGTAGATCATCTACTGCCGCTCCGGGTCAGATTGAAAGGCATATATGAGCCCTTTCGGGCTCTGACGTAATCTTCAAATCGTAATTAAAGGCTTTAGATTCTAAGCGCTTGTTCAGGCAACTGTCCTTCAGAATCTGTCCAGTCAGGTAAAATTTAGCGGCAGCGGCGGACAGGAAACCAATCACCTAAACCGCAGCTACGAGCTCTATCAATTATCTTCTTCTTGGTTCTGTGGTGTACATGCGGGCAATTCGCTTTCTTCCCCCTTTTCACCTCCGGATCATCGCAAGGGCATTCGCCGAAGCTGCGATTCTCATCAATGACGATGAAAGTGGTGGGATCGATGTAGATAAAACCTTGCACATGAAAAACATTGTATCCATCTACTTTAGGATCACATTGCTCTCCTTCTTTTTGTAACACAGGAGCATGACCAGGGATAGGTTTCCCATCCCATTCTACCACCTCCTTAAGTGGGTTATGCCATTTCAAAGCCGCTTTCTGCTTAAAGAAATCGAGAGACTCGGCAGCAATAATCGTTTTCCCTGTGATTTCTTCGATATAGAATTCACCTTCTCCTTCCACCTCTACAATTCGATCTATATTCTCTGCTTTAAACCGATAAGTTTCTCCCTCAATAGTTGTAAAGGTTAGTGGAGAAAAGGCGGAGAAAGCAAAAGCCACCAGCACCATAGCCAAGAGGCTGCTAAGAAGAACTGCAGGTAATCGATTGATTTTGGGCATGTTGAATGATTTCGTACGACTTGAATGACGATACAAAGTTGGCCGAAATTCAAGCTGCTGTCAAGAATTTCCGATGAATGTTATGGTTTTTCTTCGGGCAGAATTTTTCCTCAAAAAGACACTCCTCCAAACCCTCTAGCCATATTTTATTTCAAAAAAGGCCTGCAGAAATAATATTCATTGGCAGTGTTTTTCCAGCTATGAAGTATTGTCCCTAAAACCATAAAATTATCCCGACCTCCAAGGGGATGGAAGCCGGGATAATGGAAGGCTTTTCCAAAGAACTAGTTTCTCTATTGGCAAGTCCTAGAGCGATCAGATCATCTACTTTACATAATTCAGCCTTAGATGGGCATTACCGTTAGGGGTTGTAGCAACGAAAAAATATACCCCTCCTGCCAAGGCGGCTCCGGCACTACTTTGTCCCTCCCAAGTGAAATTGAACTCATTGGTTCCCGTTAGACTTGGCCTAGCAAAGCTAAATACCTTTTGTCCCATCAGATTGAAAATGCCAAAGTCACAGTCTTCGGAACGAACTTTTTCCTTGAATTGGATTCTGATATTGACTTTTTCCTTGAAGGGGTTTGGAAAGGCTTCTAAGGTCAATAAATCTTCTAAACTATCGGGATCTTCCGCCGAAACTACTCCCCCACTTTCATCTACACACTCTAAGCAAATCTCTCCTCCTTGGCTGGGTTCCAGAGCAATTAGTGCCGTATATATTGAAAGGACCCTCGCATCAATACTTTGATTGATGATCGCACTGATCGTTCCGTTATCCCCACCGGATTGTTCCATCTGATGAATCCACTGTCCAGTCCAAGCTTCGTGTAAAAACGAATCGTTTTGGACTAGCTCTTGCTCAGGGATAGACACCACATTTCCAAAGAAGTTATTTTGATATTCACCCGCCAGTTCAATATGAAAAGGAAACTGGCCATTGTATTTCCCCAGTTGTCGAACAGGTTTATTCAAACTACTTAAATCTCCCGTTTGGCCTAAAGTGTAGCGCTGATAACAGAAGCCTTCAGCCAAACCTGTATAAATATCAATTTGCCCTTGCAGTCCGGTCGCCATACCAAAAATCGTCGCTACATTTTCATCAAAACTTGGCGTTGGGCAGCAATTAATTTGATTCACATATTCTCCTCCCGTTAACTGACTCAAGTTGGTGTATAGGTATTCGTTACCACGATAATATCGATTCCCGATCCAGCTTCCTCCTATGTTTCTATTTTGATAATCCAACACATTAATTGGAATTTGATTATCCCCGATTAAACCTAAGAGATCTTCCACCAGTGTATTGGCTGATTGTACATCGTCGAAATCATCATTGCTAGCAGCCAATAACATCGTTCCATCTCCACCTGTTTCGTTGATAAATTGAATACCCTGCGCCAATAGACTGGGGAGATTGCTGTACTCAGCGATAGGTGCTGACGACAAAGCGTCAAAGGTAGCATCGATGGTAGCAGGATCTGCGGGTAACCACACTTCACTCCAGGGCGCAATAAAGAGGCTAGAGAAAATCAAGTTAAAGGAGTCTTGAGGAGTCAATCGCTCTTTGAGCTGTTGCTTCACCTGGTTTAGTAAATAGGCCTGGCTAACCCCATTTACATTGTCAGAATTGTAATCAAATACGATCATCATCTTTCTGGTTGTGCCGGCGGGAAAGGTAGCAGCCTCTTCGGGTATCAAAACCATTTGATACATAGAATTGGAGGATTCGCCTAGCACGCCCACATAAACGCCGTTCTTAGCAGGCGAGTCATTTACCAGTTTAAGCCCTGAGTTAAGCAGTTGGGGGCCATTCAAACTTTTCTCCCAAAAACTTCCTTGCTCTTCGTTGTTGACAGGGTCGAGTGTCAAACTGGTACCTCCTTCGAGTCTCGGCATGCCCCATTCCTGCTGTTGCCAAACCCGTAAGTTTACTGTTTGTAACGGGTGCCAACTGCTTGCAAGAATCTCTAAGGGTAGAGCAGTACTTACTTGCTGGGGACTCCACTGGGCAGGCATTAGGTAAGAAATTTTCACCTTTCTGCTAGCAGTAGCTTCCATGGGAAAGATTCGCAATTGGTATTGACCATTACCTTCTTTGTAAAGGATAGAAGGATCTTGATTTCGGCCAACAATCTCTTCGTACACCAAAGTAGCTGTCCATCTGTCTTTCATCTCAGCTTTGATGATTTGGCCATTAAACCAAAGCCAGGAGTCCACGATATGGGCTTCCGTTGGTAGGTGAAAATCCAGAACGACTTCTAGGTTTCTGCCGGCATCGAAGCCTTGGCCTCGAGCCGAAAAGGTTAGATAGAGGTCGACCAAAGTATAGATTCCTTGTGGTTTCATGACAATGGAAGCTTCTTCGATCGTCCCAGATCTTCGATCCCAGTTTCTTTGAGGATCCAGAACTTGCAAATGGGTATACTGGCTAAAAGAGGATGCACTTGCCAGCATACAGAACAAAAGAGCAATGAAAAGTCTCATAGCTGATAGGGTTGTGTGTATGATGAATAGGATTAAAAACTACTAGTGCAAAGCCTGGCAGTTTGCAGGTTTACAGATGCGATAGTAGCCCTCTTTGGTCACTGGATATCTGAGCGCATATTCATTCTATCTATTGAAACATGGTATTCAATAGATTCGAGGAACTGTGTTAGACGGTTTCCTCTAATTTACGGATTAAGATGCTTCTTTTGATTGCATTTAGAGAGTTGGTAAGATGGATTGCAGAATCAGTCCAGCAAGGATAATGTCGGGGCGGGAAGACCATCATTTGGGAGGAACGGGAGTAGGAAATGGGTTTTCAGTCCTTCAAATCAAAGTTTATCTAATCCTGGTCTGAAAAGCTCCCGCTTCATCCACCCAGGCCCAAGCCATCTTCTCCGTATTGTAGGCAAAAGAGTACTCCCCATTTGCATTGATCCCAATCAGTCCGCCATAGCCTTGGCCCCTCTCTCGCAATACCTGGATCCCATATTTTGCCGCTTCCTGAGCGGAGAAATGTTCCAAACGATCACAAACTGTTTTCGCCAGCAAAACTTTCATAATGGATTCTCCCCAACCGGTAGTAGACACTGCGCCGGTTTGATTGTCCGCGTAAGCTCCAGCACCTACGATTGGGCTGTCCCCAACTCGCCCAGCCATTTTCCTAGGCGTTCCTCCAGTGGAGGTCGCAGCAGCGAGATGACCGTGCTGATCCATAGCTACAGCGCCCACTGTATCGCTGGGTAAGGGTTCGAAGGGGTGGTGTGATTTGAAGTTAGGGTCTTCCTTGATCTGGTGATAGTAAGCAAGTTCCCGGTCTGTCAACAGTGCCGTCGGATCTAGTTCTTCCATGCCTACAGATTTGGCGAAAGCCTGTGCTCCTTTCCCTACCAGCATGCTATGATCCGTCTTGGACATGATTTCTCGAGCTAAGCTCACCGGGTGTAAGAGATTTTGTACAGCGGCCACGGCCCCAAAGGAAAGATCACGTCCATCCATGATAATAGCATCTAACTCTATCTCTCCGCGATCATTCAGAAAGGCGCCTCTACCCGCATCAAATGTTGGATCCTCCTCCAGGATATTAACGGCCCGTTCGACGGCATCCAGGGCAGAAATGCCTGCTTGTAAAGCGGGGTAGACTTCTGCTAAAGCTCTTTGGACTCCCTGTAAGTGAGCAGTATCCATTTCATCCGGAATACTCCAGGCACCACCATGTACAATTAATCGAATGGGCATTTCGCTGAGTTTTTCCAAAACTAAGAAATGATTTTACATTTCAACTGCGGTCTTTTATATTTGAATGGTGCCGTAGGACTACGATTCAACAATAAACCTAAATTGGCACCTCTCACAACCACTACGCCCAGGTATGGAAAAAAGATCTAAATCCAAGCTTACGCAATGGCTTGAAGTACTACAGCAAGAGAGTTGGCAATTAGAGTTATTGGTTTCTGGTTTTGCTATCTTCCTCTTAATTGGCACCTATGAACCATTGCTAGACCTAGGTCGTAAGGCCAGACTCTTAGCCAGCGAATCCAGCACCTACGCCGCGCTATTGATTCCGTACGGGATATTGATGGCCGTCTGGTTCGCATTAGTCTTCAATCTGATTATCCATGTACTTTTTCGTGGATTGTGGATTAGTACCATTGGGCTCCGCTACGTATCTGATGATATCGACTTTGACTATTTTGACTTTAGTCCTCCCTTTGATAAATTTCTTCGTCGGCGTATCCCGAGCTTTGATGCCTATATCGAGCGTTTAGAAAAGATTTGCAGCATCATATTTGCATTCACCTTCCTGATCATTTTCATCATTATCTCGCTCGGGTTCTTCATGAGTGTAACGGCGGTATTCAATATAATACTGGACCATTTTGGAGTAGGCAGTGGCACCGTCTCCAACATTATAAATCTGGTTATTTTCGTTACTTGCTTTCTTTATTTTCTAGACTTTCTAACCCTAGGAAACCTCAAAAGAGTCAAGTGGTTTTCCAAATTCTACTATCCGATCTATCGTTTCTATGGTTTTGTTACCTTGGCCTTTCTGTACCGATCCATGTACTATAACTTGATCGATAACAAGTTTGGACGCTGGGTCGGTGCACTCATTGTACCCTACATTGTCTTGGCAATGATTCTGGCCTCTATCAATTTCGTTACCCACACCTATTATCCTTCTCGTCCGGGCAAAGCTCTTTTATCCACCTTGAAATACGATGATACAAGATCTGAAACTGCACGTACCAATGCGGCCAGCATTCCTTCCAAGTACTTGAACAATGGCTATCTTGAGGTATTCCTTCCATACAATCCCGGCAGCGACGACAAATCCATCGAAGCGCTGTGTCCAGGGCTAACACCTGCCAAAAACACGGGAGTGAAGATCCAGGGAATCGTCAATTTCAACAATATCAATAATCGAAATAGTGACGTTGACTCCCTACTTATGTGCATGAGTAGTATGCATCGACTATATGTAAATGACAGCTTGTTTGCAGATCCTACCTATCATTTTTACAATCATCCCACCCGAGACAATGTAGGATTAATCACTATCCTAGATGTCAATTATCTTGAACGAGGGGAACACCGATTTCACATGGAGACCTATCTTCCGTCCCGAGTAGATCGACGCGACACCATCCTATACCTGGAATCTGCTTTTATCCCGTTCTGGAAAGAGTAATCCAAGGGAATCTTTTCTTATGGCTAGGGTGTTTTATGTATTCACCTAATGAAGTTGTTCGCTGCTTTCCATTAGCGTTGCAGTCTATTTGTACAACTTCAATTCAAAACACCTTAAAACAGAAATCACCATGGGAAAAGTATTTCCTATTATCGACGACAGATGGAAAGACTGGATAAGTGAGCGAAAGATGTTTTTCGTCAGTACTGCTCCCCTTTCGACAGACGGTTTAATCAATTGTTCTCCAAAGGGCTTAGATTCTTTTCGTGTATTAGATGAGCTCACTGTGGCCTATATCGATTTGGCCGGGAGTGGAATAGAAACTGTAGCTCACTTAAAGGAAAATGGTCGAATTACCATCATGTTCTGTGCTTTTGAGGGAGCCCCCAAGATTCTTCGATTGTATGGTGAGGGAGAAATTCATGAAAAAGGTTCCTCCGGTTTTGAAGAGCTAAAATCTAGTTTCCCTCAGTACGAAGGGGCCAGAAGTATTATCAAGGTCAATATTAATCGAATACAGGATGCCTGTGGTTTCTCCGTACCTTTATATAGCTACGAAGGCGAACGAGATACCCTGTTAAAATGGGCTGATGCTAAGGGTGGTGCACCAGGAGTCAAGGAATATGTGAATGACAGGAATAAGGAAAGCCTGGATGGCCTACCTGGTATTCAGTTGAAGTAGAACTGAATATTTGTATAAGAGAAAAGAAGGCTAGCCCTTTGCCTTGCATAGATCCTTTTTTGGATACCCCGGCTAGCCTTCTGGATAAATTGTGTCTGACTTCCGTCAAGTTTTCATTGGTTGAATGGGTCCACAGTAAATCACTTTATATCCTCGCTTTTGGGACTATTTGCTTGCTTGTGGATACTCCATTATCCTTTCTACAACCAAATGTAGACTCTTTCCTTTTCCGATTCTCAAGGGTTTTATAAGTGTCCCCTCCTTTTACACAAGTGTATCATTTAGAGTCATAAGTGATTTGCGCGGCAAAGCGGATCTTTACCTCCCCTCAGGTGTAAGGCGGAATGGCCTGTGGGCCTCGTCATTTTCCCGTCTTTTTTACGCCAGGAAATATTCGTAATTTTGGGCCTTCAACTAAATCAATTTGTAATTATGTTTGGTGACATGTTTGGTCAGGTTGGGGAGTATCAAAAAGCCCTCAAAGAAAAATTAGCCCAAATCACCATTGAGGCAGAAGCTGGAGATGGTTTGGTAAAGGTGACCGCCACCGCGGCAAGGACCATTACAAATATCTCCATTGATCCATCTATCGTGGATGCGGAGGATGTAGAACAAATAGAAGACCTAGTAATGGTAGCTGTTAATCGTGCCTTAGAAAAGGCAACAGAAAAAGAGGCTGCCGCTACACAAGAAGCCCTAAAGGACATGCTACCTCCAGGGTTAGGCAATATGTTTGGTGGATAAAATATAGTTGATCTAGTAGCGTTATTTTCCTGTATGTGTTGAATAAGCAGAGATTCTGCCCATCCGATACTATACCACAGGTATCACTATGACCACTCCCGCCCAACATGGCAGGGTTTTACAAAGAAATTTGTTACCGGCATCGAAATCCATATCACTGACGACTTCATTATCTGCTTTGATGCCGTCTAAATCCTTGTACCAATAATCATTAATCCCCATGAAATATCTTTTCTCTTTCGCCTTCCTAGCCTTGGTGACTCAAACTTTTGCTCAAACCACGGTCGGGCTAGTAGGATACTATACTTTCGATGGCATCTTTACGGATATTACTGGCAATTCCGCCAATGAAGGAACCCCCAGTGGCAACCCGACTTTTGACTGCGGTGTCAGTGGCGATGCCTTGGTTTTGGATGGAATTGATGATGAAATTGTTATCAAGGGCGATGCTGGAAGTATCAATGACGAGTTTAGCACAGAAGACTTCACTGTAAGTTTCTACTTTAAGCCTGTAGGCAAGTCAGGTACACCTTATATTCTGTCCAAACGCAGTGAAGACTGTATGTTCGAGCAATACTTCTTCATCAGATACTCCCCGCTGACCGAGACCATCAACGGTGTACTAACTGAGGATATGAAAGTAACCTCCGTGGCTCGAGGTTTGGATCCAGGTAACTGCTGGCAACACGTCGCACTAGCCAGAGATGCCAATCGCTTGATTTTGTATATCAATGGTGCTTTTGCTGCCGAAATCGGGACCAGTAGTCGAGTAGATATTTTCAACGATGGGGATTTCAGCATCGGTGGCGGAAATTGCCGAAGTGGGAGTGAACCCTTGTTCAGTGGTTTAATCGATGAATTACGCATTTACAATCGAGCATTGGATGAAGAGGAAGTAGCAGGCCTCTATTTTTCTCCAGACAAGATTGCGATTAGAGATACCTTGATCTTTCTAGGAAGCGAAGTAGACATAGAGATCACTTCCTCTTGCGCTACAGCTTTCCAATGGACGCCTGGCAATGATATCTCTTCTACCACAGAAGCAGAACCCACCATCACGCCTTCATTTCCTGCAGCAGATCCTCCACTCACCTATACGGTAAATATGGTCGACCAAGTGTATGGTTGCATTTCTACGGATTCCATCAATATCACTGTCATTGATCCTAATCAATTGGATTGTCGAACGCTCTATTTGCCCCGGGCTTTTACGCCCAATGGAGACGGCTTGAATGACACTTATGGGATTAGTAACCCCTTTTCGGTGCAAGACCTAATTTCTTTTGAGATATTTGACCGCTGGGGAAGCAGGCTATTCATTACTGAAGATGCTTTTGAACAATGGGATGGGACCTTTAAGGGAGAGAAGGTAAATTCAGGGGTTTTCCTATACAAGCTGAGGTATGTCTGCAATGATATTGAACGATTCGCTTCAGGCAATGTAACGATTCTTAGATAACGAGACTGGAGTGTAATTCGCTTACGAACAAGCCCGGCAAAGCATGTAAGACCTACTCACATGTTTTGCCGGGCTTACTAATTTAAAGCGGAAAAATCGGAAGCTCTATCAAGAGTTGAAAAGCCCCCGACTCCCTGATGTACTTACTAAATCGTTGCTAGTTGCTGCAATTCTTCCTTCACAGGGATACGCCTTAGACGATGCCCTGTGGCAGCATAGATGGCATTGAGGACTGCAGGAGCCACCCCTGGAACGGCTGGTTCGCCAATACCCGATGGTGGATCTTCGCTTTCTATGATATGTACCTCTACCTCTGGAGTTTCCTTCATACGCAACAGGTCATACGTATCAAAATTTCCCTGCTGCACCATCCCATTCTCAACTGTTATTCCTGGTTTTAAGACTGCACCTAAGCCCCACATGATACTTCCCTCTACCTGGTTTTTCACCTGACTTGGATTGACCGCTAATCCGCAATCAATCACTACGGTAAACTTGTGCACTTTCACTTGATGATCTTCAATGGAAACATCTGCAACCATACTACAATAGGAGGTATTATAAGAAATGGCGGAGACCCCTTGAAAGATTCCTTCTTGAACCTTACCCCAGTTCGCTTTTTCTGCAGCTACCTCCAGCGTCTTTTTTAACTTGGCAGGATAAAGATCATCTCCAACCCAAGGCAAAAACTTTTGCTCCACCACTTCCGCCTCTGAGAGCAGCTTCAGCCGAAACTCAACGGGATCAAAGCCTGCCATTACTGCCAATTCATCAATGAAACATTCTAGTCCCAGTCCCCAATAGTGTGCTGCTACGCTTCTCCAGGAAGCTCGAGGAAGCAAATTTCCATGCTGGTAATTCAAGCCCTGATGAAAGGCTATTGGAAGGCTGTACGGATAGGGTCTATACCCTCCTGGTCGACTCAATCTTCCCTTATAACTCATCGCTATTGGCCAATCGTTTGCATCCAAAGCTGCCTCCCAATATTCGGTCCATAGAAGATGATACTTGGAGGTTCGGATGGTATCTTCTCTTGTCCATACGACCTTCACTGGACGCCGCACTTTCTCCGAAAGTACGACGGCCTCTTCCACATAATCACAGAAGTATCGTCGACCAAATCCACCGCCGGAAGGGCAGTTGTATACGGTAATGGCTGCCTCTGGCAATTGCGTGATTTCTGCTACTCGCTCACGAGTAAGCTGTGGAGCCTGAGTGCCTGCCCATACCTCAACTCTATTCCCTTTATGATCTGCGGTAGCATTCAGCGGTTCCATGCAAGCGTTCGCTTGGAAGGGAACAAAATAAGAGGCATCGATCCGACTTGTAGCTTGTCGCATTTTCTGGCTTGCAGCCATAAAGTCATGCGTCACCTTGCTGGTCGTGGACTTGCTCAAGTCTAATTCTTCAACCAGATTTTGACTAGATCTTTTGCTATTTCCTCCAAGGTCCCATTCCACTTCGAGTACCTTTTTTGCCTGCATCGCAGCCCAAGTGTTTTCGGCCAAAATTGCCACTCCTGCACGCCTTCCACCTTTATAGTCCATATTCTTGTCAGGAGCCACATCTTCCATTTCGATCACTTCCACTACGCCAGGCACTGCTTTGGCCTGACTTGCATTGAAGGACTTCAAACTCCCTCCCCATACCGGACAGCGCTCAATCACAGCGTAGAGCATATCTGGCAACTTCACATTCATGCTATAGGGCGTAATACCTTTCGCAGCTTGATGCGTCTTAGGACCTACCACTGATTGGCCAATATATCGAAAGTCCTCTTTTCTCTTGAGTTCTATTTCACGAGGGGCGGATAAAGTAGCGGCTCCTTCAACGAGCTCACCAAAGGACAATGCTTTCTTGGAATCCCGAAGTAAAACCCGTCCCTCCTCCACATAGCAAGATGCTACCGGAACGCCCCATTGCTCTGCCGCTGCCATCTTCAGCATTTCTCTAGTTGTAGCCGCCGCTTCACGCAAAGGTTGCCATAGCAGACGAACACCATTACTTCCTCCGGTATCCTGCAAGTGACTGTATCGCTCCTCGCTACCTGGCGCAAATTCGATCTTTATATCCTCCATCCGAACGCCCAATTCATCCGCTGCAATCATTGCCAAACTAGTCGAAGTGCCTTGCCCCATTTCAGATTGAGAACAGAGAAAGGTGATCGTATTATCGCTCCCAATGCGAAAGAAAAAATTAGGTTCCCAGCTTAACGGAACAGTTTCCTTTGAATCACAAGCAAAGGGTATAAATGTACTTAGGAGTAGTCCTCCTCCATTGATGGCACTAATCTTAAAGAAATGTCTTCGATCCATAATTGTAATGTAGAATGTGAAGTGTGGAATGTAGACTGGCCGCTTCCCTCCAGTTTATTGCTAACTATGAGAGCTCTTCAGCAGCCGTTTGGATTGCCTTCCTGATTCTTAGATAGGTACCACAGCGGCATAGATTTCCATTCATATGATTGTCTATTTCTTCAGTACTGGGTTTTCTATTTTGGTTTAATAATGCGGCGGCTTGCATGATCTGGCCACTTTGGCAATACCCACATTGAGGAACATCTACCTTTATCCACGCCTTCTGTAAAGGATGAAGTGTATTGCCTTCTGATAAACCTTCAATCGTAGTGATTTCCTTACCGACTAGATCGCTAACAGGAAGCAGGCAAGCCCTTGATGGCTGGCCATCTACATGTATAGTGCAAGCCCCGCACTGGCCGATGCCACACCCGTACTTCGTACCATTCATTTCTAGGAGATCTCGCAAGACCCATAAAACAGGCATTTGGTCAGGAACGTCCACTTGGTGAGCTTGGCCATTAATATGTAATGTCATTTTCTTTTTGTTACAAAGAAAGCCGCGGGCATGTGTTAAAATCCAGCTTTTCCCAGGATTATCTTTGCGGATTTGAGGAATCCGAAAGAAATTCCCTTCTGCTACTACACGTTTCTGCTTCGATAATCGTCAATGCAAGAGCCGAAGCCGTTAGCAGTTCGAAGTACTGACTGTTATTTTTCACCTCCCACAACATGTAGAGCAACGACTGCATGTAAGGGCGAGAACATAGTTATTGATCATGGACAACTGGACCATCTTCATCGCATTATTCTGTGGTATTGCCATTGCACAGGCTGTTTTTTTGGCTGTCTTCTTATTAGCCAAGGATCGCTTGAAAACTGCCCCTACTATCTTTTTAGCGATCATGTTAATCGGCCTAGCTTGTCGCCTTAGCAAATCTTATTTCTTCTATGTATTTGATGGCGTGCCTCATTGGGTGGTGAATCTTGGAGCGGCGGGTTTGTGGGCAATTGGTCCTGCTTTTTGGTTTTACACCAAAACCAGTCACCCCAAAAAGATACAGCTCATAGAATATCTACATTTTGCACCTAGTCTTTTATGTCTAGTAGCCATCTTGTTTGTAGATACAAGCTTGATCGTCAAAATGTATTATGGGGGATCTGTGGTACTAACACTATACCTAGTGGCAAGCCTTTTCCGCTTCAGACAGGCTGGTTGGTCTGGTAATCCAAATCGATTTTGGTTGTTCTTTGGAGGAATGTCCATGATCTGGCTGACCTTTGCGTTTCAAGTTTTAGCCCCGAGTGTTCAGCTGTATACTGCTGGTTCTGCAGTAGCTTCCCTGGTTTTGTATGGCATCAATTTCATGATCATGCACAACCAGCAACTTTTCAAGATCAAGGGCAAAGGTCCAAAGTTACCGGATAAGGCTAAACAGGAAGATATTGTAAGAGAATTAGAGCGCTTGTTTCGGGAACAAAAAGTGCACCTGCAAAAGGGCTTGACAGTAGCGATGGTAGCGAAGGCCATCCAAAAACCCACCTACTTAATTTCCCAGACCATTCGGCACCACTACGGGCTTAAGTTCACCGATTTTGTCAACAAATTTCGTGTTCAAGAAGTAAAGGATCAACTGGCAGACCAAGCTAACCCTACGATTGAGACCATCGCCTTACAAACAGGTTTTTCTAGCACTTCTTCCCTTTATCAGGCCTTCAAGAGAGAAGTAAACCTTACCCCTCAAGCCTATCGAAAACAATTGATCCAAGCTCAAAGTATCGCCAGCAGTAAGTAGTAACTAAAGGCCCAACTCTTTCTGGATCACCGCCCATCCTTGAAACTGTAATAAATTGCGATTCTTGAGAAAATTGATGTGCGTAACTTCTCGCCCTAACCAGTCAGGGGATTGGAATGACTGAGCTTCTTGCGCGTCAGCAAATTCGATTTCGGCGACTCTCAAACCTTCTAGGTTCCCTTTGTAGATATCTAGCTCAAAGGCTTCGAACAGGTAGCGATCCTTCTCTAAACGACGGCCGATGGTTCCTGGCCATAACGCATCAAATTGTTCCTGGCTCAGCTCCACCTCATACTCTTCCCGCACCAGGGTTCCTTGTGACTTCACGGTTAGGTAATACAGTTCTCCTTTTCTCCGCAAACGCACCTCCTGACCTTCTGGCTCCAGGGCTAAATACCCCTGCACAATAGGGACATGGGGATACGTTTTTGGAGCAAAAGGCAATTCATTTACTAAAAACTTACGCTCTATCTCTTTAGCCATATGGATCAGTTTGACCGAGTTGCTTCGTTTAATAGGAAATCTCTTAGATCAGCTAGACGATCGGTGTTTAATAAATCAACTCCTAATTCGAGCAATTTTACCCAAACCGCCTGATTCTCAGGACTAGCCCAAAGTCTAACTTTTTTTCCTTCTGCGTGAGCTGCATTGATCCAAGACTTCAGTTGCTCATACTCTTCTGCATCCGGCTCCCCTTTTTTACCTCTCCAGGATAAATGACGACGATAATTATCGCTGATTACCGGCATGAACTCGGCAGTGTAGTCTTTTCCAATATCATTAGGTCTGCCATCGATACCTGCCAATTGAACTTCATCTTGTTGAACCATAGCAATTGGCCGGTTACCCGAAAGAAAAATCCTCAATGGTCCTGGCACAACCTTTCCATTGTCCACATGCCAAAGCATGCTTTTAAAAGGAGCTAAAGCAGACCTCAGCGCTGCATAAGTGGATTCTGCATTTGTCTTAATGTCGATCATCAGGAAAATGGGCTCATCGTACTTTGGGTAGATAGTACCATTATGTTCCGACATCCACTGATATAGGGGTTGAAGATATAGAGATTGCAAGGACGGAGTTTTATCTAAATCCCTAGGTGTATCATGAGCTACATATAAGGTTTCATTGATCAGATGGACATCAGCCTCAAGGCTAGTAAACCCATGACTCAATGCATCGAATAGCGGACGTCTGTGCTCGTAATCATTGTGGGCGTGCGCATTAGGCAATGGAATAATTGGATCGGTTTGCCCAAAGCATATGGTAGCTATAGTCAAACAAACAACAATGAGGTAATTCTTCATAAATTCAACCTTTGCGGTAAAGATCGTTGATCAAGAAGCAATCCCAGCAGATTGCAGTTTAAGTAGTGGTAAATAAGTCCCCCAGGTTTTTATCAGGCTAGTTGTTAACCACTACTGAAGTTATTGTATTTTTTCTGGTTTAAGGCACTCATTTTAGCCCTAAATTTTGAACCACGCACTTTCTAGCTTGTTGAAGTTAAAATGTTAATTGTTAATCAAAGTAGATTATGACGCATCTTAAAGAAGGAGATCAGGCACCAGATTTTTCAGGCCCAAATCAAAATGGGGAAACCATCTCCTTAGGTGATTTCAAAGGACAAAAACTAGTTATCTTCTTTTACCCAAAAGACAACACTCCCACTTGTACGGAAGAGGCTTGTAATTTGAGAGACAACTATGGACTCCTCAAGAAAAATGGCTACGCTATTGTAGGGGTAAGTGCAGATAGTCAACGTAAACATCAAAATTTCATTAAGAAGTTCGATCTCCCATTTCCTCTAATTGCTGATACCGAACAAACCATGCTTAATGCCTATGGTGTTTGGGGAGAGAAGCAGATGTTTGGCAAGAAGTATATGGGCATTTTCAGAACCACCTTTGTCATTGACGAAAACGGTAAGATTGAACGCATTATCAGCAAGGTAACCGCCAAAGATCACGCCGCACAGATACTAGCCGCCTAAGAACGCTTTCTTATCTATACAGCTCCAGTGGATTCCTATCGAGGGGTCCACTGACTCATCGCAGCATAAATGTGATCGTGGCCGTACATAGATGAAACCTTCCCGATTTGAACGGGCGGGGTCAACCCCACTTCCAAAGCTATCTCTTTAAAGGCATCAAATGGAATCGGAAAGGGAATCCAAGGTGGTCTCGGCCGATTAGTTTCATATTCTACTAGCAGAAATACGCCTTCAGGTTTCAATAGCTCCGTCAGCTGACTCAACAGCGTCCCCGGTTGATCTATATAATGAAGGGCATTTGCCATCAAAATGCCATCTAAGGGTGGCAGGTCTAGAGGCTTGGTAAAGTCTGCATCTACTATTTCCATCGGAACAGAAGCGTGCTGAGGCAACCTCCAAAGTGCATGCGGGCTTTTATCTACTGCATATACTTTACCACTTGGCAATAGCTGTTGCAGCGCCTGCGTGAAGGTGCCGGTTCCTGCTCCAAGGTCAGCCCAAATTGCCTCTTGCCTTGTTACTGCTTTTTCGATCAAATCCGCAGCTACGTGAATGTCCATTCTATTCTAATTGAATCTGGCGAGCTTGGTGCCTTTTACTAACGAGGAAGGCTATGATACATAACAACAAATACCAGCGCCATTTTAACCGGAAAACTCAATCCCTCATCTAATTCATCAGTGATATTCCATTCTCTAGGATCCCCCTCCCATTGCGTAAACATCTCAAAGAAGCCCCAATCTTGGCTGTCCACTTCCCACTCGTCAATTACATTGCTGTATTTTCGTTTAAGTTTCAATTGATGAGTTCCATCAGAAATTCTCCATTCCCGGAAATCATTATTCCAGACCGTCTGAATAGAAACAATCTCATTATCACCTCTAACTTCCCACTGATTGGGATTATTTCTCCATTTCTGTTTAATATGTCCCACAAAATCGCCCATTCGGTAGTCCCACTCCGTCCAATCATCGCCTAATGCCCACTTCACACGTAATTCGCCAGCTTGTTCGTCTTCCGTAAACACCTCCCATTCATCAAACTTATCGTTCCATACCGCTGCAAGCCCTGCCAAATACTGTGCAGATAAACTAGTTGCACATAGTGCAAGATAAAGTACTAGGCTTAGTTTTTTGTTCTTCATGATTATAGTACAGTCCCAGAACCCATCTCTCAGAGTTCATCATTTATAAAGTATGTTCCTATACATAACTCAAAAATGGGGCCAGCTGTTGTATTGGCCCAATTGGAAGGAGCATAAGGAGGGAGAAAACAACCAACAAGCGCCCGTCTCTTCAAGAGAGATCAGGCGCCGTGGGGGGATGTCGGTTATTTTTCAGTCTTTTCCGGCAATAGAATGCCAGGTAGAAGCAGGCTGTTTTTACTTCAATTCGGGAATATCATTGCAGGAACTCCGCTGACTACTGTCAAGACGTGAGTTATGGACTATAATTTAGAGTAGTAATTAGTGGTATCTCTTAGGATACCAAAGGGATTATAAAGCGTGAACGGGGCAGATGAATTCTAGTCCTTCAGATCTTTCTTTAGAAAGGTAGATCATCATCTGCTGAATCTCCGGGATCATCAGCCATTGATGGGAAAGAACCATCGTCTGACGCAGAGGGGGCTGTAGTTGGGCTTGGTTCTGGATTTTCAATCCGCCAAGCATTGAGGTTTGTGAAGTATTTGCCGTTCCATTCTCGACCGCGAAGATCGAAATGTACTTTTATGTTCTGACCTTCTTCATGGGGGTCCAAGAGGGCACATCGATCCTGAACCAACTGAAACTTGACGAATTGCGGATAATTTCCACTTTCTACCTCTAACACGAATTCTCGTGCTTGGAAAGTCTCAGTCTTGTTTTCAGTATCAAATTTCTTGTGTAGTCTACCCACCACTTCAAAAGACATGTCTCGAACTTAACTTTACGTGATTAGATGTTCAAAAGTATGAAAAAGAAAAATAATAATCCATTCCCTTCTCGACTTTTTACGGAACGGAGCTCAAAAAACAGGTTGGGGCAGGTATGATTTCTGATCTGGAAGTTTCACCTGCAAACTAAACCTTATTTATCCTTAACTGGCTTTGAATTGATTAGCTAATTTATAGATATCAGTTGGTGTCTGACAAACGATCGCTTTTTGGCCTCTAACAGCGATCGGAGATTTGATCAGATCAGGGTTATTCTGAATCACTTTAATCCAGGATTCATCGTCAAAATCACGTCCTCTGATATGTTGCTGATAATAAGGATGAGCCTTGTTCATCAGCTCTCTGGGATGAACATCCAGAAATTGCAAAATCTGCTTCCAGCTGGTGCTGGTAGAAGGAGAACGCGAAAAGGCGTAAGATTTAACATGAAGTCCGGCACCTTGTGCATAAGCTACGGTTTTGCGGCCAACACTTGAAGTTGGATTGTAGTAGATGAGTATTTCTCGTTGATGTGTTTTCATGATCATTGTTTTTATGTACGTGGATAGCTAAATAGAGATGACATAGCCTAGCTAGGCAACTGCTCATACCGAGTTCTCGTAAATTTGCCTTCACCACACAGCAGTCAAACAATTTAACAAAAAAACAGCTTTATTCAAAATAAAAATTTGCAATCAGCTAGTTTTCAAAATAAAAATCCAAATAGCTCGAAAAAAGCCCTGTTTTGTTAAAGCATATTTCATCTAGAAGAGCCCCTTTAACAGTTTGAAAAAGAGATCTGCTTCTCATTAACAATACTTTAAGCACGGAGAACTGCATTTGGATTAAATCTGTCTTACATTTGTGGAGTAGGCCTAAACAGCCTATTTGCTAAGGATTTTACTCAAAAAACAATCAATATGAAGAAGTTAACTTTCCTACTTGCTATTGGCCTGATCGTGTCTATCGGTTGTAAAAAAGATAATGAAGAAAATTTTGCATTTAGTTATGATGGACCCAACCTAACCGGCCCCATCTTAGAAGTAGGATACCATGAAGCAGCTGCACGCTTCACCTCAAACGAAACGAGCGCTTATACCGGTCAGCAGTTGACTAGTGTTTCTTTTTTCATGGGTGTGGTTCCGCAAAAAGTAGAAGTGATCATCTACGGGGAGGGTAGCGACAATACTCCTGGTGCTGAGCTGTATCGCGCGAATGTTACTACGGGGATACAAGTCCCTGAATGGAATGAACACATCCTCAGTACGCCAATCAATATTGACGGGAATGATCTTTGGATAAGCATTGGCCTAACACACGATCAGCAGAGTCAATCCATTGGTTGTGACGCCGGCCCAAATATCGCCAATGGGGATTGGCTGTTTAAATCTCTTGATAATACCTGGTCTCCTTTCGGTGTTCGGATCCCTGGAGAAAGTGTGAATTGGAACATTAGAGGAAAGGTTTCAGAATAATCGTTTTCCACTTAAATCCCTACTCTTTTCTTCTCAAATCCTTTTGACTCTCGTATCTTTGCGCCTCATTTTGAACCAAATACGATGACAAGGGGTTATTTCCAAAGTGAAAATTGGGAACCCGAGGATTAGCGAAGTAAATGATCGAGATATGGCGACGCCAAAATCAGTTGCATTTTACACTTTAGGCTGCAAACTAAATTACTCCGAAACTTCTGCCATTGGCCGCTTGTTCGAGAAGGCTGGCTATTCGGAGAATAAGTTTGATGAAGGAGCAGATATCTATGTGATTAATACCTGCTCCGTAACTGACTTTGCAGATCGCAAGTGCCGGCAGATCGTTCGGCGCGCTTTGCGTAAAAATCCTCAGGCCTTTGTGACCGTCGTAGGGTGTTACGCACAACTTAAACCTGAAGAAATAGCCAATATAGAAGGCGTTGACCTGGTACTTGGAGCAGCGGAGAAATTCCGCATCCTGGACTTCATTGATGACTTGTCTAAGTCGACCGACAAAGGCATGGTACAAGCCGGAGAAGTCAAGGAAGCCAAAGACTTCGTCAACGCTTTCTCTTTCGGAGATCGTACGCGATCTTTTTTGAAAGTGCAAGATGGCTGTGATTATAAATGTAGCTTCTGCACGATTCCACTGGCTCGCGGTAAGAGCCGGAGTGATACGGTAGAAAGCGTGGTGGCCAATGCCAGGAAAATTGCGGAAATGGGCGTGAAAGAAATCGTCCTGACCGGGGTGAATATTGGTGACTTTGGCAATGGTACCGAGGTGATTGAAGGCGTAAAACCGAAGAAGGAAGCGCTTTTTATCGACTTGATTCGCCAGTTGGATGAGGTAGAAGGCATCGAAAGATTCCGCATTTCCTCTATCGAACCCAATCTCTGCACGGACGAAATCATAGCCTTCGTAGCGCAATCCAAGCGATTCGCTCACCACTTCCATATGCCGCTACAATCCGGCAACAACAAGCAGCTCAAAATGATGCGCCGTCGCTACAAGCGAGAGCTTTACGAACAGCGTGTGGCAAAAATTAAGGAGCTGATGCCGCACTGCTGTATTGGTGTAGATGTGATTGTAGGCTTCCCTGGAGAGACAGAGGAAGATTTCCTCGAAAGCTACCGCTTCATCAATAGCTTGGATATCTCCTATCTCCACGTCTTTACCTATTCTGAGCGGCCAAATACGCTGGCCTTTGAAATGCCAGACCCTGTGTCTATGCAGGAACGACGACGACGCAACCAGATGCTAACTATCCTTAGCGAGAAAAAGCGCCGTTACTTCTACGAGCAGCATCTAGGGCAAACCCGCCCTATCCTCTTCGAAAAAAGTAAGACTCCTGGCATGATGTCAGGCTTCACCGACAACTATGTGAAGATTGAGACGCCTCTACAAGAGGCTCTACTAAATCAGACACATGTAGCGAAGTTACAGGAGATTAATGAGAAGGGATTGGTAGTAGTTTAGAACTTAGAAAACATCCCGCAACCGCTTCACCACCTCAAATACCGCCGGACAAACCGCCGTATTCTTCAACGTAAGACCTAGAATTTGATGGAAGTTCTTTCGGTCCGTATGGGGATATTCCCGGCAGGCTCGGGGACGAACCTCATAGATCGAGCAATAGTTGTCCTCGCCCAGAAAGGCGCAAGGGGCTTCATTCAGAACGTAGTCCCCATCTTCGTCCAGGTGTAGATATTGGTCTACGAAGTCAGCTGGTCGCTGGCCCAGGTGGCGAGCAATCCGATCAATGTCCTTGTCGATAAAGATAGGGCTAGTAGTTTTGCAGCAGTTGGCGCAAACCAGGCAGTCGATTTCCTCAAAAACCTCATCGTGCAGTTGGGCTACCGTTTGATCCAAGTGCTTAGGCTTTTGCCTCGCCAAACGATTAAAGAACTTCTTATTGGCCTTACGTTCATCTTTGGCCCGGGCCTTGATCTGTGCTGGTGGGATCATGGGCGCAAAGGTAGATAAGTATTCATAAATAGAAGACTAAAAAAAGGGTCTGAGCAACGCTCAAACCCTGGATTGGAATAAAATTATATGGAAGTGGTTCTTAAGTCAAATTTGTTGTGGATCTAGTCCTGGACCAGTTTTCCTTGGAAACTATTGTTGCCAATGGTCACTTTCACTGCTTGCACCTGGCCGTCCTTACGGAAGAATTCCATTTCTGCATCCACCGTCTTTAGAAAGAGGTGGTCTTTGGCTTTAGCAAACAACTGCTCTTTGCTTTGCCCTTCGGGCTGGCCAAAAAGCTTGTCTTCCTCCAAGGTGATGAATAGATGAAAGGGACCTAAATCATATTTTCCCACATATTCCTGCAATTCTTTTGCTTTGAGCTGGATAGCCTCCTTTTGGGCTACAGTATTCGATTGCTTGGCAGCCTCAGCTACTACTTTGCCTGCTTCGACCCGCTTCAAGCCCACGACTTCACCCGCTTCATTCCGCACGAACTCAATACTGATCAGGCCTTCCTCGAAAAAGAATTGATCTGTTGCACCCATGTAGAGCGGCCGTCGTCGATCTCCAGTAGTAAGACTATATAGTTGCCCGTCTTCATGAAAGATCTCATGCTTCCTCTTTCCCTCATACTGATATTGGCCAACGTATGGATCTATGGTACTGGCATCTAGTGGTCCTTTTGACACCAGAGGATATTCACCGATAGCGAAAGCTGCCAGTTTATTAGCCAGTCCGACTGGGTTTTTACAAGTACAGTTAGACAATACGGCTACGAATAGATCTTCCTTAGGCAAATAGATCATGTTGGACAGGAAGCCCTGAATAACGCCATCATGGCCTACTACTTGCTGCCCGTATAGCTCGGCCAGTTGCCAACCGTAGCCATAGGGAGTAGAAGCCCCACCTTCAAGTCGGTAGGATGAAAATGCCTGTTGCAAGCTCGATTCGCTAATCACTTTATTTGCTTGTAATGCTTGCATCCATTTGTGAAGATCATCCACTGTTGATACTAGACCTCCGGCAGCATAGGGAATGGCCATATTCAAATAAGGTGCATGCTGATAAGCTCCATTGTCTTGCTCGTATCCTATTGCCTGCTCTTTGGTAGCTTCCTGTGCATCTCCAAAGTAGGTGTCCTTCATACCCAAAGGCTTAAAAATTGCTTTCTCCAAATACGCACCATAACGCATCCCGCTCACCTGCTCAATAATGGCTCCCAGAAGGATGTACCCATAGTTGTTGTACCGGTATTGTTCTCCCGGTGTAAATTCCGTGGGAGCATCTTTAAAAACATCAATAATTTGCTCTGGTGTTGCAGCTTTATCTTGTAGATGAGCTACCTCCGCCATACCCGTATACGGCTTAATACCAGCAGTATGGGTTAGCAAATGTTCAATCCTCATTTCCTTACCATTTTTGGGATAGTCCGGTAGATAGGCCTGTACTGGATCCGAAATATCCAGTTTTCCCTGCTCAGTCAATTGCAAAATGGCAACTGCCGTAAATGTCTTAGTAATGGAACCAATTCGAAATAAATGTGTCGGAGAGATTTTCTCTCCTTGATCTATGTTAGCGAAACCAATACCTCCCCTAAATAGGGTCTCCCCTTCCTTTACCACCAGAACGGCTGCACCAGATTGATAGGCCTCAAATTCCTGTGCAAGGATGGTTTCGTAAGGATTGGCATCCTGTCCAAGGAGAGAAAAACCATTCATCATGATCATGACCAAAATGGCTAATCCTAGTGAACATCGATTATTTAAAGAAGGTATATGTGACATTGCTGTTTGTTTAAGGAGTGAATAATCCTTCTCTGACAATTTTGGTGGTTAGCGTTTCCCACCTTCACAAGCGCACACTACTTAATCTTCTGCGCTACCATTTCATGTCCACTACTCATTTCCAATTTAATCCCAACAACCTTCTCCCCGTCGCGTTTGAAAGTCACCTTCACTTGGCCACCATCCGATGTATCTACTTCGAAGCTGTCTGGTCCATTCGGCTTCATTTTTTCTTTGGTATCATCATCCGGTTGGCCATACAAAAAGCCATTCTCCAAAGTGACCTTCAAGTGCCGTCCCTCTGATGCGTAGACACCTGTGTATATCGAAAGGTCTGTAGCGCCCTTGCTGCTCACTGTTGCTTCTTTAGGCTCTACTTCTGCCATCAAACTCCCCTCTAGTTGCGCATCACCTTGCGTTACTTTCATGCCTTGCACCTTACCATTTACACGAAGGAATTCCACTGTAGCGTCAACTACCTTCAAAAAGAACTCATCCTTAGCACTAGGCCATAGTTCAGCTTTGCCGTCTCCATCTGGCTTACCGTACAGCTTACCCTCTTCAAGCGTGACTTTGATCTTGAAGGGTCCCATATCATAGGTCCCAGTGTATTCCTGCAATTCTGACTCAGATAAGGTGATAGCTTGCTTGGCTTCTACCTTCTCTGCAGTTTTTTTGGCAGTGCCCAAATAGCTCCCTCTTTCATAAGCTTTGATAGCAACCACTTTGCCTTCTGTTTCTCTTACAAACTGAGCGGTACGTAAATTATCGTTAAAGAAAACCCAATCCTTTCCCATTGGATTTAATTCATAGCGATTTCCTCCCCGACTCATCGTGTACAACTTTCCATCTTCTACCACAATCTTATGCTTGTTTCCCTCTTCATTTTCATAAATGCCTACATACTCTTGCAGCTTATCGGCACTTAATTCCACCTTGGTAAAAGCCTTTAACTCTCCCAAGGCGAGCGCGGCCATCTTATTAGCGGCAGGGCTAGGGGATTGACAATTACAGTTGGAGAAGACTGCCACAAAGAGTTCTTCTTCAGGGATATAGATGGATTCAGTTAAGAAACCATTGATGCCTCCGCCATGCTCTACTGCCGGTCTGTCATAGATCTTACTTAAAGTCCAGCCATAGCCGTAATCTGATTCTTTCCCATCGTTTAGTTCGAATGGAGAAAAGGCCTTTGCCAAGCTTTTAGCGCTTACCAACTGATGTGCATGAACTGCCTGGGTCCAAGTATAGAGATCCGCCACATTAGATAGTAGGGAGCCTGCTGCATAAGGTAGTGTCATGCTGAGGTAATCGGCATTGCGATAATCTCCTCTTGCTCCTTGGTAACCTGCCACTCTCTGCGGAATCACTTGACTCGCACTGCCGTAATAGGAAGCGGTCATTCCCAATGGGTCAAACATATTCTTTTGTACATATTCCTGATAGGAGAGACCACTGACCTTTTCAATAATCACTCCTAAAAGGATATAGCCAGAGTTATTATAATTGAATTTTTCGCCCGGAACAAAATCCATCGGCTCGTCCTTAAAAACAGCCACTAGTTCCTCTGGGGTCATATCCTTTCTAAACATACTACCAAAGCTATCCATATCGGTATAGCTTCTAATCCCTGAAGTATGTGTCAACAGATGTTCTACGGTGATGGTATGTCCGTGTGTAGGGTAATCCGGAATAAACTTTGTAATGGGATCTTGAATCGATAATTTACCTTGCTCCTCCAATTGCATGATCGCTACGGCAGTAAATTGTTTGGTAATCGATCCAATGCGGAAAATATGCTCCATTTTCATCTCTACGCCAAGTTCCATATTGGCATTTCCAATCGCATCTTGATACAAGATCTTGCCTTTCTTGGCCACGATAGCGGTCGCTCCTGATTGATGATCACCAAATGACTCCTCTAGAATAGAGCGATAACTGGTGTTCTGGGCGGATGCACTTAGAGCCAAAGCCAAGAACGGGAGAGTCATTAGTAAATAGAAGAAAATGAGTTTGCCTACTTGCTCAACAGTCAATGATTTCATAATAGATTGTTTTTTTGGCGTAGGATTCCCCTGCATGACCAGGATAGGCATGTGTGAGAAAATCGTACGAACCATTGGTAGATTAAGGAGAGTTCGTGATTAGAAATCGATCATTTATTCTATCGCTTATTCCTATTCAAGGAGAATCAAGCGGCCATTCCTTGCCTTAAAATCCTTAGTATCGGCCGCGCCCTTCAGTCGAATATGACCTCGCCCGTGGGTCACACCCTTCAAAGTTTCGGCAACTTGAATTTTAGCTCCTCCATTTCCTTCGGTGCGAATCCCGGCAGTCTGTACCGATAGATCAAAAGCGGTCAGATCACCAGATCCATAAATTGCCAAATCCAGGTGATTTGCAGCGCCCTCTACATCCATATTACCATTACCATGAATCTCAGCATCTAGGTAATCTACCTTAGCGGCTAAGGCCATATCGCCATTACCATATCCTCTAAGTCGCAAAGTATCGCCTGCAATGGTATCAGTCACGGTAATGAACCCACTGTCATTGATTACTAAGGTATTCACCGCAGCTAATGGAACTTTTATTTTCACCGGTAAGGTGGCCCTAGCCCATTCGCCCTCTTTCCAATGGATATGTAGCGTCCCCTTCTCTACTTTGGTAATGATATTTCCAAAGAGATTGTCCTCTGCTGAAACTTCTATCTGCTCAAATGCCGTACTCATTTCCACATCCATATTGGCATGCAAAGCCACAGAAGTGTAATCTGTTATTGAGCGAAGGTCAACCCCTACTTGCCCGTTTCCTTGCACATCTCCGTGATCACGACTCGCTCTTTCCTCTGGGCTCCTAACCTCCGCGTTCATGCGCGCCGTAATTAAGAAAGTCAGGATCATCGTCATCATCACCGCCAATAAGCCTATTAATAATTTACTACTGGTTTTCATCTTACAAGATTTGATAGAGGAGTTAGAGATTAGGCACAAATCCAAAGAACAGGGCCCAGATTAAAGACAGGATAATTGAAAGAATAACAGTCATGGTGATTTAATTTTCTTGTACAGTTGGGTAATTTCTTTGTAGTCTTATCACTGTGCTCCTGCTCCGTTGGATTGTCGATGATAAATCTGCTGAATATCATCGAAATTCATCCCTAATAATTTCATCATTTTAAACAGTTCGGGTAATTCCTGTTGAATGAATATTTCGCGCTTCAGGGCTTGGGTTTTTTCCAAAGCATCTTCCGCTACGAAATAGCCAATTCCTCTTCGCTGCGTAATTATTCCTCGGTCTTGCAAGTAATTGAAGGAGCGTACTACCGTATTTGGATTGACCTGTACGGTAGCTGCCATCTCCCTCACCGATTGCACTTTATCCCCTTTGACCAAAACACCAGCAAGGATGTTTTCCAGCAGATAGTCGGCAATTTGTATGTAGATTGCTTTTTGTCTTTTAAAATCCATCTTACACCTCTTTTTCGGTAAGTTTAAAAAAGCCGATCACAAGCATTATAGGGGCCAATGCAAGCCAGAACACATACTCTAGGACCTGTTCTAGTCGATTGTTTACAAAGTCTTTAAAGGTGTCAGTTATCTGGTAAACTTGATTGGGTGACGCAGGGGCTGTCCAACCTTCGAACATCTCTGGAAAAATAATTCGGGCACATAGGTAAACAAACAACATCAAGAATATTTGCACCAGCATCAAGGAGAAAGCCGTTTTAAATATGGCATAGCGATGGAAGAATACGGCTCCCGCCAAGAAGATGGTTTGGGAGACGAAATATATTCTCATAAACAGCCAAGTCGTCTCCCCAAAGGCTGGTAGCTGTGCAAAAGGTGTACCTTCTGTGTACTGTATATTTACCTTATTGGCCAACCAGGAAAAAATGAGATAAACTACCCAGATGGCCAATGGGTATATTAGTCCGGTTATAAGCCACTTAGCGGTATACTTTTCGAAGTTAGAGGCAGGCAAATTGAGGTAAAACAATCTTGATGTTTTTGCCCCAAAATGAACAAAAGCTAAGCTTGAGAAGAACGCCCCGCCGCATAACAAAATGACGGCAAACCAGATGTAATGAAATTCTTCTAATTGTTGCTTCTCCGTTGAGAAAATCCCGGCGGCGTTGATCCACCAAATCATAAACAGCCCTCCAAACACCACTCCTAAGCCCAGAAGATACCGGAGATACTGCAAGCTCATCTCCTCCTTCAACAGCAGGCCTAGACGACGCAGATCCAGTAGGTTATTCGTTTGCATAATCGTAGTCGGTTTTAAATAAATCAGTGAAATAGTCGGTCTTTTCGATGACCGCATTAAATAGCACTTCCAGGTCTACTTCTTCCTCTCCTTCCCCATTTTGGGGGTTTATTGTCATGAAGCCACCAGGTACACGTTCCGAGTAGATCACCTCTGATGCGTTGGGTTCTCTAAAAGCTAATTGGAACTGTAATTTGTTATTGATGGATTCGATAGATTCTTGAAAAATGATCTTACCCTGGTTAATAATGATGATTGGATCCATCAAATTGGCAAGATCTCTCACTTGGTGAGTGGATATGATAAATGTACGATCCTCAGAAATCGCCCCAGCCAATATCTTTCGAAGCTGAGTCTTAGATGGAATATCCAGGCCATTTGTAGGCTCATCCAGGATCAACAATTTACAATTGGTGGCCAAACCAAAACTTAAGATGACTTTCTTCTTCTGTCCGTAGGACAATTTATTCATCTTTAGTTCTTCGCTCAATTTGAATTCTGATAGCAGCTTAGAAAATTGAGCTCGGTCAAACTTTGGGTAAAAAGGAGAATAAGTAGCCACAAAAGTGCTTATTCTCATCGCAGGTATGTGTAATTCTTCCGGTATGAAGTATAAGTCTGAGAGAAAAGAGGGTTGGCGCTTTCTAGGTATATGTCCTAAGACCTCACAGCTCCCCGATTTGGGGAATAATAATCCAGAGATCAAACTCAAGAGCGTCGTCTTACCGGCTCCATTCTTTCCCAGAAGCCCGTATATATTCCCGCCAGGTATGGACAATTCCAACCCCTCGAAGAGCATCGCGCCCTTACTGTAGCTGAATGAGAGGTCTTTTAATTGTATCATAGTTGGTTAGTGATTTAGTGTACTACTTAACTAATACACTACAAATGTAAGACAAGAACGTCTGCTTGTCAAGCCTTTCCACCAATTTTTTAATTTTTTGTTAAAGTACTAGGGGTGTTCAACCGATAAAGGAGTTCTATTTATAGGGCTAAGCAAGCGGGCAGAATTTGCCATTCCTACAGCAAGAGCTAGAACTTGCGTTGCTCCATCAGCTCGAAACTTTAATTTCCTATTTTTGCTGTTCAAACACTTTCTAACCTATGTATCCTGATCTGTCGTATTTCTTTCATGCACTCTTTGGCACTCCGGTTGACAACTGGACTTCCGTGTTCAAAACCTTCGGCTTTTTTCTCGTCCTAGCCATACTAAGTGCAGCCTTTCTGTTGTACAAGGAATTAAAACGAAAGGCAGAGGAAGGAGTCTTCACCCCTAGTTTAGTAAAAGTAGACACGGGAAAGGGCGCTACTGCCTGGGATTTATTTTCCAATGCCTTATTTGGTTTCATATTGGGATTCAAGGGTTTTGGGATTGCCACCAATTTTGGAAGTTTTCAAGCTGATCCTTCTGGGTTTCTGCTTTCTGGCGATGGTAGCGTGGGGATTGGAGTGTTATTGGCAGCTCTATTGGTTGGCCTAAAATACTGGGATGGGCTGAAGAGGAGTAAAGCAGGGAAAGGGGTAGAAACCGTTGAGGTGTATCCGCATGATCGTATTGGGGATATCACCATGATTGCTGCTATTTCTGGTGTGATTGGTGCCAAGATTTTTGCTTTGATTGAAGACTTACCCGCATTCTTTGAAGATCCGATCCGTACCTTTTTATCGGGAAGTGGACTGGCCATTTATGGGGGGTTAATTGTTGGTTTCTTCAGTGTAGCCTATTATTTACGCCTAAAGAAGATTCCAATCATTCATGCAATAGATGCAGTAGCTCCCGCTTTGATCATCGCTTATGGGGTAGGCCGATTAGGTTGTCACTTTTCAGGAGATGGGGACTGGGGCATTACAGCCGCAGCTCAGCCTAGTTGGTGGTTTTTACCAGACTGGTTATGGTCTTACGACTACCCACAAAACGTATTGAATGAGGGGGTCCCCATTGAAGGTTGTACAGGCAATTATTGCAACCGACTTGATCCAGGGGTATACCCTACTCCAATGTATGAATCCATCATATCTTTTACGATTGGTGGTATTCTGTGGGGCATCAGAAAACGGTTGGCCATCCCAGGTATGTTGTTTGCCATTTATTTGATGTTCAACGGAGTTGAGCGCTTCTTCATCGAGAAGATCCGGATTAATGATGATTATCAAGTACTAGGCGCTACTTTAACTCAGGCCGAAATCATTTCCATTGCCTTGTTCTTAATTGGAGCTATCACTGCCTATGTACTCTGGAACAAGCACCGGAAGAAGCGGTAAAGATCTATATGGAACAAATCCAGAACTCTTTTCAGACCTCATCAGCACTGTGAATACGGAATCCGAAAAATCAGCAGCGAGCTTCTACAACTCCTTGGCAGAGGATTATCACTTAGTTTATCAAGACTGGAATGCCTCCATAAAACGCCAGGCAAAAGTTATTGATGAACTCTTACAATCTCACCTTTCGAATAGACCCGATCGAATCTTGGATTGCACCTGCGGGATAGGTACCCAAGCATTAGGATTAAGTGAGCTAAACTATCATGTTCATGGAACAGACATTAGCTCCGCTTCCATACAAAGAGCCCAAGAAGAAGCGCATAAAAGGGCACTTCCAGTGACCTTCCAGGTAGCAGACATTCGACAGTTGGCTACCGAAGTCCCCAGTCAATTTGATGTCATCATCTCCTTCGACAATTCCCTACCACACCTAAAGAACCCTACAGATTTCTTGTTAGCACTAGAGAATGTTAGCGCAAAATTGAATTCGGAGGGTATATTCCTAGGAAGTACACGGGACTATGACCTCCTATTGAAAGAAAAGCCAACTTCAACTACACCCGTTATAAGTGTAGTAGATGGAATAAAGACCATTACTTTTCAACTATGGGAATGGCAAGAGAACCATACCTATATCGTTGACCATTTCACCTTGAAGGGGGGTAACAACGAATTTGAGACAAAGGTGCGAAAGGCTGAGTACGCAGCCTTTACTCGTTCAGAGATGAGTGATTTGTTTACGGAAGCGGGATTTAGTAAAATTGAGTGGCTGATGCCAGATGAATCAGGCTTTTATCAACCCATTTTTATCGCCAGACCAGGATGATCAGGCTATAACGACCTGAACCACTACAGCCTACCTCATTCCTCTATTAAGGTTTCTATAGTTACCTGGTTGCCCTATTTTTCTAATGGCATACACCCACCCAAATTGCGCCTTCTGCCAACTATATCTGACCCGGTCAATATTCGGTAGTACCGTTAGTTCCAAGGATATATAGCAAAATCCTGCGCATCGAACAGTGCAATTCTATTCGGGATACTGCAAGAAATACGATTGTAGTCTTGCTCTGAAATTCGGTCCGCCTTATATTTTACCGCCAAATAGAAGAGGATGGTTTCGGAGACGTCTTCTCTAGTAGGGAATTCTGCTGCATAGTCCGAAATAAAAACGGGATCAACTTGTTGAGCACCTCGCCAAGCTTGATCTTGATCCAAATGAAATAGCGATAGATGCCCTGCTTCATGACAGATCATCTCTTCAGTAAATCCATTTTCTAGCTTGGCGGCAGTATTATCCACATGGACAATCATTTGTCCTCCTCCTGCAGCCATTACAAAATCTCCTCTATGCACAGCAACGGTTAAGAATCCCTCCCGGAGGAATTCGGGTAGTCGGCCGATGGCTTTACCATAATCTTCGGCATAGCGCCTGCCGACTGTTGCTGAAATCTCTGGATTGATTAGAACCTCTATGACCTTGCCATCTGTAAAGGTAACCTCAAATACGTGGGCATCAAGTGTTAATGTCTGTTCTACTCTCCGATCATACAGGTCTCGCATCTCCTGGCCTTTGGCTTCAATTTTCTCATATACCGTGGGGTCACTGGTCGTAATGATATCTGTGTCTACCCAAACTGTACCTGCATAAAAAGGCGATTCTATGGCAGATACTTTGACAAACCCTTCTTTGACGATCACATCTTGTGAGCCCGATTCTACATTGGTTACCTTTAAAGTTACAGCGTAGTTACCAGGAGTCTCATAGTATACCGTAGCAGCAGCCGTATTTGCAGTACTTGGTGTACCACCTTCAAAAGTCCATTCCCAGGTGCTGACATTATCTCGATTGGAATTAAAAGAAACTACATCACATTGGAGAATCTCTGTGTTACCGGCTGCCCAAAAATCCGCAACCACCATGATCGGAACTTCTGTTTCTTTGGAACAAGCAATTAGCAATAGGGTTAGAAAGAGGGTAGGAATGATAGCGTTTCTGTGTAGCATGTCTGCAAGTAGTGTTTTGTGAAATTAAATCTATTATGACATGAAGATTAGTCAAAAACGCAATCATCACAAAAGACATTTTCCAACTATTACCACAAAAAAATGCACGAAAACTGCCATTAGTCACTTGCTTGCCCGCTTCTTACAAGCAATTATTACCACAAAAACAGCTCCTTTTCAACGGAAACTTAGCTGTAAAAAACGGATCGGCTTACCCTAACGCCCGATAACCCCGCTCGCCCAGTCGAATCCAAGTTGTGCTTTATGCCACGTGGATCGCACCTTAGCCAATTTAAGCTGGGCCTCCAACAACTTCACTTGACGACTATTCAATAAAAATATTGAACTTTCACCGATTTCGAACTTCACTCCCTCTACTTCCAATAGTGATCGATAATTATCAACCATACTATCTAAGCGATCAATCTGCCCCGACATGTTTTCCAACTCGGCGAAATAACTCTCCACTTTGTTACCCCACTCCAACTGTTTTTGCTGCAGCTGCAAGGAGTTATCACGAATCTTTAGGCGAGCCAGCTCCAAATCTCCTCGCTCCTTACGTAGAAATAGAGGAAATCGAAAGGTGGCTCCTACTTTGTAATTTTCACCAAACAATTCTCCTAAACCAAGGCCATTACCGTTCCCGTTTTCATCGGGGGTGAAATCCAAGCCATTACCAAGCAAATAATATTTCAGCTGTAGGACTGGTTTTAATTTATCTTGCTTCAAACGCCGATCTACATCTAGACTAGCTAGTTTATACTGGTACAGTTGTAAATCTGGTTGAGTACTCCCCAAGTTATCCAGATTGATTTGTACAGCTTCCCTACTCGGCGTAAGGACCGTCAGATCTGCCAATAGCAATGGAACAACTCGCTCATTCACCTCTAAGGGTACCTCTTTATTCAACCAGAGGAAATTCGATAACTCTAAACTTGCCTTACGATATTTAAGCTCAGCATCAGCCAGCTGATTCTCCCAATCTTGCACTTGTATCCAACTTTCTAAAGTATCAACCGCCGCTTTATCTCCTTGAATAAAACTTTCCCGTATACCTCGAAAACGTTCCAGAGAAAACTCATAGGCTTGTTCGTATACTAAAAGTTCATTGTATACTAAGGTCCACGCCCAATAAGAACCCCCCGCATCCATCAATAGGTCATTGAGTACTTGTCGACGTTCTACCTCTGAGGCTTGCTGAAAGATTTTCGCCTTCTGCAAGTCTGCTCTACGTTTATCTATAACCAAACCTTGCAGGACATTCGCGGTGACACCGAAGGCGGCTTGACCAACAGAAGGTAGGGTACGTTCTGGGTTTAGAAAAATCCCATCTGTCCAACCATATTCTGCACCTACTTCCAGTCCATACCATGTTGGGATTTTTAATCCTCCCTGAGCCAAGTGGTAATAGGATTTTCCATCGAAGAATTTCTGATCCCATTCCCCTTCAAGTTTTGGATCAAAACCACCTCTAGCTCTTCGCATAACGGCCTCAGCCTCTTCTATAACTAGATTGGCCTGCATGGCAAAAGGGTGATGACGTACGATCCAATCAAAATAAGCTTCTTGGCTAAGTTGAATCTTTTCGTTGTTCGTCTGTGACCAAAGTTCCGGTGTGCTGAGTAGGATAAATACCCAGCCGAATAGCAGCATCCGCCTCATTATTTTACAGATTTTAGTGGGGCTTTCATTTTAGGTACATCCTCTTCCATTTCGTCCTGATAGTAATAGTCAGGCGGGAAGCCATTTAATTGACGCCACACTTCGTACCATATCGGTACGTCGTTCAGGAGTGTGATGGCCCAAGCGCCTGAACCTGGACGAAGTGCCTTTGGCCATTCTTTATCGGAATCATCTGGAGATACTAAGACACGATACTTACTCTCTTTAGTCGTAATCATATTGTCTATCGCTACTACCTTACCCGTAAAAGTTCCAAAGGAAACGTCAGGCCAACCAGCAAAGACTATAGCCGGCCAACCATCAAACTGGATGCGTACTGTTTCTCCCAATTGGAGTAGCGGTAAGTCCATCGGGGTCACGAACATCTCAACCGCCAAATTGAATTCAGATGGCATAATACTCACAACCGCCTCTCCCTCTTTGACAGTCTCCCCAATACCATTGACAATGGCCTTGGTGATGTAGGCATCCTGCGGAGCAGTGATATAGTAAAAATCTGACCTTCTAGAATAGTTGGAAGAGGTGATCTTCAGTTTATTGACATTCGCCTCCGTATCATATTGCTGAGATAGGGTACTAAATCGATCGGAAGTAGCTTTCGCTAGTTTTTGCCCGTACTCGTACTCCACCTGATTAAGCTGCAGCAATGCATTTTCCAATTCATTACTACTAGTGGCCAGTTTATTGAATGCAGCCACTTGTTTTGCCTGCGTTTCCTGCACTTTCAATCGCTTGTCTTCAACTTCTGTCAAGGTCTTTATCCCCTGTTTATTCAGCGTGTCGGCTCGTTGAAATTGTCGCACAGCAATTTGATAATCAATATCTGCTTGGATAGCGGCAATACTATCAGACGTGATCTTTAGTTGGCCCTGTGTTATTTTATTCTTCAGCTGAGCCCGTTTCAAAACGAGTTCTTCCCGTAGGTTGGAAATCTGATCACTGAGTGCCTTGGCCTTATTCCCATAGGCAACCACAGCTCCTTCCTTAGCTTTCACCTGCTGATTGGTCCGATCTACCAGTTGGTTATCGAAGTATTCTGCTTTTATTTCCGACAGATACAAGATGGTGTCTCCTTTCTTCACCAACTGGCCTTCCTGTACGTACCATTTTTCTACCCTTCCTGCAATGGTCGAATGAATGGTCTGTGGACGATGGTCTGGATTTAGGGTTGTCACTTTACCTTTAGACTGGATATTCTGTGTCCAAGGCAAAAAACAAAGAACTACGATAAAAAACATCGTACCCCACAGCCAACGTGTGAACATACGGTTGGCAGGAGAAAGACTCAAGTTTTCAAAGGAATCTAGTTTTTCCGTTGCTATCTTGGTCTGGATACTATTAGATGATATATTTAACATAATCTATGGCTTAACCTGGGTGTAAAATGTTTTACAACAACAACTAGCGCTTCCTCGGGAAGTTGCGGGTTGTTTTGAAGACCTTAGAAAAATGTTCACTTTCCTGAATGTCCTCAAAAGTTCCTTCCTCAATGATCTTACCATTCTTCATGATCAAGGTTCTATCACACTTGCTCGCTAGAATCGGGTCATTCGTTACTGCGATCATAGTCCAGTCACTTTCTGGGCCAGTCAAAGTCTTAGATATTTGTTCTCTATCCGCTTGTGGAAGGTGAGTGAAAAATTCTTCCATCACCAATAGACGTGGTTGCTTCACAATTCCTCTAGCAAGAATAACTTTAGCCCGAATACTGCGTGGCACATTCCCTCCACCGGGTATTAAGGTCGTTTGATAGCCCAAGGGTAGTTGCTCTATATAATCTGCCAATCCTACTCGCTCACAGGCCTTCACTACATCTTGCATACCGATGGACTCGTGCCCTAAACAGATATTCTGGATAAATGTACCTTCGAAAATATCTTCTTCGGGGCTGTGATCTCCAATGTGCTTCCTCAAATCTGCTATAGCTAGACTCCGCATCGGAAAGCCATTGAAGTTAACCATCCCTTGGAAACTGGTATAAAAACCACTGAGGATCTTGATCAAGGTAGATTTTCCGGATCGATTATAGCCCACTATGCATATCTTTTCGCCGGACTTAACATGCAGTGATAGGTCCTTAATAGTACGTTTCTCCGCATCGGGGAATTGAAAGTTCAATCGCTCGATCTTCACCTCCATTCCTTCTCCACTGTCAATCTGATCAAAGGCAGTTCCACTAGAAGCCTCTAAGGGAAGATCTGTTACTGCTCCAATCTTTTCCACCGCTGTAAGTACATCATAGATAGTTTCCATAGACAGGATCAACTTTTCCACTGAATTCAAGATCAAGATGACCACAATCTCTGCAGCGACAAACTGACCGATATTAATGCGGTTTTCTACTACCAAGTAACTCCCTAGCAACAATAGAGCTCCAGTTACGATCGTCTTGAAGGCTACAATATTTCCATATTGCACCAACAGAATACTGAAATGTTTCTTGCGGGTATCAAGGTAGCCGGCCACTAGTTTATCTGTATTCTGGATGGAAAGATCACTTCCACCGGCCAATTTGAAAGTCGTCATTGTTCGAGCTATCTCCTCTAACCAATGCGCCACCTTATACTTGTACTTACTTTCTTCAAGACTGGTTTTGAGACCTCGTGGGCCGGTCACTCTCATTATAATAATCACCAAGGTGATCAGTATAAGACTAAAGAACACGAAGAAGGGGTGGTAAAATGAAATGAGTAACAAGCCAAACAGAATCTGCAAAATAGCCGTTGAAAAATCAACCAATATTTTAGGCACCCCCTTTTGTAAGGTCAGGGTATCAAAAAAGCGGTTAACTAATTCTGGCGGATATTCTTTTAGTGTTCCTTCCAAACTTAAGCGCGGAATGCGAAAAGCAAATTCCATAGCCGACCGAGCAAAGATTCGACGCTGTAGCGTTTCTGTCACCACCAGTTGCATCACCTTAAGAATACCCGTTAGAGCCGTTCCTATGGTGACGATAATGATCAAAATAATTAGTGAAGTAGAAATGGTGCCCCCTGCGATCAAACTGATGATTGCCTGTATACCTAGAGGAAGGGACAGGGTAATCAGTCCAGCAAATATGGCATATACGTAGATATAGGTAATATCTTTTCTATCCAGACTCAACATTCTAAAAAAACGTTGAATGGGAGTCCAAGCTGTTTTAGCTGTGATACTTGTATTCATTGATCCAGATTACGTTTAGATAGTAAAACTATCATTGGAACAAGTAAAGCAATTATTTGTTCTGAACTTGAGGTTTGTCTCAGCTTTTTTTGCGAAAAAAAGATGGAAGTATAAGGTAGGAAAGGAGGGCTCGCTTAGATCTGCTTAATAACAGGTCTAATATTTCCTCGCAAAAAAGCGGTAAGGCAGAATATTCTACGGACATAAGGTCCTGGAAGAGAAAAAAATATGCTCTATAAGTTACGCATTATTCCTGATAAAAAAAGGATATTTTTTATCGGTTTTTTTGAAAAGGATGCCAATAATTCGAAGATAATACTGGCATCCTCCTGTAGTAAAGTAAGTTGAATTAGTTCTTCTTCAACAAATTGAGAAGATACTCACCGTACCCGCTCTTTAAGTATTTATGGCCGAGGCGTTCCAACTGCTCTGCATCGATAAATCCACGTTGGTAAGCCACTTCTTCAATACAACCAATCTTTAAACCTTGCCGATCCTCGATCACCTCAATAAATTGTCCAGCCTGCATCAGGGACTTATGCGTTCCCGTATCTAACCAAGCTACCCCTCTACCCAGAACGCCGACTTTCAGTTTCTTTTCAGCCAGATAGTGTTTATTAACATCTGTGATTTCATACTCCCCTCTCGCACTTGGCTTGAGGTTTTTGGCCACCTCTACGACTGTATTATCATAGAAATACAAACCAGGTACAGCATAATTAGATTTAGGCTTACTTGGTTTTTCTTCGATAGATAAGGCATTAAAGTTCTCATCAAACTCTACTACGCCATATCTTTCAGGGTCAGCTACCCAATACGCAAAAACTACTCCTCCTTCCGGATTAGTAGAAGCCTGAAGCAGATCCTCTAGACCCGCACCATAGAAAATATTATCTCCAAGGACTAGTGCACAAGGATCACCATTGATAAATGATTCTCCTAAAACAAAGGCCTGTGCTAGACCATTGGGTTCGTATTGAGGAACGTAGGAGAAAGAACAGCCGATTTCACTTCCATCTCCCAATAACTTCTCAAAATTCGGAAGATCTTTCGGGGTACTAATGATTAGGATATCGCGAATGCCAGCTGACATCAAAGTAGAGAGCGGATAGTAGATCATGGGCTTGTCATAAACCGGCATTAATTGCTTACTGACAGCCAGGGTTAGGGGGTATAGGCGGGTGCCTAGGCCTCCTGCCAGAATTATTCCTTTCATATTAAGGGTTCATTATGGGTTAACGAGCTTTTTTTCTTGCAATACTTTTTGAATGCGAAGAATAAGTTCTACGGGTTTGATAGGTTTAATTATGAAATCGCTAGCGCCGAGATTAATCGCAGATAATACGAAGTCTCCATGATCAAGGCGACCAAGTAGTATGATCGGGACCTCCTGACGCTTTCTTTCTTTAATAAAGCGCTCTATCTCGCCTTCAGAAAAACCGGGTAGGTCTACATCGAGAACGATTAGATCGGGAACCTTTTCAATGATTTGGTTACCAGCATCACTCTTATTGGTGGCCAAAACCACTTCAAAACCTTTCTTCTGTAGTCTAAATTTTAATGCGGATATCAGCATTTCTCCACCCTCACAGATGAGAATTCTCATATGTCTTAAATATATAAAGTTTTACAAACAATTAAAAGATCACTGATATGTAGCGCTAGCCGGCAAGCGCCAACATGCCAAGTGATTAAACATTGACTATCAACTTATTAGCAGACATAAATTCAGTGTAGTTGGGTAGTAGAGGTGATCAGTAATGGGATAGATTGCAAATATATGCGAATTCAAAAAAGCTTGGTACAACTAGTTCATGCCTCGCCAATGAGAGAAGGCTATTGAGCTAGCGCTTGGTGTAGTTCTTGTATAATTAGTGGTGTCAGTTCTTCAATTTTACTAATTAATGTTGGCACCTTATCCAGTTCCCTTTGGGTCCGAGCTATTTCCAATACAGCATCATTAGACTCCATAATCTCTGTATTTCCAGAAAAGGCCAACGAGGTCTTTAACTTGTGCGCTACTTTTTCCACTTCCTCTATCTTCGACGATTCAAAGTTAGACCTTAACATAGGGCACAATTGCTCCATGTCTGTCAAAAGCATTTGAAGTATTGTTCTTTCCGTCTCAGCATCTCCTCCCGAAATTGACTTCAAATAACTAAAGTCAATATAGTTATATGAGCTATCTGGCATTAGAGGGCGTTTTATCCAAGTAGTTGACGATTTTTTCAAATAGTTGCTGGGGGTCAAAGGGTTTAAGTAGGTAATCATTCATCCCAAATTCTTTGTACTTCTGCCCTTCTGAAATATGAGCATGAGCCGTCATGGCCAAAATAGGTAGACTAGCTACTGGATCCTTCATCTCCTCTCTGATATACTTCGCCGTTTCAAAACCATCCATAACCGGCATTTGCAGGTCCATTAATATGATGTCGAAAGGCACTTCCTTCTCTAAGTAATCAATAGCCTCTTTGCCATTATTAGCAATAACTATCTCTATTTGGCTCCATTGCTGTTGCAAGGTCTTTTTAACCACCACTTGATTCATGAGATGATCCTCAACGATCAATACTCTAAAAGCAAGATCCTGGTCCCATTTCACCCCCTCCTGCTCAAGCTTTCGATGAATGCTGCCATCGTCTATTTTTCCGAATGTTAGATCCACAAAAAATGTAGCACCCGCTCCAGCCTCACTTTGTAAACTAATATGTCCACCTTGTGCTTCCACAAGTTGTTTGGTTATGGTTAACCCTAAGCCAGTACCTTCAGTAACACGTCCTTTTTGATGTAACCTTGTAAAAGGTTCAAAAACGTGCTGTTGCTTTTCTGGTGGGATACCGATCCCTGAATCCTTTACGGTAAATCGAAGTTTTTGGTTACTGCCTTGTTGTTGAATCACCTTCACGCCTAAACTCACTTCTCCTTCGTCGGTAAATTTAATTGCGTTACCTACTAGATTATAAAGAATCTGGCTAAGTCTGGTCTTATCACCAATCAGCTGCTCACTCAAAGTATCTTGAACATCTATCTGGAGGCGCAACCCCTTTCTTTCCGCTTTTTCCTTCATCACCTCTGTTAGGTGAGTTAGTAGGTCATGAATGTAGAAAGGTTGAGCATCGATAAATAATACCTTATGGTGCAGCTCCGATATCTGTAAAATATCATTAATGATCCCCATCAATAACTCCGACGAGTGAAGAATAGAATGCACAAAACTTTGTTGTTCCTCACTCAAGGTAGTCCCGCGCAAAAGATTGCTCATCCCGAGGATGGCGTTCATAGGAGTGCGCATTTCATGACTAACGCTAGCGATCACTTGCTCTCTGACCTTTGCCGTCTGTTCAGCAAGTTCATGCTGTTTTTTTAGCTCCTCAGCTTGCTTTCTTTCCGTCAAGTCCTGAATCACACCATGAAAAACGTAGTCATTATCCTTTATGTGGATGGGCTTACAGTGCAGGGAAACAAATCTTTGTTGCCCATCTATGCGCTCCAGTAATAAATCCTTATCGAGTTCCCCTTTTTCAATGGCCTCCGACCCAATATCCAGTAATACCTGAAAGGGCGTATCTCCAACAATCAATTGCTCAAAGTTGAACGATTCTTGAATATCCAATCCAAAAATCCGGTACACTTCATTAGACGCATAAAAATGTCGCTCCGAAGGATTGCATTCCCAATGCCCCACCTGCGCAATTTTCTGGGCCTCCTCTAACCGACTCAGGATCGAACTTCTTTCTATAGAGTACAAGAGTGATTTGGCCAATTCTTTGCTTCCAAATTCGCCTTTGATTAAGAAGTCTTGAGCACCAGATTTGACAGCACGCATGCCTAATTCCACATCCATGCGGCCAGTCAAAACAATAATATTCAAATTGGGATGTCGATTGATCAGCTTTTCCAATGTCACAAAACCATGACTATCTGGTAAACTGAGATCGAGTAGGATAGCATCAAAACTGTTGACTTGGTCCAGTTTTTCAAAGCCTTCTGCCAGGGTGGCAGCATTTGAAATCGTAAAATGTAACAACTCTGACTCACTCAGCCATATTTCCACCAGTCGCGCATAGCTGTGATCATCCTCTATAATAAGGATGTCAGCTTTGGCTCCCAAACCGGACAGGCGCTGATGCATATCAAATATTGTGGTAGTTACATTATTGGGATAGTCGTTTCTTACTGAAAGGAAAAAACTACACAAGATGGACTAGAACAACTTAATTAACTTTAGTCAAATACCCGAATGCGGGGTGTAATTTCTCATTTATCTCTCAGCCATTTTCCGGACTCTTTCCCATTGTACGGGGCAAAAAGATAAAGGTTGCTCCCATTTCACTTAATGTAAAAAGGCACAGGTTTTCTCTAGGGTCCTTGTAAACTTGTCTGAAATTATCCACCTTATCCATCTGAATGATCTGCTTGGTAACTAGCTCCTCCAAGGTTGAAGCGTGAATACTCCATTCGGCTCCACCTTCCTCTTTCTGTACCAATACCACCCCAATTTCAACATTTAACTGATGGACAATAAAAATGGGATAGACCGAAACTTCTTGATCTAATATCGTATCTGCTGCCTGCTCCATCAAGGATTGATAGGGAGCTAAGGCTTTTTCGATCGCTTTGTATTGACTTTCTTCGTTCATAGATTGTAATTCAAATCCAAGCTCGGCTGCACAGACGCAAAGCAAAAGGTGCTATTTGAGCTCTAATAAGGCCACACTCTCAATATGGTGGGTATGTGGGAACATATCCACGGGACGGATCTTCTTCACCGTATACACCGACTCTAATAGCTGCAAATCTCGAGCTTGGGTTGCTGGGTTACAGCTCACATATACCATTCTGGGAGCGGCCAGTTCCTTAAGCATTTCTACTACTTTGGGATGCATCCCTGCTCGAGGGGGATCTGTAATCAGCAAGTCCGGCTTTCCGTGTTTCTCCGCGAATTCTGTGGTTAAGATATCCTTCACATCTCCAGCATAGAATATCGCATTATCAATAGTATTTAGCTTGGCATTTTCTTCGGCATCGACGATTGCTGCCGCAATTTCTTCAATTCCGACGACCTGTTGGCATTGCTCTGCAACGTACAAGGCAATACTTCCAATACCCGTATATAGATCGTATACATTTTCAGTACCCTTTAAGTCCGCAAATTCTATGACCGTGTCATACAACACCTTCGCTTGTTCCGTATTCGTCTGAAAAAAGGACTTGGGTCCAATCTTGAAGCGAACATGTCCCAATTGTTCCTCGATGTACCCTTTGCCATGAAAACATACCATGTCAAGGTCGAAAATGTAGTCGTTCAATTTCGTGTTGATACAGTAGGTCAAAGTGGTAATTTCCGGGAATTCTTTCAATACCTCTCCAAGGAATTCCTGAATCTTCTCAGGGTCATCCTCTCCAAAACTCAAAATCACTAGCACTTCGCCGATACGAGTTACTCGAATTAGCAAATGACGCAAGAAACCAGTATTGGCCTTGAGATCATAGAAGCTATCTCCTCGTGCATGTGCCATCTCCCTGATCCGGTTTCGAATTTTGTTCGACGGCTCTCCTTGCAACCAGCAATGCTGGATATCTACCACTTTATCAAAGGCTCCAGCACGATGAAAGCCCAGAACATCTGCCTGGTTAGAAATATCCGTATCAATTTCCTCTTTGGTTAACCATCGTCGATTGGAAAAGGCAAACTCAAGCTTGTTGCGGTAATAGGTGGTTGATGCCCCACCAACTATCGGCTCCAGGCAAGAGGTGTCTATTTTACCAATTCTTCGCATGGCATCCTCTACGACTTGCTGTTTATGACGTAATTGTGCTTCGTAGCTTAAATGTTGCCATTTACAGCCGCCACAAACTCCAAAATGTTCACAAACTGGCTCTACGCGATCTGGTGAGTAGGTATGTATTTGTTGAGCTACTCCTTGAAAAGTCCCTTTGCGTTTTCGCAGCACCAAAACATCCGCAATGTCCCCTGGCACTACCTCCTCTACAAAAATCACTCGCCCTTCCTCGTCTCTACCGACACTTTTTCCCTTGTCCGCAAAGCCCGTAAAAGTTACATCCTTGACCAAACGTGGCTTCTTTCTTCTTCCCATCTATATTATTATCGTGTGAGGACAATGTAGTCCCGAATTAAAGTTTTTAAAAACTTGATTTTGTCTTTTGGTACCTCAGTTATATCCAACTTTCCGCAGACCATTTGCACTAATTCATTTAAAGCCTCCTGGTGGGCTGCATTCTGGTATTTTGAACAGCGCGCAATCACTCCTTTGATCAACAACATGTCCTGCTCATTGAACTGTCGCACCCCCGGAAATTGTGGCTCATAATTACTCAATGTATTGATACGAAGAATATCTTCTAGAGCAAACTGTACCTGATGTTTAGTCCGAATTACCGTGGTGTTAGCCGTCATATCCCCCAGGCGCTGCCTTTGCCGAGTTGAACTGATCAAAAGCGCACCTAAAATACCAACTGACATTAAAGTATCTACTAGGTGAAAAACAGCGCGCAACAAGTAGTCACTCAAGCCAGGCTCCTCCCCATCCAAGCGTACCACCTTAAGTGACATAATTTTCTTCCCCCAAGATCTTCCGTCGGCTAATACTTCTGATAATAACTGATAAATCATGAACATGCAAATGGGCAATAGTGCATATACAGCCCCCATCATCCCTCCCCCGCCCATTGCCGAGCTAATCAGGCTAACCAAGAAGAAATCTAAAGTAGCTACAATAACCACATCGATGATAAGGGCGACCATCCTTTCCCAAAGAGAGGCTAATTCATATTCTATCGTCACGTTTTGGGTGGTCCGGATATCAATCGTAGGCATCCAAGTATTGTATTTGTACAAATATTTTCATAAAATGTGGACTTTCCCAAGCAGGAACTTGTTTTTCTCCCCATTTGCTGGGTGCGAGTACTCAAAAAACCATATTTCACCAAACCTCCTCCATGCGCGAGACGAAATTCATCGAACAGAACAAGGATAAGTGGCAAGAGTTCGAGCGCGTTTTGGGAGGACAGTATCAAGATCCCGATAAGTTAAACGACTTATTTGTACATATAACGGATGATCTTTCCTATTCTCGCACCTTTTATCCCAATCGCTCTGTCCGGGTATATTTAAATGGCCTTGCCCAAAGTATCTTCTTCAGCATTTACAAGAACAAGCAGTCCCAATTTGGAAGACTAACCTCCTTCTGGACGGATGAGCTTCCTCGTTTGACGCACGAAGCTAGAGTTGATTTTCGACTTTCCTTTTTGATTTTCCTGCTTTCCTTGCTAATTGGTGCCTTGTCTTGCGCCATGGATCCCGATTTCGTAGAGGTGATTTTGGGGGAGCAATATGTGGAGATGACCATGGAAAATATCCGCTCTGGTGACCCCATGGCAGTATACAAACAGAAAGGAGCGCTAGGCATGTCAGTCGGTATCACCGTCAATAACCTCTATGTAGCTTTTCTCACTTTTGTCCTAGGCGTCTTCTTCTCGGTTGGGGCCATCGTAATGATTGTGCGAAATGCCATCATGGTAGGTGCTTTCCAGTATTTCTTTATTCAGGAGGGCTTGTTCTGGGAATCTTTCCTCACGATCTGGATTCATGGAACTTTAGAGATTTCTGCCATCATTATCGCGGGGGCTGCTGGAATAACCATGGGTAGGGGATTAGTATTTCCTGGAACTTATACCCGATTACAAGCTTTTCAGCGATCCGCCCGGAGAGGGGTAAAGATCATGTTCGGCATTGCACCCATATTTATACTGGCGGGCTTCATTGAAGGCTACCTAACCAGACAAACGGAGACACCAGATATCATTAGAGCGGTGTTTATACTAATCTGCCTGGCCTTTGTACTTTTCTACTTTGTGTGGTACCCTAAATACAAGGCTCGGGTAGGCTACAAGGCCCAGTGGCGAGAAACCCGACTTCCTCCAGATAAGGACCAAAGTTTAGATTTAAGGATCATCTATACCTCTGGCGAGCTGTTTTCATTAGTGTTTGTCTTTTTGCGAAAGCATTTTTCCACCTTCGCTCTACTGTCCCTGGTTACAAGCACCCTATATACGATCTGTCTTTTTGCTTTTAGTTCAGCCGCGCCGTCTGAATTACTCTTTTATCGAATGGGGCTGTTTGAATCCGTGGCTATGCTAGATGATCTGCTGACCACAAAACTCATGACGTTTTTGCCCCTGCTAAATGGCTTTCTATTTGGAATGCTCTCTTACTTCGTTGGACAAAAGATTTTGCGCGAGGAGAAAACAGAAGATACGTTACTAAAGCAATCGCAGGGGGTCACTCTTGTAAAGAGCCTGCTGATTGGCACTACTTTTGGACTGCTTGTCGGACTTAACAATTGGATTAGTATTCTTTTGTTCTTTTTTGTTGGAAGTATCATCTTGCTTTGGATGCAAGTATGCCAAAAGGAAAGACTTTCTCTTGTAAAAGGAATAAGTCGAACGTTTACCCTTTTGGGCGGCGGCTATTGGCGCGGTCTTGCCTTACTTACACTACTGAGCCTTCTTGGGGTTACCTTTATGGGACTCTTGGATACAGGCATTAGTTGGTTCTTTTTCCAACTGTTATCTTGGCTGGTCAGCTTCGGGCAAGAAACCATGAATGAGATCACTGTCGTCAGTCTAACCTTCCTGAATATCTACTTTGTCCATCTGATCTTCATTATGCTAGTGGCTGGTTTCGCGCTGGAATACTATAGCTTGAGGGAAATCACTGAGGCTCCATTTCTAAAAGAACAGATCAAAAAGGTCGGCCAAAAACAAACGATTAAAGGCTTAGAGAAAGAATGAAGAAGAAAGGCCACATATCAACTCATCTAACCTTGGTGATTTGGCTCACCTTTCTACTATCCTGTCTGCATGTAATTCCGATTTCAGGGCAAGAAAATTCTGATTCGAAATTCTATCTAGAAGAAGATAAGCGTGCTAACTCAATGAGCGACGAAAATTGGGAGGAATGGCGTAAAAAACGAGAAGATTCGAAATATTGGGAAAACATCCATAAAGTCAAGCAAGAAGAAAAGAAGGAAGAGAAGGAGCCAAGCGAAGGGCTAAACAGTGATTTAATTAAAGCCTTTGCCACTTTCCTACTTGTCTTGATTGGAATTGTTGTGGCCTTTTTTGTGGTTAAACAACTCATGGGGCTTCAGCTAAGACCCAAAAACAGAAAAATCAAACGTCAAGGAGATCTTAGTATAGATCTAGAAGAAATTGAAGATAAGCTAGAGGAAGTGGTGCTGGATGACTTCATAAAGGAAGCCATTCAAAAGGGTAATTTTGCTTTGGCCATTCGCTTGTATTATTTAGAAGCGCTAAAGACATTGTCTCAGCAAAAGCAGATCAGATGGAAAAAAGATAAAACCAATCGAGACTACCTGCTAGAAATGAAAAATTCGTCATTCCATCGCTCTTTCCAGGAAATAACAAGACTTTTCGAACGCGTTTGGTATGGAAATAGGTCCATAGATGCCACTATCTTTCATGAGATTGCTCCTACTTTCCAGCAATTCATTGCCGAAGTAAGTACCCCAGACTTAACAACTACTCCATCATGACGCGAAGAAGTATAATTTTCATAGCGCTTGGAGCATGCATTCTCTTTTTGTTGTATCTCAACTACCAACAAAAGAATTCTTATAGTTGGAAACAACACTACCTCCAGGATAGCTTAGACCCCTACGGTTCACTATACTTTTCCGAGTTAGCAGAGCAGGTTACAGGATTGGATTCTCTAAAGATCCTAAGGCAACCAATAGAAGAATCTTTACCCGCAGAGGGCTTGAACTCAAATTATGTATTTATTGGAGAGGGCATGAATCTAAGTCCCGAAGACTTGGATCAGCTGTTGGATTACGTAGATAGAGGGAATACCGCCTTCATTGCCAGTCGTGTATTACCTGTGGAACTCATAAATAATATCTACCCAATTCCTTGCGACAGTACGGATTGGTATGGCCTTGCCTCGACCTGGGATACGACCGCTCAAATGAGTCTAAATCATCCTGATTTACTGCCCGATTCTATTTTTCAGTTTACCTTTTACGCTCGAGATCGGGTTACCTATTATGACTGGCAGTTTGTAAGCCACCAACATGTATGCGACTCCTTGGAAGGCTTTACAGAGATCGGTAAACTCCAGAATGGTTTAGCCAACTTTGTACGGATCCGCTACGGTCAAGGCTATTTTTATCTACATACCAACCCTATGGCTTTTAGCAATTTATCTTTGTTAGAAAGACAAGGGGTGACTTACAGCGAATTAGTCTTAACTCACTTACATGAGGGGCCGGTTTATTGGGATGAACAAAGCAGAATTAGTCTGGGAGTTGGGGAGCGCTTAAACGGCAACTCTCTTTTCAATAAGAATCTAAATGATAAAAGTCCACTACAGTTTATTCTTAGCGAAGCTTCTCTAGCTTGGGCTTGGTACCTCCTATTGGCAATGGGTTTATTATATTTGATATTCCGCGCCAAAAGAAGACAACGCGTTATTCCCATATTAGAACCCAATAACAATACCTCCTTGCAATTCATTTCTACGATTGGCCGATTGTACTTTATGCAAAGTAATCACAAGCAATTGGCCTTACAGAAAATGAGGTTGCTACAGGTATTCATCAAAGAGAAATACAATATGAATACAAGGGAACTGGATCAGGATCTAGCTTCCCGCTTGGCCTCTAGATCAGGAGTAGGATTAGAACATATCCAGCGTATTTTCCAAATGCACAAGAATATAGCTTCAGGCAATTTTGTTTCAGAAAACACGCTAATTGATTTTCATAAAGCCCTGGAAAAATTCTATCACAATTGTAAATAAGAGCACTACCCATGCAAATTGATGAAATCAACGAAAATGAAGAGCTCAACCCCAGTCCACCAGAAGAAGAAGGTGCTCCTCTACCCCCATTCACGCCATCTGTTTCTGCGGAACAAAGCCAATGGGGACGAAACCAGCTCGATCTTTCTCCCATTCGATCGGCCAATGAACGTGTTAAACATGAATTGCAGAAGATCATTATTGGTCAAACTGAATTTATAGATCTTTTATTGGCAGCTGTACTAGCAGGCGGGCACGTTATGGTAGAAGGCGTGCCAGGGATTGCGAAGACACTTACCGCTAAGTTGATGGCCCAAACCCTGGAAGTCGACTTCTCCAGGATTCAGTTCACCCCCGATTTGATGCCCAGCGATGTCATTGGTACCACGGTTTTCAACATGCAGACCTCAGCCTTTTCCTTTAACCAAGGCCCCATTTTTGCCAATTTCGTATTGATAGACGAGATCAACCGTGCGCCAGCCAAGACACAGGCAGCACTCTTTGAAGTGATGGAAGAGCATCAAGTTACGGTTGATGGCCAAACTTATCCCATGTCATTTCCCTTCTTTGTGATTGCTACTCAAAACCCAATTGAACAAGAAGGCACCTATAAATTACCAGAAGCTCAACTGGATCGCTTCATCGTAAAAATCAACCTGGAATACCCAAGTCTAGACGAGGAAGCAGCCATTTTGCATCGATTCCGAAATGATTTTAAGATCTCACAGGGCAAGGTGGAAAAAGTCTTTTCAGCGGAAGAACTGCAGAAGTGTCAGGATCTAGTAGAACAGGTCCACATTAAGGAAGAATTATTGCAATACATTGCTAAGATTACGCACAACACCAGAAACAATGGAGATCTTTTTCTAGGGGCTTCTCCTAGAGCTTCTTTGGCGATGCTGAAAATGGCAAAGGCAACCGCAGCACTTGCCGCACGTGACTTCGTCACGCCTGATGATATCCAACAGGTAGCTTATCCGGTACTCAATCACCGGATCATTCTTACGCCTGAGCGAGAGATGGAAGGTTTTACGACCAAAGAGGTGATTAAAGACATCATCGAAAAGATAGAAGTGCCTAGATAGCTTCATCTATGCCCAGGTATCACAAAAGGGTAGCTCCAAGTCGGAGCTACCCTTTTGCTATTTATACTTTCAGCTGGCTATTAATCAAATTCGATGTTTCCAATATTGGATGCGATACCAATTCGAATACCAAAATCGTAATACTTACCATTTTGAAAAGCCGTCGCAGCTTCTATACGAAAGATGCGGAAGATATTATCAATAGAATATCCCACTTCAAAATACTGTTGGGAAGTAGGTGTGTAGAGATGGTTTACAAAGATATTCTCCTTTATCCCAAGGAGCCATACTTCCGGGATACGAGTGACCAAAAATTTACGAAATTGATAATGTAGTTGCGTAGCTACAAATTCCTCCTTGGTACTGTGTCGATAGTAATCCAGAAGTCGGAAACTTCCTGCTGGATTGATAGTTGCCAAAACGGTCCGGTTACCAGGGAAATGCTTATAGTCCGCAAATCCTACATAATCATTGTACAAGAAAGCGCCGGCGTTGACCTGTAGGTGCAAGTGACTGCCTGCGCCCACTTTGAAATCATGCTCAAAACCCGCCTCAATTAGGCCAAAATCTACATCACTATCTAAAATGCCTGGCAATCCTCCCCTATACTGCAGGGATAATTGAGGTGTAGAGTTGTCTAGACGTTGCTTTTTCCCATTATATATTCGATACTTCTGCCACGGTCTCGCCTTTACCCCAACCCGGAAATGAAAAGCCTTTTCGCGATTCGGAAATGGGTAGCTAGCCTCTTCGTTCACTGGAACGTTGTCACCGTAAACGCGGTCATCTCTATTGAACCATGTCTGATTGGTATTATTGAATAGCAAATGTCGATTCTCGAAGGCTACACTTGCTGAAAAATCGACATCTCCTTTGAATTTATGACTAATCCCTATGCTACCGTACTCTTTCTCGTATAGTCGAATAAAGTTTTGCTCATACAATAGCGTCGAAAAAGTATTGATCACCTCACTAATCGGTTTATCGGGATTGTATTGGGAAATATATCGGCCGCCCTCCACCGCAAACGTGCTACGCCTCAACCGAGGGCCATAGTTCAAGCGATATCGCCCTTTTAAAGAGAACTTATCCCGGGCAAAGGAGTATCGGGGCGTAAAGGTTAAGCGAGAATTGGTCTTGTCATTCCAAGCACGATAAGCTAAATCTGTATGGACACTATAACCCTCTACCGGATTGAAGCGAATACCCACTAATGGTGTTTCATAGGTTATTCGCTGTTTCTTCCCTACTTTGTATGAGCTTCCCATCAGGATATCCTCAATCTGAAAACCTCCTCTCTTCTTCCTTTTCTTCCCGCCGATGGTCGCAGTGGAATCGCGCTGCTGGCTCTCTTCCCTATCCTTCCGTTCCAAGCTGTCCATCATCACATACCCTTTCACTTCATAGTCCGTCAGAGGTACGGGTCGAATTTCCTTCCAATAAGAGGCATCCCTTTTCGAAGCCATGGAATCCACCTTATAGGTTCTCTCCATTACGACTTCTGGTTCCTTTCTTTCCTTTCTCTCCTGTTTTTCGTAATCCCGGATCATTTTCCGGAGATCCTTTCGAGTCAATTCCTCCCCTTTGGTAAGGCGCTCCTTAATCGAACCTTTTTCTTTGTCTTTCTTTTTCGCGGCAGCAATTTCTTTCGCCAATTCCTTCTCTATCTTCTCATCAATTACCCGGAAGTCCACATCGAGATCTGGATTCAACTCAATGGCATAGTCGCTCACCGTTGCCAAATAGTTATAGGTTAAGCCGATCCCCAAAATACTTCCTTCAACTCCAAATTGATGGCTGACCGGCAACCAGGCTTTATCCTGAATGGGTGCGTAGACCTGGTTAATATTAAAGGTGAATCCAAACTTGTAGGTCTTCAATGCCAAACTATGAATACTCCACCAGTCCTCTACAATATAGATTGTGCCTTCAAACAGGTTTTCACCGCGACTACGCGGAATAACCCTAATCTGATTCACTCCATAATCCCGATCTATGAAATACCCTTCTAATTCAAAACGGTAGTATGCAAAAGCCTTCGGAGCTAGCGGTGATATGGCTTCTCCAATTTCCGGTTCATAAAAACTGCCGTTGATATAGGCGTTGGGGCTGGAGGAATTGGCATCTCCTTGAGTATATACGGAGATAACCGTCTCATTAAAAGTATTTGGCCGCTTATACTCAACTTTACTTACGGACTCCGAAACGAACGCAAAGGAAGTGTCAATTCCTTCCTTCTTCATCGCACGTCTCAGATAAAAAGGAATCTTTTTTATCCTTCCAGCTCCCTTAATATAAACCTGAGCAGAATAGGTTTCAATTTGTTGGCGGTGGTAACTCGCCTTAGCAATTGCCTTTCGCATGATGGTATAGGCGGGATCTTCATCATTGTTTCCTATTACATCTACCGTCTTCAATTGGAAGGCCTGTTCCTTCAATACAATATTGATTTCTTGTTCCTCTGACCCAAGTGTTATCTCTTTCTTTTGGGCCTCGTAACCCAAGTGTTGAAAAACGAGTGTATAACTTCCTGGTCCCAGGGCTACCCGATAAATCCCGACATCATTGGTGGTTACTCCAGTTCCCGTTTCCTCCACATATATCGTGGCATAAGGGATAGGATCTCCTTTTTCATCCTTGATAGTACCAAAAATGGTATGAGCCAAAACAGTTTGCGAGAACAACAGTAAGAAGAATGGAATTACGAAGGTTTGTCTTTTATTCATATGCAGAAGTGTTAGGGTCATTAAGCAGTAATGTCCATTTTATATGTATTGTAGATTGTGAGCTCTAGATACAGATTAAACGATTTCCGTCATAAAAAAATAGTCTAATCCCTTGATTTAACAGACTTAATACAAGGTTTGACTGATCTAGCAACGACTAGTGCTCATTCATAAGACTACTTCCAAAGCAAATCGGTTGCACACCTGCCTTCTCTAGCACAACGCTGTAATTGATAGGTAGTTTGATGAAAAGAGATTTTATTCGTAAATTTGGATGCACGCCTAAAGTAACCTGAACAGAGGAGTATCGCTTCGGAGATGAGAAGAAATCTTTTCTATACGGTAATGCTAAGCTACATGTTCTAATCTTGACGGTAACCCGTCTTTATACCTAGTTTTTGCATCTTTACGATTGGATGTAGTATTTCATCATGACGTATTAATTCAAAAATTATGTTTTTACGGTTCTTAAAGTTACCAAAGTATCAGCGCTATGAATATAAGCCACGGTATTGGGATCCTCAGAAAGAAGAAATGGAAAAGCGAGTTCAGCAGATCAAAGACCGCCAAAATGGTGTGTCTGCTGAAAGTGTTAGAGCCAGATTTGCTTCTGGAGGAATTCGCCGGGGATTTGAAGCCACAGGTCATCGCCGCAAGCAACAAGCCATGCGGTCCAACTTTATTCTGATAGCAGTAATTCTAGCGCTTTTGTTCTTGGCCTATATGCTTCTTAATGTATATTTGCCGGAGTTTGAACAAATGCTCAATGATAAGCAAGGCGGAAGTGAGTTTTGAGTTCTCTATGAATAAAACAAACCTTCCTTCGATACAGCTTGAGTCTAAGCTCAATCAAGTGCATCAAATAAGACGATTCAACCAACAGGTGTACTAAAATGATCAAAGGAATAAACAAAATAGAATCGATATATGGCTGATCTTATTCAGCTATTGCCCGACGCAATCGCTAATCAAATTGCCGCTGGAGAGGTTATTCAACGTCCAGCTTCGGTGATTAAAGAGTTGATGGAAAACTCTATCGATGCGGGTAGTACTAGTGTCAAGTTGATAGTCAAAGATGCAGGCAAAACCCTGCTGCAGGTGATCGATAACGGTTGTGGAATGTCTGAAACGGATGCTAGGATGGCCTTTGAGCGTCACGCAACCTCCAAGATTCGAGCATCCCAAGACTTGTTTGCCATCCGTACCATGGGTTTTAGAGGTGAAGCAATGGCTTCTATTGCTGCTGTGGCTCAGGTCGAAATGCGCACGCGCAGACAATCTGAAGAGCTAGGCACGCGATTGATCATTGAAGGATCAGAAGTCAAATCTCAAGAGGCCTGTCAATGTACATCAGGAACCAACATCTCGGTTAAGAATCTCTTTTTTAATGTTCCTGCCCGAAGAAACTTCTTAAAGTCCAACACCGTCGAAATGCGTCACATTATTGACGAGTTTCAACGGCTTGCGATTGCCAATCCCGATATTTTCTTTTCTCTACACCACAACAATGGTGAAATATTCCACTTACCTCCCGGCAATCTTAGACAACGGATCATTGCGCTCTTTGGCAATGCCTACAACAAGCGATTAGTGCCCGTCTCGGAAGAGACTGATGCCTTGAAGTTGTATGGATTTGTGGGTAAACCAGAGTTTGCCAAGAAAACCAGGGGTGAGCAATACTTTTTTGTCAACCAACGATTCATCAAGAGTGGCTACCTCAATCATGCGGTAACCACTGCTTTTGAGGACTTGCTACCTAATGATACCTTTCCTTTCTATGTGATCTTTATCGATATCGATCCTGCCAGGATTGATATTAATGTGCATCCGACCAAACAGGAAATTAAGTTTGATGATGAGAAGCTGGTTTACAATTACCTCAAAGTAGCCATACGGCATAGTCTTGGCCAATACAGCATTATGCCGACCCTTGACTTTGATCAGGAAACTAGTTTCTCTTCCAACCGAGTACAGCCGATTCAACCTACCTCTAAGTTTACCGTAGATTCCTATACACGCGAGAGCAAGGCCACTGCGGGTAATAGCAATAGCGGCGGCGGTGGTAACTACTCGAATGGAGACATGAACTTCTCCGGTGAAGAAAAACGGCAACAAAACAACCTTGCCAATTGGCAGAAGCTGTATGAGGGCATTGGAAAAGCAGATGAAGAAGAATTCATTACAGGTGAATCAGAAGCTTCTGTAACCATCGAGAGCGAATGGTCCAAGGAAAACACCTTGGACGACCAAGCTAAAAGTTTTTCCAAACAACAACGCCCCCCCTATCAGGTACACGCCTCTTACATCGTTAGTCATATAAAATCTGGTTTCCTTCTAATAGACCAACAGGCCGCTCATGAACGCATCCTGTATGAAAACTACCTGCAAGTACTAGAGCAACAAAGTGCTAGTACACAAAAGCAGTTATTTCCTAAGACCATTGATCTACCTCAGGCTGATGCCGCTGTTCTACGAGATATCATTCCACAGATCAATCTACTGGGTTATGACATTCAAGAGTTTGGTCAAAACACTTTTGTCATCAATGGTATCCCAGCAGAAATGGCCGGACATCAAAATGAGGAAAAATCCATTGAGATTCTATTAGAGCAATTCAAATCCAACCTAGAACTCAAATTAGACATCAAAGAGAACCTCGCCCGATCTTTGGCGAGGAGCACCTCCATCAAACGCGGACAAACGCTGAGCGTTACTGAAATGCAGGCGCTGATCGATAAATTGTTCGCCTGCGAGATGCCATTCTCCAATCCAACGGGACGCAACTGTTTTATCACATTTGAACTAGATGATCTAGCCAAACGTTTTGAAGGGTAATGTCCTTATTTTGTCGAAAACCTTTGTAGGTTGACCATTCTTCTTTTACCTTGTAGGTTATGTTTAGAATTACTGATGTTGTCCGCCATTTGTTGATTATCAATGTCATGGTTTTCATAGCTGCGGAGCTATTGAGTCCCAGTCTAGAGATCCTAGCTTTGCGCTACCCTTTGTCTGAGGAATTCTATCCATTTCAATTGGTGACGCATTTCTTTATGCACGCCCCTTTACCACAGATATTCCATATTTTCTTCAATATGTTCGCTTTGGTAATGTTTGGTAGTGCCTTGGAGTCGTTGTGGGGACCGAAACGGTTCCTATTCTACTACTTCGTTTGTGCTTTTGGAGCGGCAGCCTTACATCTTCTAAGCAGTTACATGGAGATTTCCCAGCTCCAGGAAACCATCAACGCCTTTAAGGACAACCCTAATTATACTACCTATTGGGCCTTCTTCAATGATATTCCAATGGAAAGGTTTGGTAATAGTTTTCAGGACAGTGTGGCCCAGCTAGGTCGCGCCATCGAGACTAATCCCACCTCAAGAGATATCAAAGAAGTATTGGATTTCATGGGTGGATATTTAGATGGAAAGATGAATAGCCAAATTGTAGGGGCATCCGGGGCAATTTATGGTTTGTTGTTGGCATTCGGCATGCAATTCCCTAATGCGGAACTCATGCTAATCTTCTTGCCGATACCGATCAAAGCCAAGTACTTTATCCCGATTTTAATGGTCATTGAACTATTCCTAGGTTTCAACCAATATGCGTGGGATAATATTGCTCACTTTGCGCACTTGGGAGGTGCCATCACGGGATTGTTGTTAATTTTGTTTTGGCGAAAACGAGGGGCAGGTTTCCAGTAAGTGGATTAGCAAAAAGGGGCTATTGAGGTGTGATATATTCCGAGAATATTTGAAGTAAAAGGAGTAAAGACAACAAGTCGTCAAACCTTCATTTCACTACAAATAATAGAAACAATATATCTGTTCAAACCGTTAGTTCTTGTAGATTATTGCTTAATTTAAAGCATCTGTTTTAATTATAAACCGCTTGGTTTTACTTGATGGATTGAGGAAAAGAAGCGGGATTCAATTGTAATCGATAAAATGTTTAGATCAATTTGGGACGACGTAAAGAGAGAATATAGCTATGGTAATATGGTTACCCGTATTATCATTATCAATCTTGCCTTTTTTGTCATCGTCAAATTGCTTTGGGTTTTTCTAATGATTGGTAATGCTTGGGTTGAACCTGAGATTTATCGCACCATTAGTAGATTCTTCATGATCTCCTCAGACTGGATGCATAATCTTACGCATCCCTGGGTGATCTTCACTCATATGTTTTTCCATGAAGGGGTATTCCATATCCTTTGGAATATGCTATTTCTGTATTGGTTTGGTCGTATTGTTGGTGATCTCCTAGGCAATCATCGAGTGCTCCCGCTCTATTTACTAGGGGGGCTTGTCGGAGGGCTCATCTACTTGATTACCGCGAAGTTAATATTCAATGGAACTAGCTATGCCTTAGGCGCTTCTGGAGCAGTGATGGCAATTGTCGTAGCAGCAGGCACCACTTCACCTGATTATATCATGCGATTGATCCTATTGGGTGATATCAAATTGAAGTATATCGTAGGCGCCCTGGTTTTCTTTGATGTAGTCGGAATGGGCAGTAATATCAACACAGGTGGACACATCGCTCACCTTGGAGGTGCTTTCTTTGGCTGGCTATTTGTACGCCAACTGAGAGAAGGAAATGATCTTTCCATGCCAGTTAATAAGCTGCTCAATAGAATACAAGAATTTTTCAAAGGTCTTTCTGGTGGAGGAGGTAGGTCCACAAGATCGCGAAAGGGCCCAAAAGTGGTATACCGAAATCCAAATCGAAAGAAATCTACCCATACTAGAGGTAATGCTTCCTCTGATTACAACGATATGTCACACCAGGAACAACTGGATAGCATCCTAGAAAAGATAAAGAAATCTGGTTACGATAATTTGACGGAGGAGGAAAAAGAGTTCCTCTTCAATGCTAGCAAAAAATAGCACCTGACTCCAAAACAATTGTGAAACGAATAGAAAACGCTCTAAGATGGGCTAACGCCCTTCTGGTGTTGATCACCCTTACATCCTATCTATCTCCCTATCTGGACCCCGGAACATTCTGGCCTATCTCCATATTGGCCTTATTCTATCCCTGGCTCCTACTTCTCAATTTACTTTGCATATTTTATTGGGCTTTCCAACGTAGACGCTATTTCTGGTATTCACTTGGTGTATTGATCGTCGGATGGAATTTTCTCACCAACTTTGTCGGCTGGCATAGCCCCTCTACTCCCTCTCCAAGTGCGGAGCCGGTAAGAGTAATGTCCTATAATTGTCATGCTTTAGTTGCTGTGGACGGGCCTTTGGGAACTTGGAAAGTTCCGGAAATGAGCCGCATGGTTCAGGCCCATCAACCTGATGTGATCTTATTTCAAGAATACCCAACGCTCAAGAGAATTGCAGATGCACTGGCCAAGCAACTAGCTAAAGACTGTGGTTTAAAGTACAATTTTCGCGAACATCGAAGAGGACTAGCTATCTTCTCCAAATATCCCCTTAGCAATAAGCAGGTTAAGTACTTTAAGAACGACGCCAACGGCTTCCAGTATGCTGACATTAAGTTGGGTGAGCAAGCGCTTCGTTTCTACAATGTGCACCTGCAAACCAATGCTCTGAGTGGTATTGCCAACAAGGTGGCTAAAGAAGGAAACTTACAAGAGAAGGAAACATGGCTACAAATCAGAGGAATGATGGGTAGGTACAAGAGATCGACTCAGGTTAGAGGGAAGCAAGCCACCGAAATTGCCGCTAAAATCGCTGAGAGTCCTCACCCTGTAATACTAGGCGGAGACCTTAATGATGTACCTTATTCCTATACCTTTAGGCAGTTGAATAAGACCTTGCAAGATGCTTTTCAAAAAAAAGGAAGTGGTTTAGGAATTACGTTTAACGGTAGCATACCTGCCCTGCGCATCGATTATATAATGGCAGATCCAAGGGTTAAGATTCTAGATCACAAAATACTGCATGAGGGGCATTCAGATCATTATCCGCTAATCAGCAACTTTCAGCTTTTACCCTAGCATGGGCAACAGCTGTTCAGCCGCCCAAAAGCCTAGGAAAGTTCCAACGGCATTCCCTAATGCACCTAGCAGTACAGCAGGCAATACTAGATCACTCCTTCCCAGGCTTCGCGCCAATGCTAAAGCGCTAGTTCCGCCTCCAACATTCGCCTGAGAAACCATCGCCACTTCTTCTAACCCCATTTTCATGATCCGAGCAGCCGTTAAGGTCACTATTCCATGTACCAAGACCGTAATCAAGGCAAAAACCAATAGGACACCTCCTAATTGTCCCATCCCTTGTAAGGCCGCTAGATCACAAAAGGCCCCAATCACTGCCAAAAAAAGATAGACAGAGAACATACCTAGCATTTGTGGCCCTTTCAATCGCTGAGTAATGGGCAATTGAGCCAGAACGAGTGCTAGAATCGTAATTATGATAATGGAGGGCACAGCTGTTCCAGCCGCTTTTGCCCAATCGGCCAATTCGTTGGAGACCAAGAGCGCTCCCATTCCCAGCGCTAAGGTGATCGCAAAATCCATAGGGTGAATAGACTCCGTATCCATCTCTATCCCTAAGTCTACCTCTCGACCGCTCTCTTGTTCTACAGAATCTTCTTTTGTCCTACTTTTCGTCCAGAATTTTTTCAGCAGACTTGGAATGGCTAAAGTGATGATCATCCAGATCGTCGTGATAATGTTATCTACCACTACGGAACCTCCGTACAGCGTACCCTCTTTTACAATATCATAGTTTAAAGCTAGGGCATTGAAATTCACGCTTCCTCCGGTATAGGTGCCCACGAACATTCCTCCAACTGCATGATATAGTTCTCCGATATTTTCATGACCATTTACTGCCCACATACCTAGCACTACACCTAAAGTTGTCCCCAAAGACCCAATTAGGAAAAGGACGACCAAGGGTATCCCCGCTCGAAACAATTCCTTCAAGTTCACTCGCAATAACAACCAAAAGATAGAGATTGGAGCGATATAGGCAAATATGGCTTCATAAGTAGGTACGGGTCTAGCTTCAGTAGATCCCGCTGGAAGAATGCCAATATTAGCAACAATCGCTGTTAACAGGATTACCAGCAGTGCAACACCTAAGTGCCGTAGCATCGTCCGTCGGACTAAGTACTCCGATAATACAATAATTAAACAAAGGCCAGAAAGGACATAAAGAGGTGTAGTAAACATCATAGTAATAGTAAGGTATGACTTAAAGATAAGCGCTTCCCGCGGATTAAGTAGTGTGGCAATAAAAAAGCCCGGCGGAACTCGCCAGGCCATTAACATAAACCGCTTAAGAGTCTAAATAGGAGAGTCGCATTATGACTTGATTCTTTCGACCTTTTAGCATAAAAAATTCTCACTTGCTGTACCAGCAAATGATCAGTCCATAGTACTTGACAAAGAGAGCTGTAACAATCCTGTTACACGAGCAAATCGTTCTTAGTGCTTGTCTAGGCTACGGAAAAAGAAAATTTTAAATATGGGATCACATGACAGATAGGGAAATCAGTGGCCAGGAGTGTTGTTCTATTACTATTCTATAGTATGGCCTTTTTCACAGTTTAAATATACATATTTTTTCTCATACCTAATTAAGGAGATCAATTTTTCTACAAATCGACTTCTTTTTACGAAATTTAAGAATTGTTTGAGCAAACTTAATCGCTAAGCTGTCAATTATGGCGGAAGAACTACCCAATGTTATAGTAGATTTTGTTTTGGAAAATGATTTGATGTATATCCAAATCAAGAACTTCTCTAGTCACGCTCCCGCCGTAAATGTCCGGACCAAATTCGACCAGCCCATCCTGGGTTTTGACGGGAAAAAAGTAATTTCTGAAATAGCGGTTTTCCGGCATTTGGATTACCTAGCCCCACTTAAGGTCTTCAAGATCTTCACTGCTCCCCTCCAAGCTTTTATGAAACGCCTAAAGAGAGATGAAATAGCGATCAAAGTAAGCTATGAAGATGATCGCGGTAAACGGTTTGCCAAGGCCATCAGACACAATCTGAGTATCTACAAGGATCTTCCTATCATCAAAAAACGTTGGGATCATGAGTGAGTTTTTACAAGGTCATCACTTTCAGGTACAATGGGGTGGAGCCAGAATCGGCTTCCAGGAAATCAGTGGACTACGGGTTAGAGTGGATGTAGTCGAAGTCCATGACGGAAGCTTTGTTGATGAAAGTCCCATCAAGCTGCCGGGTAGAAAACATTTTGGTAACATCACCTTACGTCGAGGCATTGTTAAGCGCGATAACGAGTTTTTCAATTGGTGGAACACCATTCAATTTGGAGAAGTAGAACGTAGAGACATCGTGATTAGTCTACTAAACGAAGAACACATCCCCACCCTTGTTTGGAAGATCCGCAATGCCTTCCCTGTTGAAATCGTCTGGTCCGATCTTCGTGCCTCCCAGAGTCAAATTGCTATCGAATCTTTGGAGATAGCCTGTGAAGGGATTACGGTTAGTAATGAGTAGAAAATGCTAAAATTTTTCTCCTTGTAATTTTCCGCCTACTAGCAACAACATTCCCCCTCCTCTTTTGTTGCTCTCCAAAAAACATGTCAAATTCATCTCCTAAATGGATGTACCAACTCTTGTGGTTTGCAGGCTTGTACAATCTGGTCTGGGGAGCATCCGTCATCATCGCACCAAATCTTTTCTTTGATCTCGCAAATATGCCCCGCCCTAGCTATCCCATGATCTGGCAGTGTGTCGGCATGATTGTCGGAGTCTATGGGGTGGGTTATATTGCGGCTGCCTATGCACCTGCTCGCCATTGGCCCATTGTGCTGGTTGGATTTCTAGGCAAGATCTTTGGCCCGATTGGCTTTGCTTGGTACCTCATTCAAGGTGCTTTCCCCGTGAAGTTTGGATTAGTTATCATTTTCAATGATCTGATTTGGTGGCTGCCCTTTGGCTTAATTCTGCTGCATGCCTATCGAGCAAAGGAGATGCAATTCAAGCTTGCTGCTGATTAGTCTGCCAAGCCCTCACCCAAATTTGCCAGGCTCTAATTGTAGATTGTAGTATCAACGGAATTGAAGTAAATTAGGGAACATCTAATTCGTTCTCTACAAGCCATCAATTTCTTGGATATGAAAACTAAAGCTATTCTTAGGGTTTCGCAACTTATCTTCACCGCTTTACTGACCATTTTCTACTTTAGTTTACCTGCTCAGACATTACCTGACTTTGGGGCTAAGTTAAAGAAGGGAGACTTGTATTATTTGGATTATCAAGTCAGTAAACTATACGAATTACGCTCGAATACAAAGACTTCAATGCTGAACAGATCTGACACACAAGTTGTCGTTAAGAGGATCATCAGAATTGAGGTTATCGAAGAACTGCCTAATGAGCAATTTACTCTTGCGCTTACTTCAGAAAGAGCATCCTCCTTACTTAGTTTTGGCCCAAAGAATATTATCATTGATGATGACTATCCAGATCCTTCAATGTCTAAGGCCTCCAACAAAGAACCACATACCTTTTCCTTTGGTAGCTCGATTGCTCCACCCACCCATACAAATAATGGAAGAATACAGTTCCCTCAATTCACTCATTTAAAAGTAGATGCGAACCTATCCGTGTTAAAGGTTTATCAAAACGAGGAGGACGTTCGACTGGATAAAGGGCGGGCACCTCATCAGTCTCTGCATCTATGGTTGGATTTCGATCTCATAGGTATTTGGCTACAAAAGGATCAAATGGAGTTGTTGCCATACTTGAATCCCATTTGGCAGAAAAGCGTCCCTTCTTTTGCTCGTTCAGACGATCACCTTAAGCATTACACAGCCAACTATATTGATGCCTTGGCGGTAAATAAAAAATCTGGCTGGTTACATTTTGCTCAGATGACGGACAAAAAGGATATCTCTCCAGACATGACCACGCTGAAAACGATAAAAGGATGGAAAGGTCAAGCCCGTAAACGAACCATTGTTCATGGCTATGCCCGAACAACAAATGGTATAATCCGTAAAGAAAATCTAACGGAACTTGTTCCATTCTATTTCGACAACGGTCGAGAGAATATCACGGTCAATTCCAATGGATATTTCAGATGGGAGACCGAAATAAATCAACCCACCTATTTCAGCCTGAGGGATCTAAAAAACGATGATCTACACAAAGTGTATGGTTACATACAACCTGGAGATGAACTATATATAGAAATTGACTTTGATCAGCCTGAAACACTCGACTTCAAAGGGAAAAATGAAACGGCCAACCGGTTCTTGAACCAAAATAATGGATTGCCATTACCTGGGCTAACAGAATGGTTAGGGCAGATTACGATTCCGGAGAGTATGTGGGAACAGGAAGAGGTCAATGAATTGGTAAAAAACGCCCGAAAAAAGAGCCTAGCCCGACTTAAAGCAAATAAAGATATTCTTGATCCAAGATTTTATCAGGATGAATATTGGCGATTGACGTACTCTATGGCCCGGTTCATTAAATCTAGTTCTGAAGAAGAATTCGTTAGCCCAAAGGAAAAGTTCCTCCCCATCATCAATATGCAAGCAGAACACCTCCCTGTTTTCTGGGCCAATATTGAAGAATTTACTAAACAACAAGTCCGGCAACATCGCGCGAATATGATGCTTGGATCCTACTTATCCTATCGTCAAAGGTACACAAGTTCGAAGCTGTTCATATCTGGGTTTGCTCAACATATTGTTATGTATCATGCTTTACGTGAAGCGATATATCACAAGAAAGTTTCACTAGAGGAATTAGCTCATATGAAAGGAGAATTTCTAAGTCTTTGTAGGGACGAAATTCTAACGTCCCAAATACGCTCTCTTGCTAAACAGCGCGGGTATACAGCTTCTGGAAATTATTTCCTCAATTTACAACTAGTCGACACCCTAGGGAATCCACTGGAGATGAAGGAATTCAAAGGAAAAAAGGTAGTAGTGGAACCTATATTTAGACTTTCATCAGGATATGGTCCCAATACATATAAACGTTGGAGGGAGGATTATCCAGACATCCTATTTATACGATTGGCCTTATTTACACGGCCCAATAATTTAGCTGCGCTCAAAGAACGAATCATCAAGAATTCCAATCTCGATGTTCCAATCTATTTCCCAAAGAACCCTCCAGAAAAGGCCATGGTCCACCGTTTTCTAGCTATCGACTCGCTCCATTTAAACTCCATTTATCCTCATCTATTCTTATTGGATGAAAAGGGCAAGATCATCAAACAAGAATACTTTTCAATTAGCGACAATCTAGCAGCTTTTGCCCAGCTCCCTTCTGCGATTATTCCACTTTGGAAAAACCCCATTTGGAAGGTGGCCATCCCGCTGAGTCTACTCTTCGGCCTTCTAACCTGGTTCAGTCTCCGCATCATGGGAAGAATACGAGAGAAAAACCTGGAACGCCAACGCCAAATGGTTGAAATGGAACTCAATTCCATCCGCTCCCAACTGAACCCCCACTTCGTCTACAATACCATGAGCTCCATCCAAAACCTGATTCTCTCCGATCGGTCTCAGCAAGCCAGCCAGTACCTGGCTGAATTAGCAGGGCTTATGCGCGCCGTCCTGAATCAGACCAAGAAAGGGATTATTTCCTTAGAAGAGGAGTTATCCACTATTAGGAAATACTGTAAATTGGAAGCGCTCCGAAAGTCCTTTGCTTGGAATATTAAAGTGGATAAATCGGTAGATCTTCATAATACCGATATTCCAGCCCTCTTGTTACAACCCTACGTTGAAAATGCCATTATCCATGGTCTCAGAGGGAACGAGATAGATGGGAAGATAGATTTAACAATTACTCAGCAGAATGGCTCTCTTGATATTGTGATCCAAGATAACGGAGTCGGTATTGCCGAGAACCTCCACCGTTCCATGGGCGGAAACCAACTAGGACTACATTTAAATCGTAAACGCTTGGAATTGCTGTACGGGAAACTCGCCAAGGTCATTATCCAAGACCTCAACCAACTCAAAAAAGGGAAAAAAGGCACCCAAGTAGCTATTAATATTCCCATCTAATTGGGTCTGAAAAGGCTGTAAGAAAACGAGACATTTGCCTATATTGAATTTGGGCTAAAAGACCTTGAATACTTGATAAGGTATAAAAACCTTAATGCAGTGATCAAAACTATCATAGTTGAAGACGAAAAGCACAACCAGGAGCTATTGGAGCGCTTGCTCCAGCAGCACTTCCCTGAGATACAAGTACTTCAGAAAGCAAAAAATGTATCTGAGGGCCTGAATGCTATCGAAAACATTGAACCTGCCCTTGTTTTCCTCGATGTTGAGATGCCAGATGGCAACGCCTTCGATCTATTAGCCCAAATCGAGCAAATTGATTTCGAGATCATTTTTGTGACCGCCTACGACCACTACGCGTTGCAGGCTATTCGTTTTTGCGCCATCGACTATTTACTAAAACCCATCAAAGTCCCTGAGTTATTGGATGCAGTTGAAAAGGTAATGGATAATCTGTCCTTGAAATGGGAAAACCAACGCCTGAAACAGCTCATTCAAAACCTAGACAAAAAGTCTGACGATATGCGCCTAGCGCTACCTACTGCCGATAAGACTATTTTTATTCCCATTCGGGAAATCATAAGATGTCAAGGAGAAAATAACTACACCTCTTTTTACCTAACCTCAGGGAATCGTCTCCTGGTAAGTAAGACCCTAAAAGAGTTCGAAGAAATATTGCAAGATTACGACTTCGCTCGCGTCCACCAATCTCACCTAGTAAACCTCAAAATGATAGAATCTTACCATAAAACAGAAGGAGGTTACCTCATCATGCAAGATGGCAGCAGGATTAGTATTTCCCGCCATCGCAAAGACAAAGTATTGCATTTACTGATGGAACTTTGACCTGCTAAGGGAAATTGGAATGGATACATTTTAAGAATCTTTTATCCCAAAGGGAACTTTCCTGTCCTCCTCATCGTTTATAGCAGAGATAAACACTAATACGATGAAACGTAAATTGTCCATTCCTTTCAAAGGGGCTTTCCGCCCTCTGCGCTTTATTTCTGCATGAGCTTGTCCAAGCTTCATCCTTAGGAACGTTTCAATAAATTTATTTATCCCTCCCAAGATTTAGCTGCTCACTTAGAGCCTTGTAGACAAGCTCCAAATCCGTTTTTAGGTTCACAGTAAACATCAATTGGTAATTAACAGATGTGTCTTATGCATTCTGGTTCAGCCTCCTTGCAGTTGAGCTGCCGTAGGCTTTCAAGAAGCGTATGAGCCATCCTGTATTCTTAATTTTAAAAAATTAGTGATGAAACGGAGAGCGCTCCACCTATTGCGCAATATTGGAATTGTTGCCCACATTGACGCGGGCAAAACGACTTTAACAGAAAGGATTCTATATTTCACCGGAAAGTCCCATAAGATTGGAGAAACGCACCAGGGCAATAGCCAAATGGATACTTTAAAGCCCGAAATTGAAAAGGGAATCACGATCAGTGCTGCGGCTACCCAAACAGAATGGAGCGTAAGTGGCCAGACACATAAAATCAACATCATTGATACCCCTGGACACGTTGACTTCACCATTGAGGTAGAACGATCGCTTCGAGTCTTGGACGGTATGGTGATGCTATTTGATGCTGTTGCAGGTGTCGAACCTCAATCCGAAACAGTTTGGCGACAAAGCCAGCGGTATGGCGTCCCAGCGATAGCATATGTGAATAAGATGGATCGTCCTGGATCGGATTTCTTTATGGTAATTCAGCAGATCAAGGATCAACTGGATGCCAACGCTTGGCCTATTCAAGTGCCTATATTCGAGGACAATCAGTTTGTTGGCATAGTAGATCTACTTAGCCAGGAAGCCTCGGTTTGGTCGGAAGAAGAGGGCCAGCCCCAGTCGATAGAGATCCCCGCTGCACTATTGGCAACGGTGGATTTTCATCGCAATGCACTACTGGAAGAGTTGGCAAGTCTGGATGAGGCATTATTGGATCGCTATTTGAACCTGCCCGCTTCGATCAGTGAAGAAGAATGGCGAGCTGCACTTCGGACTGCCGTGGTGCAACAATCAATCATGCCAGTCTTAGCAGGCGCAGCTTATAAGAACCTGGCCGTACAACCTTTGTTGGATGCGATTAGTTGGTATCTCCCTTCCCCCTTGGATACTCCCGCAACCCAAGGAATGGATCCGAATACTGAGCAGACGATTGAAAGGACAGTGGATACACAGGAGCCGTTCGCCGGGCTAGTTTTCAAAGTGATCCTGGATGAGCAAAATCGCAGATTGAGCTTTTTCAGGATATATAGTGGCAGATTGGCAGCAGGAGATTCGGTACTGAACGTAAGAACAGGCAAGAAAGAACGAATCAGTCAACTGTACCAGATGCATGCCAATAAACGTACGGAACTCAAGGAGGCATTTGCCGGGGATATCGTAGCCTCTTTATCCTTGAAGCAGACGCGCACCGGAGATACGATTGCAGCTCCAAAGGCGCCGATTCTGTTAGAAAGCCTGTATGTTCCTAAACCTGTGATGGGAGTGGCGATTGAAGTGGTTAAGACCGCTCAGCTAGATAAACTTGGAATTGCTCTAGCCAAACTGGCAGAAGAAGATCCTACTTTCAAAGTGGTTCAAAATCATGAGACGGGCCAAACCATCATCCGAGGCATGGGTGAGTTACATCTGGAGATCATCCTGGACAAGCTTCAGCATGACTTTGGGGTAGCCGTTAACATTGGACAGCCACAGGTTAGCTATCTGGAACGCTTGCAAACGCATCAGCGAGAATGGGGTCGTTTGAAAAAGCAAACCGGTGGCCCAGGACTGTTCGCCGAAATAGAAGTCGAACTTGGACCTGCCGATCCAGAATTCTTAGCCGATCCTTCGAACGGAAGGCTGCAGTTTGTAGACAAGGTGGTAGGTGGCAACATTCCAAAAAGCTTGGTTCCTTTCGTAGAAAAAGGATTCAGGACAGCTATGGAATCTGGTCCCTTGGCTGGTCATCCATTGGAAAGCCTGAAGGTGACCTTGTGGGATGGAAAAACACATCCCAAGGATTCCAAACCGCTAGCTTTTGAGCTTTGTGCCCAAAATACCTACCGGGAAATGGCCATTAATTTGGCGCCCCAATTGCTCGAACCACTGATGAAAGTGGAGGTTCAAACTCCAGAGCCATACTTAGGCAGTGTGATTGGTGACCTTAATCGTCGCCGGGGCTTGATCCGAGGACAGCAATTGCAACATGGAAGGATTGTGGTACAAGCGGAAGTTCCACTCGTGGAAATGTTCGGCTATGTAAGCCATCTGAGATCCAGTACTGCTGGAAGAGGTACTTTCAGTATGCAATTGACCGGGTATACCGCGGTCAGCAATGTAGCTTTACAAAAAGCATAAGTGGCTAAAGACTGCTAAGGTGTAAAATAGACATTGGCTCCTTGAGTAATCAAGCGAGCCAATGTCTTTTGGTAGGAATTTATCGCCTAATCGAGAAGGCTATTCCTGCTATATCTTTAAAGCTAAAGTAGTAGTATCAGCAGCGTTGGACCTAAATGCTTACGATCTTAGCACTTAAGTTGTAGCGGTTAACGAGATCTTCCGTGAAAGCCTTGTGTCCTCTAGGAGCCAACAAGTATAACTTTCCACCTTTCATGGCTGCCATCGTTCCCAACAACTTCCAGCGAGATACGACTCGTTGAACCTCATCGGTCTTTTCTGCGATTTCAATATAATTCTTGTTTCCTGTTCTGAAACCAGTAATGTCTGGAATAACTGGCATATCCTCACCGGGGCGCTTAAACTGAGAAGGCATTTCAAAATCTCCGTGATTTGCCTTAATATTCGTTAAGCCTTGACGCTGGGCCCACGTTATTGCCTTGTCAAAAATTTCACTATCGTGCATATCCTAATGTTTTTAAACCTTGAGTAGAAAATCTGCCACTTCTGAGTGGTAATGTGGCTGCATCTGAAGTTGCCTTTAGCGTGCTGTCGTGCCAAATTTGGCGAGGTGGGCTATAAAGACAAAATGCTGATATTTTTGAAATTCGAGTACCAACCTATTGGAGGTCAGTAGCAGTTTTCAAGCCTATTTACGCAGGTGATTCGCAAAAAAACTAGACAGGAAAATGAATATTAGCATACTTCACCATATTAATAAACGTCTTTTGGCGACAATTGGTTCAATATTAGCCATTTCTTCCCCAGAATAGCATTTATGTATTTGGGATCACCTCATACCATGCAAAAGTGAACCCAATATACCAAGTCATTCCTAATTTTTCACCCAAGTCGTCCCCTCTTTGCCATCTTTAAGCTGAACTTCCAGTGCGCCCAGCATATCTCGGATCTTATCAGAAGTTCCCCAGTCCTTATTTGTCCTGGCATCTTTCCGTAAATCAATGATGATATCCATCAAGCCGTCTACGAGATTAGCTCCATTATCACCTGCCCCGGCAGCCATTTCATCCTGCAAGCCTAATACCTTAAAAATCAAATCTTCAAAGGTAGTCTTAAGGCGGGTTAGTGTTTCTCCTGAAACCTCATTCTTTGGCAAGTGGCCGTCCTTCATACCATTGATGCGGGTCACCAATTCAAACAAACGTGCCAGCGCCTTAGGCGTGTTAAAGTCATCACTCATCTCTTGATGTACCTGATCGATCAACTGGATGATCTCAGCATCCAGAGCACCGGCTTGCGCTCCGGCCACGGGTTCCATCGCCTTTACCGTTCTAAACGCTTCCATCAAACGACGGTAACCCTTCTCCGCGGCTTGTAAGGCATCATCAGTAAGGTCTAATGTGCTTCTGTAATGAGATTGTAACATAAAGAAACGAATCACCATTGGAGAATAACCTTTACTCACGTGTGGACTGTCTCCGGAAAAAAGCTGATAAGGAGAGATCGTATTACCATCACTCTTTGACATCTTGCGACCATTCATAAGGAGCATATTGGTATGCAACCAATAATTGGCGGGTTGGCAACCACATGAGCCTACACTTTGAGCCACCTCATTTTCATGATGAGGAAACTTTAAGTCATTTCCACCTCCATGAATATCAAAGGTTTTGCCCAAATACTTAGTGCTCATAGCAGAGCACTCCAAGTGCCAGCCCGGGAATCCCACCGACCAAGGCGAATTCCATCGCATAATGTGCTCTGGAGAAGCCTTCATCCATAAAGCAAAGTCGGAAGGGTGCTTTTTCTCTCCCTGATTCTTCAAATCGGATCTGGATTCTGCCATCAGGTCATCGATGACGCGTCCTGATAGATTTCCATAGACTTTTTTCTCCTCGGCAAACTTCAAAGTGTCAAAATAGACGGAACCATTCTGTACATATCCATAACCATTGTCCAAAATAGACTGGATCATTTCGATCTGCTCAATGATATGCCCAGTTGCTCTTGGCTCTATACTTGGGGGTAATGAATTGAAAGTACGCATCATATCGTGGAAGCCATTGGTATACTTTTGAGCGACTTCCATCGGACTCAACTTTTCTCGCTTAGTACCCTTTAGCATCCTATCTTCTCCATCATCTAAGAGGTGCCCAACATCTGTGATGTTTCTAACGTACCGCACTTTATATCCTAAATAAGTCAGATAGCGATAGATCACGTCAAAGCTCACGAAGGTGCGACAATTGCCCAAGTGCACATCGGAGTAAACGGTTGGTCCGCATACATACATTCCCACTTGCCCCTCATTGATGGGCTCGAAAACTTCTTTTTCTCTGCTGAGGCTATTGTAAACCTTCAAGGCTGGTGTCATGATAAGTTATGTTTAATATTTTTTGCCAGGTAATCCTTTATTGAATCGAACATTTCGGTTAGTGATCGGCAAAAATGAGCCGCAAAAATAAGAAGGTATTACAGGGGAAACAAATTTAGACTTCAGGAAATATATGTATTCCAGCTGATGTATAAGTCTGAATCATTCCATATCCATTTTTTAGCAGGAACTTACCCTACTGCGAACCTAAACGTCAGCAAGCCAGTGCTTTTTGATTTGAATAAGCAACAGACATGCTTGTTTCAAAGTTCCGATTATATCAAACCTTCCAAATAAAAACGTGCAAAATCAAGTAGATTGATTTTGCACGTTCACCGCATTTGTTCTCTATCAAAGGGAACGAATACTTAATTGGTGTTCGCTAATAGCTTGTTGTATTTGTCCAAGTCACCAAATAAGGAAACAGCTTCTTTGATCTCTTTGTCATTGCGCAGTCCCATTTTAATCTTACCAATTTGGTAGTAATAACGGCTAGCAATTTCCTTCTCGATCAAATCGATGATATCATCTTTATATTTCTTAAGCTCACCTTCTTTGGCTGTTTGTACTTTTTGCTCCAATACCTCAATTTCACTCGTTAAGGCAAATCCTTCCTTGCTGCTCTCCTTCTTTAATTTTTTCAATAGCTTCTCACTTTCTGAGTCGTACGCAAAGCTCCTTTCATTCAAGAAATTCAAGAAGTCTTGGTAATCATTGAAGTGATAATCACTGATAGCTGCGATCGAATCATTCTTTAAGCAGAAGTTAGTAACGTAATCAAAAAGGATATTCTGTCGCATCAAGCTCTTAATGATGGCTGACTCTCCGTGAGGGTCTACTTCCATATCCGGAGCAATACCTCCACCGTCTAGTACGGTTCGTCCGTTTCTAGTTGTAAACTTGGCCCGTTTACCATCTGGAATATCAACGGGTTCTCCATCTTCATATTCCACACTCTGGATACATCTTTGACTAGGAATGTAATACTTGGCCGTAGTCATCTTCACTTTAGAGTTATAACCGATATCTCTAGTGTTTTGCACCAAACCTTTACCATAGGAACGTTGTCCTAATAACACTGCTCGATCATAATCCTGTAGCACTCCACTTACAATTTCAGAGGCGGATGCTGAATTCTTATCGATTAGGATAACCACCGGTATCTTCTCGTCCATTGATGGGTTAAGCGTCTTAAAACTGCGGTCCCAATCTTTTACCTTTCCTTTAGTCGTAACAACGATCTGTCCTTTAGGAATAAAGATATTACAGATATTGACGGCTTCATTCAAGAGTCCACCTCCGTTACCTCTTAGGTCGAAGATCAATCCCTGCATATCAGGGGTAGCTTCTTTCAACTTCTTGAAGGCATTGGCTACATTTCTTCCAGCATCTCTCGTAAAGGTAGACAAAGCAACATAGCCGACCTTATCGCTAACCATGCCGCTGTAAGGCACATTGGGAACATTGACTTCCTCTCGAACCAACTTGACTTTTCGCTCCGCTTTCTCGCCTGGACGTCGAATCGTCAGTTCCACTTCCGTACCGGGAAATCCACGCATAATGTTATTTACATCTTCGGGTTTTTTCCCTTTGGCACTTTGACCATCAACCGCAATGATTTGATCTCCCGGCCGCAGGCCAGCCTTATCGGCAGAGTTATCTTTATATAATTCCGTAATAGTCACGTAATCTCCCATTTTCTTGCTCATGGCTCCAATCCCACTATACTTACCCTCTGTCATGAAGCGATAGCCCTCTATGTCAGATTCAGAAATGTAATTTGTATAGGGATCGAGCGACTCCATCATTGCATCAATCCCTGTACGCATTAATTTTCCAGGGTCGAGATCGTCGACATAGTAGGTATTAACCTCTCGATAAAGATTGGTAAAGATTTCAATGTTCTTAAGTATTTCGAAATACCTGCCTGAGGTTGGAGATTGAGTAGCTGCTATTCCGAAAACAAAAATGACCAGGATGGCCGAGAATTTAACTATTCGCTTCATATTGCCGGGGTATTTATCGATCCGGGTTTAATAGAGATAATGTAGATCAAGTGGGAACAGGTTTTACAGGCTAAGCTAGTTAGCAAGAAAACCTTACATAACTACATAACTGTCAAATATAAAAAAAGGGTCTATTTTTGATAAAAACAACCTTTTTTTAACAAAGACATAACATTTCTTTACTAAATGTCGACGTTTCTCAGAAAAACGCTAAAAAGGAGAGCATTTACTAGCGTCGTACACTATGAAAGGCAAAAACTTTGCCAAAACACTTGCCTAGGTTGATGAGGCCTTAGCAGGTCTAGTTTGAAGCTAATTTTCCAGGAATTGCCTAACGGTTTTCAGCAGTGCCTGAGGTCGCTCAGCATGAACCCAGTGCCCTGCCCCTTCAATAGTTTCAACTTGGGCGGAAGGAAACAAACCTTTGATGGATTCTTCGTCAGTTGCTTCGATATAGTCTGACTTTTCTCCACGGACAAAAAGGGTATCCCCTTCAAAGTGACCATCCGTATCTATTCCAGCAATAATTTTTGGGTAATCTCTTGCTATAATACCTAGGTTCATTTTCCATCGGAAACCTCCGGTATTCTTATCTCGACTTAGGTTTTTCAATAGAAATTGCCGAATCCCCATATCCACGACTAATTGCCCCAGTTTTTGATCTGCTTCTGAGCGACTTTGGACGGTATCCAACTGCAAAGATTGCAAAGCTTCAAAGATCAGTTGATGACCTCCTGCATATGCTTTGGGAGCAATGTCTACAACGATCAGCTTATCGACCATTTCTGGATACTCCAACGCAAATTGCATTACTGTTTTACCTCCCATCGAATGTCCCAATAGATGAGCCTCATGAACCCAGTTGTCTTCCATAAAGATCTTTAGGTCATTTGCCATACTGGGATAGTCGATTCCGTCCACATGAGGGGAACGGCCATGATTTCGCTGATCCAAGATGAAAACCATGAAATTATCGCTCAACTGCTTCGCCGCCGTCTGCCAATTATCCAGCATCCCAAAAAGACCATGTAAGATGATGAGAGGAGGCCCTTGCCCAAAAGTTTTAAAATTCAATTTCATGCCCAATGATAAGAGATAATCGTGATAGGGACAAACTTCAGAAGAAGCAGGGAGTTGCCCCATTCAGATATAAAGAAGGGTTCTAGGAGCTCACTTTGGCCTCCTGTGCAATTAGTTCAGCCAACCAAACGATTCTAGCTGCCAAGGGGAGTTGTTCTTTTATCAATTCCCGTTGTGCGTACTCGTGTAAGGTATTAATGACCGCTGGTTTTCTAAGTAGCGTTTGGATGTAGGGATCAACTCTCAACTCATCAATTTCAGCATCGGACGGTGGCGCTGTCAAGCTGGCTAGTTGGCCCAAATTATTACCGGTCAATATCTTACTACTTCTAGCACTCGGAGGCAATTGATCGTAACCGATCCCCAGTTCGTTTACTGGTTGATAAATGGTGTGAATGGCTTCTCCACTAGCTCTCACATAATAAGCTCGTCCCATTCTACCCACCAAATCGATTTTATGCGGATTGATTCGGTCGTTGTCATCCAATATATTTTCATCCAAATGGATATGCACAATCTCGCAGATAATCAAGTGCCCAGCGCCTCCTTCGTCTCCCAAGGTGATAATCTCCTTTAGCCTACATTCCAATTGCACGGGTGATTCCTTGACCCGATAAGGGCCTACATGTACGCTTTCCAGCGGTGTCAACCCAGATTTCTGGAACTCATCCACCGAACTTGGGTATTGAATACTAGCTATAGCCATCTGTCGTACGATTGCGTAACTGACTACATTTATGACCAGCTCTCCCGTATCTTTGATATTTTGCAATGTATCTTTGGTCGTATTATCACTAACCCTTCGATTAGAGGAAAAGACCAAAGTGGGAGGGTTCGAGCTGAAAACATTGAAAAAACTATAAGGGGCTAGATTTCGTTCTCCTGTTTCACTAAGCGTACTAACGAAAGCAATCGGACGAGGGGCTATAGCTCCCACTAAATACTGATGCAGGTCCCGGACCGCTGTCGTTTTCGGATCAATACTAATCATTGCACATCATTTGTCGTAAAGATAATAGATAGCTGGTTTATGTGTGATATGTGGCAACTTAAGTTGCCACCTGTATTGTTGGGTTATTAAAAAACAAGAAATCGCATGAAAAAAGTATTCAATATTATTATAAATGTCCTACTAGTTGGGGTGGTTGCATTTTGGATCGGTAAATATTTCTACATGCAGCCTAAACATAGCAGTGGAGAAGAGATCCCAAACTTTAGCGCTGTCACTTTAGAAGGCCAAAATTTTGAACTCAGCGACTTGCGTGGCCAAATGGTGCTACTGGATTTTTGGGGAAGTTGGTGTGGCCCTTGCCTTCAAGAAAACCCAGGATTACTCCAACTTTACAGCAATTACCGAGGTAGAAATTATATCGGCTTAAAGGGTTTTGAAATCGTGAGTGTGGGCATTGAACAGGATCCGGAAAGATGGGAAAAAACCATTTATCGGCAAGCCATTAATTGGCCATATCATATACTTGACCAAGCTACCAGCCTGCGATTTTTTGATTCCCCGATTGCCAAGCAGTTTGGCGTGAAGGAAGTTCCTACCAAGTATCTGATCAATGAGAATGGAAAGATCATCAAAGTAAATCCAACTATAGCTGAGGTAGAGGAAACACTAAAAGGTCGGCTTCGTAACTAGAGGATAGGCCTATTTTAGCCGTTTTTAGCGGGAATTTAGCTACTGACAAAATGGCTGAAAACAGCTGTGGCAAAAAAATTGATATAAGATTGTCGTGAAAAAACGTTTTTGGCACATGAAGAAGAAAAATCAAAAAAAATCATCAAAAGATAATACCGTGGAAGAAGCCAAGGATAAAACGGCTGAGACCAAAGCTGCCCCAAATGCTGAAGAGTCTGCTAACGGCCAAACTAGCGAGGAAACTACCGAAAAAGGTGGTGGTGTAGAGGATGAGATCATAAAGTTAGAAAAGCAAAACGCTGAATTAAAAGATAAATACCTCCGCCTTTACGCAGAGTTTGACAACTTCAAACGACGGACTGTCAAGGAGAAGCTTGAGTTGATGCGTACAGCCGCACAAGACACAATGACAGCCCTTCTGCCAGTTTTGGACGATTTTGACAGAGCCAAGAAGAACGCAGCGGATGATAGTACAACTGAGGTATTTACCGAAGGTATTCAGCTAGTGTACCAGAAGCTGTACAGCGTTCTCACGCAGAAAGGCTTAGAACCGATGGAAAGTACGGGAGAAGTATTTGATCCAGAATTGCACGAAGCACTTACAGAAATCCCTGCTCCTACGGAAGAAATGAAGGGGAAAATTATTGATACCATAGAAAAGGGCTACAAGCTCGGTGATAAGATCATCCGCCATGCTAAGGTGGTGACCGGAAAATAACATTAACCAAAAAAGATGGCAAAGAGAGATTATTACGAGGTACTGGGGGTTTCGAAAGGTGCGGATCAATCAGAAATTAAGAAGGCTTATCGGAAATTAGCGATTAAGTTCCACCCTGATAAGAATCCGGATAACAAGGAGGCGGAAGAGAAATTCAAGGAGGCAGCGGAAGCCTACGAAGTATTGAGTGACTCTGATAAGAAAGCAAGATATGACCGCTACGGTCACGCTGGGGTCAACCCCAATGCTGGCGGTTTCGGTGGTGGTGGCGGTATGACTATGGAAGATATCTTCCAACAGTTTGGAGACATCTTCGGCGACATGGGAAGCCCCTTTGATTCTTTCTTCGGTGGTAGTGCAGGAGGAAGAGGTAGGACTTCTCGTCCTAGAGGAGAAAAAGGGTCTAATCTTCGCGTAAAGATCGGATTGACGCTGGAGGAGATTGCCAAGGGTGTGACGAAGAAGATAAAAGTCAAAAAGCAAGTTACTTGTGACGTTTGTAAGGGTTCTGGTGCTAAAGACAGCAGTTCTGTACAAACCTGCCAGACTTGTCGAGGAGCTGGATATGTCCGCCAAGTCAAAAGTACTTTCTTAGGGCAAATGCAGACCACCGTGGTTTGTCCAACCTGCCAGGGTACGGGTCAAATGATCAAGGACCATTGTGTGAAATGTAAAGGGGAAGGACGAGTCTATTCGGAAGAAACAATTGAGATCGAAATACCTGCTGGAGTAGAAGAAGGCATGCAATTGTCATTGAGAGGCAGTGGTAATGCAGGAAGAAGAGGTGGGCCGGCCGGTGATTTATTGATCAATATTGAAGAAAAGCCGCATGATTCGCTGCAAAGGGATGGGATGAACTTGATTCATGAATTGTATCTCAATTTTGCAGATGCTGCTTTGGGTACTTCCGTAGAAGTTCCGACAATCGACGGACGGGTGAAAATCAAAATCCCAGCCGGCACGCAACCGGGAAAAATTTTCCGATTAAAGGGCAAAGGGCTCCCTTCAGTCCAAAGCTATGGCAAAGGAGATCAGCTGATTCATGTGAATGTTTGGACACCTAAGAAGCTATCTGACTCCGACCGTGCATTGCTGGAAAAGATGCGCGATATGCCTAACTTTAAGCCACAACCCGGTAAATCCGAAAAAGGCTTCTTTGAAAAAATGAAAGACTATTTTAAATAGGGCTTTAGTGCACAGCTGGCCCAAAAACCATTAGCCGCCGCAGAAATCCTCTACGGCGGCTAATTTTTTGTCCATAACTTCGTTAGTAGTAAAAATGAGCCTCATGCTAACATCCAACCGACTTTTACCCTTAAGCCAAATACTAGGACTAGTACTTCTGATATCTTCCTGCGGACCTAATTACCAGTTCTCAGAATCGATTGATATTCCAGCAGAAAGCTGGACTTATGATAATGTGGTGGATTTTGATTTTCAAATCGAGGACACCTTACAGATCTACAACCTTATTCTGGATGTCACACATCATCAAGACTATCCGTATCAAAACCTGTATACCAGAATTGGGACTTACTTTCCTTCTGGACAGGATTTGACCAAAGTATTGTCTCTAGAGTTGGCCAATAAAGCGGGAAGTTGGCAAGGGAAATGTAGTGGAAAGTATTGTAGTGTACAGATTCCTATTCAGCAAGGAGCTTATTTCAATGCAGCTGGAGCATATAAAATCCGTCTAGAACAGTTCATGCGCAAAGATCCAATCCCAGGCATCAAGAACATTAGTTTTCATATAGAAAAGACGGAAAACAGACGGGAAAATTGATTAGCTATTGCAGCCAAACTGATGAGCTGCAACAGCCAATCCAACAGTCGGGTAGGATTTCTAGTTTTCTTCTGTGCGAATGATCATGCGTACTCCACCGCCACCTTGGGCATTCATTTCACGCATTCTCTCTTCTTGTAATTTTTGATATTTCTTTCTGGTGATCTTCTTTCCTTTGGTAGGCGCTACTAGTAATGCCGAATCGACTTCCTGGATTTCCACTGTCTCTGCAGTCATAATCATACGGCCTTCATCCATAACCACTTCTAGAATCAAGCCAGGTAACTGACCAAAAGTAGTAGGACCAGAAGGAATAGGTAGTGTCGACGCAAACCAGGCCTCCGTCTTACTATTTTCACTATCCAAAACTGCCTTCATACATTGGTATCCTGCTATTTCCTTGCTTTCTCCAGTCATCTTCCACTTAAGTGGAGTAGAACCAGAAATCAAATACTGCTTACCCATCATATCTCTTTCTTCAATTTGATCCCCAGTGGCTAGATCAGTAAAGATTGTACTTTTAGGGCCTTCCATACGAATCACCATTTGGCCACCATCTTGAGTCGTCTCATTAACCTCAGTGACCTCCTCCTTGACAGATCGATAGAGCGTAGCCTGGTCATTAAACAGGAGTTCGAATTTAGATTCCTGGAATTCAGGAAGCATGGCTTTCATCTCCTCATTGCCCTCTCCCAAGCCCATATGGAGGTTTACTTTTTGTGTATAAGATACCTTACCGGACTTTTGTTGTGCGACCAAAAACATAGGTGCCAATAGGAGTACTATAATTGAAATTCTTCTCATGATGTGAATTTTTTTACAAATCTAGTCTTCCGATTACACTACCAGCGTTAATCATCCTTGAATTAAGGTTAATTAAGGTTAATAGGCGTGCAAATATCCTGTTCATAAGCCTATTTTTGTATTCAATGACAATTCGCAATAGAAATAGAGGGCTGCTTTTATTGATGGTGTCCAGTATCTTACTCTTGCTGGCTTTGCAGTTCACGTGGTTAAAGGATGCTTATGAAAAGCAGGAAGCATTGCTATCAGAGCAAGCAGATCTCCTGTTTGTAAAAACTGTCCGCGATCAAAAGGATAGTTTAGCCAATAAGATATTTCTAGCCTCTATAGAGGCCTTGGACACCTCAAAACAGGTTTCCGGTTATACGGTAGAAAAGCGGTTCAGCTCTAAACCAACAGGCTATATTGGGTCTCCAAAAAGCATGTTCCGGATTGATACAGCTAGCGTTTCTACGCTAATTATCCGTACCGATGATAGCTTAAAAATAGATTGGGAAAGCATACCTGAGCATAAACATCAGCAATCCATTGTAAGAGTAAAAACACCGACAGTTCGGCCGGAGGGAGTGCCTGATTTCTTTAAAAATGTACTGCTCTCCTTCACTTTGCAAGATACCGTTGGCCGTGATTTATTGCAGATCGGGAATGATTCCCTTTCCGTAGACTTACTTGCGGTTGAGTATAAAACGGAATTGTTAGCATCCGAGATCGATGTTGACTTCACCATTAACCGAATAAAACCAGAAGAGGAAGAAGCGGCCGATCCTGCTGTACTTTCGACCTCAAAAATCGTAGCTGATTTTCCAGAAGAGCGACTGTACTTTGCAGAGTTTGCAGACACTAGGTGGTACCTATTACAAAAGATTACGCCGGATATTCTTTTATCTCTACTCCTTACCTTCCTGACTACTCTTTCCTTCGTCTTAGTTTTCCAAAACATGAAAAAGCAGCAACGCTTAACTACCCTTAAGAACGATTTGATTAGTAACATTACCCATGAGCTAAAGACACCAATCACTACAGTAGGGGTTGCGATTGAGGCCTTGAGTAATTTCAACGCCTTACAAGACCCGGAACGAACCAAAGAGTACTTAGAAATATCAAGAAATGAGCTAAAACGACTTTCTATCCTCGTAGATAAAGTACTTAAGACGGCTCTTTTTGGTGAAGAGGAAATGGATCTGAAATTAGAGCGGCTAGATCTACAGCAATTGATCGGAGATATTCTCTCCTCGATGAAATTGCAGTTCGAAAAATTTGCTGCTCAGATTAAATTTAATGTTAAAGGAAGTTCCTTTATTGTAAATGGCGATCGAATCCACCTCACTAGCGTCATTTACAATCTCCTTGATAATGCCCTTAAATACAGCACACCTACCCCTAATCCATCCATAGCAGTGAACTTGGAACTACAAAAAGATCAATTGCACTTGCAGGTGATCGATAATGGCATGGGCATCCCAGCTGAATTTAAGGACAAGATTTTTGAAAAGTTCTTTCGGGTGCCTACTGGTGATCAACACGATATCAAAGGTCATGGCCTGGGACTCAACTATGTTGCTAATGTTATTCGAAAACACGAAGGCAATATTGCTGTAGAAAGTGAAATGGGAAAAGGAAGCACTTTTACGATCAAACTACCAGCCGACCATGGAACAAGTTAAGGTACTATACGTTGAAGATGAGCCTTTTTTAGGCAAGATTGTTAAGGAGAGTCTTGAGAGTCGAAATTTCCTGGTTCAGATGGAAGAGAATGGAGGCACCGCCTTTCGAGCTTTTCAGCAATTTCAACCAGACATTTGTGTTCTAGATGTGATGCTGCCTGGTAAAGATGGGTTTACTATTGGGCAAGAAATCAGATCTATTGATCCGACTACTCCCATCATCTTTCTGACGGCTAGAAATCAAACTGAAGATGTATTGAAAGGCTTTAAGGTTGGAGGTAACGACTATCTAAAAAAACCCTTCAGCATGGAGGAGTTGATTGTCAGAATTCACAATCTCTTGCAACTCTCCCAAGGACGCGCTCCTCAAGCCCTTACCGAAGATGGCATCCCTTTAGGTATATATACATTTTTTCCGAACAAATACGAATTGCGCCAGCAAGATCAAGTACGTCAACTCTCCCATCGAGAAACAGAGTTACTTAAAATCTTTTGTGGTCATCAAAACATTCCTGTACAACGCAAAGACATCCTAAATCAGGTCTGGGGAGATGATTCCTTCTTCAATTCCCGTAACCTAGATGTATACATTAAGAAACTTCGAGATTATTTAAGTGCGGACAATAGCGTGCGGATTGTAACGTTAAAAGGGGTTGGATACCACTTTGTTGTGGAATAAACATGTTATTTTAATAAAACATGTATAAAGCTGAAATACAAATAAATAAGCTTTTCACTATCTTTGTAGTACGGTATCGCTTGTAAAGCCATTTCCAGTTAAATCCCGGAAGCAATGAAATTTGTACGACTTATTCTTCTCTTTACAGTATTTGTGTGCTTAAGCACGGCTCTTTCTGCTCAAGACAAAGAGCGCGTTTACAGTCTAGTTGATGAAGCGCCTCGCTTCTTTAGTAAAAACTGTGAAGGCACGGGGAGTGATTTAGATAAACAACACTGTAGTAAGTACGCCTTCAAAGACTACATCAAGGCCAATATGCGCTATCCGAAAGAAGCCCGATCCAGAGGCATCAAAGGTATCGTTCTTTTGGAAGTAGTAGTAGAAAAGGATGGTACAGTAGTCCTATCCCGTGTTCTTCGAGATATCGGAGGAGGCTGTGGAGACGAGGCCGCTCGCTTAGTCAAAGCAATGCCTAAATGGGTTCCCGGCAAAAATGGAGGAAAGATCGTACGTGTCAAAACCCCCTTAACAGTCAAGTTTGGATAACTAGGTATCTAGTTGATTAATTGGGCAGCCAGGACTGTATCACCTGTAC